>OFSA01000127.1_pt1 | contig 11248 bp, 9 predicted proteins | sample 1543241 | NCBI WGS metagenome assembly OFSA01 (sample SAMN05442508, study PRJEB24371) | freshwater metagenome | isolation source: Freshwater Lake | place: Canada: Niagara | collected 2012-08-09 | reverse complement strand
ATAGTCAAAATGGTGAAACTTTATATTATCAAATAATCAAATCATATGCAATTTTATGACGAAGTGAAAGTATTTGTACAATCTGGGAAATGAGGTGATGGTTGTGCTACAGGAAGAAGAGAAGCTGGTGTTCCTTATGGTGGGCCATCTGGTGGAAATGGTGGAAAATGAGGATCAGTAGTATTTATTGCATCAAAAGATGAGAATACACTTCTCCCATTTAGATATAGAAAAATTTTCAAGGCCCACTACGGAGAACCTGGTAGAGGTAAAGATCAATACTGAGCTAATGCTGCAGATATGGAACTCAAAGTACCTATCGGGACGATGATCAAAGATATGGATGGACGTGTCCTTCATGTTTTTTCTCGTGATTGAGAAAGTTGGAAAGTAGTCAAAGGTGGTGAAGGATGAGTTGGAAATATCCATTTCAAAGATGCCGTCAATCAATTTCCAAACTTCTATTTGATGGGAGAACCTGGACAACAAAAAGAAATCACATTAGAACTTCAACTTCTTGCAGATGTTGCCTTGATTGGTACACCAAGTGTTGGAAAGTCTTCACTTATCAACGCAATTTCTCACACCAAAGCTAAAGTTGCTGAATATCCATTTACGACATTGATTCCAAATCTTGGATCAATTCAACACAAGGAAACGACATTCAATATGATAGATATTCCAGGACTTATCAAAGGTGCTGCTGAAGGGAAAGGACTTGGAAATGCATTTTTGAGACACGTACTCAAAGCTAAAATATTTTGTATGGTATGTGATGGATCTAGATATGATGCAGGTATTGCAGAAATCATAGATTTATTTCAGGAAATTATGGAATATATCGACCAAAAATTCGATAGTCCAGATATTGATATAATCAAAAAAGACGATATGATCACCTTGGTCGCAACGGTCAATGGAGAAATTATTTTGGAAAAAAGAATTATTTTTCTGATCAACAAGTACGATTTGATCAACGATCCTGAAATCCTTGGCGAAGAACGTAAGATCATGGAAGAACAACTTCAAGTATTTTTCAAACAACGAAGTATTGGTAAAGATGTAAACAAAACACTTTTGCACAAATATATTCTCGAAGTATCTGCGGCCACTAAATATGGACTAGATAATTGGCTAGATATGATAATTCCTATGCTCAGAAACACAAAAGACGAAGAGGTATATCATATTCCAGAACTTGCAATTGACGAAGACGCAGAACAAGAAGTTATGATCCGCAATATCTCTGCTGAAGAGAAACAAAAATTGATCGATGAATCATATATCCAAGAACTCGATAGCAAATACAACGAAGTTCGAGAAGTCAAAGATGAAGAACTTTGTAAGCTTGTATGGATTCTTCCTCGAGGAAACCAAGAAGCAGAACAACGATTCCGAAATGTCTTGGAACAAAAAGGAACTATCCAATTATTTGAAGAAAATAATATTCAAAAATGAGATGTACTCAAAATAAAGAGTTTCTACCAAGGACAAGATGATAGATATATTATGTATTAGAAACTAAGCAAATCCACCCCTAGCCCCTCCTTTATCAAGGAGGGAGAATAGATGTTAAGATACCTTAGTTATCTGAGCCCTCCCTTGATAAAGGGAGGTGACCGGTAGGTCGGAGGGATTTGCCCGCTACCAAGCCTCCAATTTTAGCTTATCAATACACAGATGTTTACTATTCTCTCCATCTCAGATTCGGACAAACACTGGGCATCTGCCATTGCTGAGTTTGAGAAAAGACTAGGAAAAACACTAACAATAGAAAATATTAAACCAGCTAGAAACGGATCAAGAGAACAAATCATTTCCAAAGACACAGAAACACTCATCCAAATACTTGAAAAGAAATACAGTAAATACCACAAAGTGCTTATGACCAAAGATGGAAAACTTGTGACTACAGAAGATTTTCACGCACTTTGTACACAAAACAATCACGTAGTTTTTATTATTGGAGGACCATACGGATTAGACGAACCACAACTCGCTTCGCTCGTACAAAGCAAGATAGCCTTCGGAAAAATTACGCTCCCCCATTGACTCGCCAAACTTACACTAGCCGAACAGATTTACAGAAGTGAAACCATGAAGACTGACAAATCATACCATTATTAATAGCTTTAAGCTTTTATTTTTAAGCTTATTACATGACGACTTTCGAACTTGAATCCTCATATGCTCCTGCAGGAGACCAACCCAAAGCCATTGCTGAGATTCAGCAAGCTTTTGCTGAAGGTGATGACCAGATTACCCTCTTGGGAGCTACAGGTACAGGAAAGACATTTACCATGGCAAATATTATCAAACATGTAGGGAAACCGACACTTGTAATTTCTCACAACAAAACACTTGCTGCACAGTTAGCAACTGAATTTAAATATTTTTTCCCAAACAGTGCAGTGCATTATTTTGTGTCATACTTCGACTATTATCAACCTGAAAGTTATTTACCAGCACAAGGATTATTTATAGAAAAAGAAGCCACAATAAACAAAGAAATCGAAATGTATAGACTAGGTGCTATGGCATCTCTCCTCAGTAGGGAAGATGTTATTATTGTAGCCTCAGCCTCTTCTCTCTATGGATTGGGACAAAAAGAAAACTTCAAGAATAGCTGTGTCTATTTGCAAGCCGGAAGATCTTATGATTTCTGAGATCTCAAAAGAAGTCTACTTAAAATCCAATATAAACCAGTACAATCCAAGATAGAACACGGTATGTTTGATATCCAAGGAGAAAGAATAGACGTATTTTCTAGTACAGAAAAAGATTTATTCAGACTCCATTTCAACGAAGATGTCCTCGAATTTATTGAACTTAGAGACAGTGTAACATTTGAATACAAAGGAAAAAAAGATCACGTCACTATCTGGCCAGCAAATCAATTTTTGCAGGACACTTCAGACCTCGAAACTATCTTGCTCAAAATGGACCAAGAAAAAGAGCTTCGTGTCAAGGAATTTGAAAAAAATAAAATGTTTGTAGAAGCTGAAAGAATCAAAAAAAGAGTGGAATATGATATTAGAATGATGAGAGAAACTGGATTCGTAAATGGAATTGAAAATTACTCACTTTATTTTGATCGTAGATTACCAGGAGAATCGCCAAATACAATTTTCGATTATTTCCCAGATGATTTTTTGTTGATTGTGGATGAATCACATATGACTATTCCACAACTTCAGGCTATGCCTGCAGGAGATAAGGCCAGAAAATCAAATCTGATTAAATATGGGTTTAGATTACCATCAGCGATAGACCACAGACCAATTGGGTTTACCGAACTTGAAAATAAATTATGACGAAGTAATCAAATACCAGAAGAGACAAATACCAACCTCGTAATGTCAGACAACACGACATATCAAGAAATTCAAAAAACACTCGGAACCTATGATTACACAAATATAAAAAATAAAAAATGAGCTAAGACGATTTTTCTTTCAGCGACACCGGCACCCTACGAACTCAATAAAAGTCAGAAAATCGTTGAACAAATTATCAGACCTACAGGACTTTTGGATCCAATTACGTATATTTATCCAAAATCTGGAGAATATGCATTGCTCGAATCAAGTCTAGATACACTTCTCAGCAAAAAGCCTCATCTCAAAGAATTCCTCGATGACTATGAAATCCCAGGTGGAATCAAAGAAGTATTCGAAGGAGAAGAGATAGATACAGATGAAATTATCAAAAATTTATAGATTTAAAATTCTGCTATGTCTCGATTCAAATACTCCTCTATCAATCTCTGATGTACCAAAAATTTAGTAGATACCCAATTTCTTTTGGGAAAGCTTTTTACGCTAGCAGAAAAAAAGAAAGGAATTTCACCTCAATATTATAGCGATCCTTATGACACAGAAGTTGATGTCGTATTTCTCAATACTTGCGGATTTATATCTAGCGGGAGAGAAGAAGCGATTGAAGTCATTAAACAATTAACTAAAGCAGGTAAGACAATTTATGTCCTCGGATGTGCAATTCAATATTACAAAAACATAGATAAAGATAGCCAAAATCCTCTGGAATGAGCCAATATTCACCTCCTCTCACGAAATGATTTTGACAAAATTACGCTTGATCAATTGGTTGCCGGATACGACAGTACAAGTTTTGGGGATTTTGAATTTAGTGAGAGTCCTAGAGTCTATACGAATTTTGATTATGGATTCGAGTATCTCAAAATCGCTGAATGATGTGATAATAATTGTACATTCTGTATTATCCCAAAAATCAGAGGGAAACAAAAATCGCTTCCAAAAGAAAAAATACTTGCAGAAATCACACATATGGTCAAAGATGGAATTCAAGAAATTATCCTTATCGCCCAAGACAGCACAAGATACGGAACCGACCTCTATGGTGAACCAGCTTTGTTTGATTTATTGCAAGCTATCGAAAACATTCCTGGAGATTTTAAATATAGACTCCTCTATTTGTACCCAGATATTTTGAGTTTAGATCACATCAAAAAGCTGACAACATTCAAGAAATGGATCCCTTATTTTGATATTCCTTTGCAACACGTAAGTGCACCTTTGTTAAAAAAAATGGGGAGATTCTACGACGAAAATGCTATCGAAGAGTTTCTTAAATTCATCAAAAGCAATTTCCCTGTACATTATATTAGAACAAATATTATCATAGGATTTCCAGGAGAGACAGATGAAGACCAACAAAAACTCATCACGTTCTTAAAGAAAGATTATTTCGATAATATCGCTTTATTTGAGTATCATGATGAGGAATTTGCAGCATCCAGTAAACTCCCAAACAAGATCGATAGTGACACGATCAGAGCTAGATTTATGGATATTGACGACCTTGTAGACCAACTCCTCACTACCAAAGAATCTGCGAGAATAGGAAAGGAAGAAACTGGATTCATCATAGAAATAAAAGAAAGCAAGGATGTTTCGTTGAAACATCCTAAGATAAAAATCACTGTTCGTCCTCGACTCCACTGTCCAGAGGTCGATGCCTATGACAAAATCACAGCTAACAAGATCATCAGCATCCCAAATCCAGATTGAACTATCGATGTGGGAGATATGATTGAATATATCGTGTAACCGGCAATCCACAAACCAAGAAGATAAAAATAATCACCAAAAAAGTAGTCAATGATTTTGGTTCTTTGTGAATTGTTCGAGCTGGATTTACATTCTCAAATAGCAAACTAGACTATATAGCGAGTCTCACAAAGAACTAGCCTCTTTGGTTACTTTCCCGGCAATGAGGGAAAGAAATGCCCCGCCGGCAAGGCGATAAAAAGAAAGATAAAAATAAAAAAACAGAGAGGAATTTGATCGGGTTCAAATCTACTTGAAACCATTCAACATTTCTATATACTAAGAACACATAAATATCTAGAGAGAGCGATAGAGAATAGACTCGTTAAGCGCTCCAGCAACCATCCAACAGGAGAAGGTGCTAAATTCTACCAAGCAATTGGAAAGATATTCAGATACATAAGGACTCTATAGTTTATATATATCTAAAATCTTTCCTTTGCTGGAGAGATTTTTTATTTTATACAAACAGACTTATGAAACACTACATTACTTCTGAATCAGTTACCGAAGGACATCCAGATAAACTCTGTGATCAAATCTCTGATGCAATCTTGGATGCATGTTTAGCACAAGATCCTGCGTCTAGAGTCGCTTGCGAATGTCTTGCAACTATGGGGAAAGTTATTATCGCAGGAGAAATCACTACGACTGCCAACGTAAATTTTGAGCAAGTAGCTAGAGACGCTATAGTAGGAATTGGATATGATAGCGATGAGAAGTTCTTCGATGGGAAAACATGTGATATCCAAGTACTCCTCCACACACAATCTCCAGATATCGCCATGGGAGTCGATACAGGATGAGCAGGAGACCAATGAATTATGTACGGATATGCAAGCAACGAAACAGAATCGTATCTTCCTCTTTCTATAGATCTCTCTCACAAACTAGCAAAACAATTGAGTAAAGTAAGAAAAGATGGAACACTCGATTACATTTATCCTGATGGGAAAACCCAAGTGACTGTAGAATATGATGGCAATACCCCAGTAAGAATAGATACCATCGTAGTCTCTTCACAACACAGCGATAAAATCACGCAAGATCAACTCAAAAAAGATATTAAAGCATTGGTAATCGATCCTATCGTAGGAAAGTTAATCGATGAAAACACAAAATACCACATAAATCCGACAGGAAACTTTCACGTAGGCGGACCAGTTGGAGACACAGGACTTACAGGAAGAAAGATTATCGTAGATAGTTATGGTGGTATCTGAAGACATGGAGGTGGAGCTTTCTCTGGAAAAGATTCTACAAAAGTAGATAGAAGCTGAGCGTATATCGCGAGATACCTTGCTAAAAATATTGTGGCTAGTAGCATCTGCGACAAGTGTGAAATTCAACTCGGATATGCAATCGGAGTAGCCCAACCAGTAAGTATCTATCTCGATTGTTTTGGTACAGAAAAAGTAGATCTTCAAACAATCACAGACACTATCCAAAACAACTTCGATCTCAGTCCAAAATGAATCATTGAAAAACTTGATCTCAGAAAACCAGTTTTCCAACAGACAGCAGCATACGGTCATTTTGGAAGAAATGAATTCACCTGGGAACAGTTAGATAGTCTAGAAATATTCAAGAAATTATCATAAAAAAACGAAAGACCTGGGAATAGATTCCAGGTTTTTTATTTTGAGATAAACTGGATTTTATAAAAGAATTACATAATCTTTACACAACATTTATATTATTTTAATCTACATGAAAACAATTGTCATTACTTCTGGATATTTCAATCCCATACATCCATGACATATTGAGTGTCTAGAATTATGTAAAGATTTAGGAGATGAACTCTGGGTTATCGTAAACAATGATGAACAAGTTAAAGCCAAAACAGGAAAAGATGAGCCCTTCCAAAATCAAGAATTCAGGATAAAAATAACTTCTGCTTTAAAAGTTGTAGATGAAGTAGTATTGGCAGTAGATCAAGATGGATCTGTATGTGAAAGCATCAGACATATTACACAATTGATCAAAAGCAAACATGGTGAAGATACCAAAATCGTCTTCGGTAAATGAGGTGATAGATTTGCCTGAAATATTCCTGAAGTACAAGTCTGCGAAGAATTAAAGATCACAATCAAAGATGGACTATGAGCCAAAACCCACAATAGCAGTGATTACAGGAAGAAAGCATAGAATTTCATTAGAAGAGGTGTGTTTTTAAACCCATAAAGATGAAATATCGACCTATAGGATAATTGACTTGAATTTACAAAATAATTTAATAATATTAAAATGTAATTTTAATTTTATTGAATAATATTAAAAAATGATTAGAAAAATTTTCTACAAAATACAGGATGAATTAGAAAACAATCTAATTTTATTATTGATCTGAGCCAGACAAGTAGGTAAAACTACAGTATTAAAACAGCTTAGAGAATCTATTTCATCGGGACAAAAGACATATTTTATAAATCTAGAAGACCCAGACATCAAAACAGCATTAAATATTCATCCAAACAAAATTTTTGAAATAATATGATCAAATAGCGCAGAAAAACAAATAGTCTTTATTGATGAGATACAATATCTAGACAATCCAACAAATTTTCTAAAATATCTATATGATGAATATAAAGATACTTTAAAATTAGTCGTGTCATGAAGCAGTAGTTTTTATATAGACCAAAAATTTAAAGATAGTCTGATAGGAAGGAAAAAGGTTTTCAATATGTATACTTTAGATTTTGAAGAGTTTTTGGATTTCAAAGAAGAAAATGAGATCAAAACAATATTATTTAAAGACAAGAATATTCCTCTACTATACAGAGACAAAATAGCACAATTATTCTGAGAATATATTTCATATTGATGATATCCAGAAATTGTCTTAATCAAGGATCATGACAAAAAAATACAAAGACTAAATGATTTCACATTTGATTATATTAAAAAAGATATTTATGATGCAAATATTTCAGATAGTGATAAATTCTTCTCAATTTTAAAAATACTCGCTAATCAGACATGAGAATTAGTAAATATGAATGAAATAGCTAATACATGCAATTTAAGTTTACCCACTGTAGAGAAATATATCTATATTATGCAAAAAAGTTTTCATGTAGCATTGATAAGACCATACCATACAAATATCAGAAAAGAACTTTCAAAAATGCCAAAAATATACTTTTATGATCTCTGATTTAGAAATAGCTTATTAAGAAACTTTGAACCAATACTGCTAAGATGAGACAAATGAGCTTCTCTAGAAAATATTGTATTTAGAGAGTTACTGTTTGGATTTTGAAAAGAAAATATAAAATTCTGGAGAACGCAAGCACAAAATGAAGTAGATTTTATAATCAATGAATCAAAAGCTATTGAAGTCAAATTCAACAAAAACAACATCAAAGAAAGCAAATATAAACTATTTCAAAATCAATACCCAAATATCCCTTTAGAATATCTAGTATATGATACCTGCATACAAAAAATCATTAATATATACACTATGAGCCAAAACCCACAATAGCAGTGATTACAGGAAGAAAGCATAATTTATATCTAAGATATTCGTATGAAAGCTATTGTCTCAATCCTTATATGTACCTACAATGCAGAACAATTTATCGAAGGAACATTAGAGAGCATTTTAGATCAAACAGAAAAAAATATTGAAGTGCTTATTTTGGATAACAATTCAACAGATAAGACAACAAAAATAATTGAAACGATCAAAGACACAAGAATACAATTATTTACGTCTAAAAAAAATCTTGGCCCTTATGGGGGGCTGAATTTCTTGCTCCCAAAAGCACAAGGAAAATATATTGCTATCCAAGATCACGATGATTTTTGGGATTCCACAAAATTAGAAAAACAAATCAAATTTTTGGAAACACATACAGAAGATATTTGATGTGGTACAACAACCAAAATGGTATTCAAGTACAACAATACCTATTTTGACTACGTATTTCCCAAAAAATCATTTTACGTCATTCATCCATCCCTCCTCTTCCGTAATCGTTCATGATTAGCGTATGATACCGAAGAGCTCTATATGGGAGATGCTTACTTCATGAAGCATATTTTATGTGAATGAGAGAAAAAATTAGGGACCATAAATGAAACATTAACCACACATATTATTCAAGCAAATTATTCTAACGCAAGTTTTTCACGATTCAAAATAAATACATCCTGTTTACAAAGATTGGTTGCTGTCCACGGATGGAGTCTGTATACCTTTGCTGCATTAGGATTTGAATTGATGAGAAAACTGCTCTATCCAACACTAAAAAAACAACATAAATTTGGAACTATAGTAAAATTAGAACAACTTCCATTTAAGTTGTTGGGGTTTAAGATTAAACACTAAGAAAGACCTAATTGCGACTTATATAATTGAATATACTCTTTAACCATATGTTCCTGCGTAAATTTTGGGTCAAGCGTCACCTTATCTAAAGGATTATGTAATACCCAATTAAATCAAGAAAGTAAATCTGCATAATTTTTATATTGTGCTATATATCCATTTTTCTTATGGGTTACAATCTCGGGAACTCATCATGTCTGAAAAGTGACTACAGGACAGCCGCATGCGATACTTTCAGCAACCACCAATCCAAAAGAGTCCATTAATGTGGGATATAAAAACATATCTGCTGCACTGAAATACTTGGCAACAAGTGTATGGTCAACATATCAGATTTCCCAAAGAGAGGAAGAAATTTTTTTACTTTCATGATTTCATAAAGTAAGAAACAAACAATCAGAATTAGCATTCTCTTTAATGATTTTTTTTACATACCCAAGTCATTTAGCATTTGTTTTACTACCACTACCTGCAATACTAATAATAATACGTTTATCTAAAGGTAATCACAATATTTCTCTAGATTTCAGCTTATCATTGAGGGAAAAGACACTAGTGTTAATTCCATTATATATAGTTTTAGCAATATTATGAGCTACAATTCAAGATTTTTTAGCTTTATCTGTACATCGATTAGAAACCCCAATATAGACAATAGAACATTTTTCTAAAATTTTTCTTCTTGTTTCATATTGTGCTTTTGTCTTATACGGATAATATAAGTTTACAGGATCATTACCGCTTGTTATCCAATCATCATGGATAGTCATAATTACCTTCTTTTCTTTTGAAATTTGAGGCAAATCCTTCCAATCAAAATATCATCATTGAGGACAGTGAATATGCACAATATCACAATCAATATAAGGTTTATAGTTATGCAAATAATTGATATTTATATGCCTAGGAGTCATCCAATCAAACAAAAAGTTCAATCAAACAGCCAACTTATATCTAATTTGTCTATATCGGATAGATTTCTTAGTCGTATATAGACTAGTGGTATTTGGATAATTATCAAAATCATATCAAACCAGAGTATGACATGAAAAATCAGATTTTGGCAAGCCATCTGTTATGGTTTTTATAACATTCCCGGATCCTGTTCTAGCTATATGATTAATGTGCAATATATTTATTTTTTTCATAACGTATTTTTAAAATAAAATACATATGGCTTTAGTAGTCTATAATAAACACTTGTTAATCAAATACGTATTGTATCAAAAAACGATAACTCAAAACAATGTATAACGTTGGTTATAAACAAACGATATTTATGATTAAGCAAAGAATCAAATGCCTTCATCATATAAATAAGTATTTGTATATTTGTATACTCTTTATGAGTAATTAGTCCATCTGAAAAATAATTTTGAACAAAAAAATCAAAATGTTTTATGGTAAGAGAAAGATCTTTACTCGTATTGCTGGAATGTTTACGATAAAGAGTCAAAGGAACTTCTATTCAATACAGATTATGCTTTCTAGCTATTTGTAGCCAAAAATCAGATTCCGATCCCAATAAAGATTGATTTCATCGATTATGAATGTTAATCCAATCAAATTTTCTACTCATCAATGTACTATAAGAAAAACATACCATATCACTAGCTATTAGATTTCATATAGTGTCTGTTTCATTTTTATACCATTTTCTTGTTCTAGGGGCTATCCATTTATCTTCTGTGATAACTCATTTATCATCAATAATAGATAGTTCATTATAAACCAATCAAACCTTTGGATATTGTTCAAATATTTTCAATTTTGTAGACAAATATTCTGGAGTCCACATATCATCTCATTCCAAAAA
>OFSA01000125.1_pt1 | contig 11380 bp, 11 predicted proteins | sample 1543241 | NCBI WGS metagenome assembly OFSA01 (sample SAMN05442508, study PRJEB24371) | freshwater metagenome | isolation source: Freshwater Lake | place: Canada: Niagara | collected 2012-08-09 | reverse complement strand
TCCAAAATTGGCTTTTGAACTAAGTTATTATAAGAAAAAACACGATCTAGATCGTGTTTTTTGTTTATCTATTTTTTTCTTATAATTAAGTATCACATATGATGTTTATGTGCACCATAAGGTTTATGTAAATCATCATTCCGTATGTCATCCTCTTTTATTACATCAAATTCATCTTTCAGAAAAGCAAAATCATCAAATGTATAAAAATTAGTGTTAGGTCATTGCATTGTTGGATCATCATCAAAGAAAAAAGAAAGCAATAGATATCATTGAGGATTCACACTGTTTGTGATTTTTATTAAAATATCACTTAAAAAATTTTCTTTCTTTATGAAAGCAATAACATTTATCAGTAGAATTAAATCAAAGCCATTATTTTTTTCTAACAGATATTCTTCAATATTCGATTGTATAAAAGAAATATTTGTGTTGTCTAATAAAGTCTGATCAAATTGCCACATAGGCATATTTCCATTATCTACCGCAATCGTTTTTACTCATGCATTTGCACAAAGAAGACTTCGCTGTCATCTTCCTGCTCAAAGATCTAGAGCCGTCTTAATATTTCCAGTTGTAATAATTTTTCCTATTTCTTCAGATACATTAAACATAAGAATTCGATATTTATAAAAAAATTATGTGTATTATATTTATATATATAACTTTTACAATCAAAAAAACCTCTTACTTAATAAAATAAGAGGTTTTTATATAGAATAAATTTTAGTTTTATAACACTTTCCAACATTGTGGATCTTTCTTATAGAAATTATTATAAGATCCCATAGATACCGCAGGACATCCTCTACAATAATTAAAAAGTTCACAAGTGCTGCATTCCATTTTTTTATAGTCCCTGTAGACAAACATTTTTTTACCAAAGAATATATCATGAAATGATTCAGTTAATATATTGCCGACTGGACTTTCACATCTTCTACAAGCATAAACAGTTCCATCCGCCAACAAAGACATACTTTGGATAGCACAATGACAGCCTTCGAAAATAATATCTTCTTCTCGAGTTTTGAACAACCCCCTTTCATATAGAAATAATGTCCACAGATGATCTTTCAAAGAAAAAGATACATTGGTTGATTCATGTTTCTGATAACTAGACCAAGCTCTTTCCAAAAGCTCCTTATACTCTTTTGGAGAAAAAGTTTGTTCGATATCATTTTGCTGAGGTACATATCTAGCAAATGCAAATGAATGAATTTCCTTCTCAACAAGCAAATCTATTAGTGGTTCCAGGTCTGTTTCATTAAATTTGGAAACAGTCATCATAATATTGACCTTGATATTGTGCTTTTTAAGAAGCTCAATCTTTTCAATCGTTGCATTAAATGATCCTGGTTTTCTAATATAATCATGCTTATCTTGAAGCCCATCTAATGACATTTGATAACTTGTACATCCAAGTCCTTTTAATTTTTCGCATACAGCATCGGTAAGATGAAATGGATTTCCAAGTATTGAGAACCGTATATTCTTTGCTTTCATGGTTTCCAATATTTTCCATACATCATTTCTCAATAGAGGATCTCCACCAGTTATAACGATGTTAGGCTTTGCATCTAACTTTTTACAGAATAGTTCAAAGTTTTCAATCACTGAGAGACATTGATCAAAAGAGAGTTCTGGATCTTTCTTTTCAATTTCACTACTATTAAATATATAGCAATGTTTACATCTTTGGTCACAAGCATTTGTAATATGCCATTGTAACGAAAAATATACGTTAGTTTGTTTTTCTTTTTTCATACTCTTAATTTTTTTTATTATTTTTTTGTCTCTTTAAAGTTAATAAGGGTCATTTAAAAATGACCCTTAAAATAGTCTTGAGGAAAGCTCTAATTATTAGAACAATTTCCACAATTAGCACAATCCGCACCACCGCCACTACAATTAGATCCAGAATCACCATCGGCCTCTAATCTTTTACCAGTTACTCCGGCAAACGTTCTTTGTACCACATGTTCTAGTCGTGGACCTAAAACATTGGTTACCTTTTTTTTCTTTCTCATACAAATGTAATTTTATGTTAACATCAAACATATATAAACAAATAAACACTAAAGTCAAGCCGTTTTCCCCTATAGATATTTCTCTATTCATCTCCTATATACTGTTCAATCTACCTCTATATCTTCAATCCCTTTACAACTCCCCTCTCCACCAACCTCATCATAAAGTCTCAGAACATACTCACCTCCTCTAATAAATCCTCATATTTTAGATTAGAGGGTTCAGATTTTTGGACAGTAGGTCCAATTCTTACCTAGCTTTTCGCACGATTTCGATCGTGTTTTTTTGTTTATTTTATTATTTATATTTTGTTTGTATCTTTGTTTTATTTTCATCTAAATATTTGATAATCATATCACAAGTCATTAAATTATCGTCAAATTCATTTAACTCATAAGCAGATATTCATTTAATCAATTCATCTTGGGGGACCCCAAACTTATCAGCAAAATATCAAATTCAATATAAATAATCCCTTAATACACGACCCTTTGTATTTCATGCACCTGCCTTTACTCAATTTCTTAAGAGAAAGACGCTAGATACTATACAATCTTGGAATTTTTTATATAGCGGATCATTTGAAGTAAAGATAGTAGAGATTATAGATGTATCCATAATATGATTTAACCCGAATATTTCTTTCATAATTACACTAACGCCCAAAGCTAATTCTATTCAATATTTTTTTTCTCCATTCTCTATAATTATAAAATTTCATATATCATTAAATTTATCAGACTCTTTTTCGCGTAAAGTAAAATTAAAATTTCTTCAGACTATCTCTCACATTCAATACTTATGAGTATAATATTTTTCTGGTTTTTCATCTTTAACAATAACTAAGGGGCAGTCTGTAGTCTCTAATAGTGAAATTAAATCAGTATCTTTAGAACTAACTTGTATTTGAATATTTTCAGGTGGAATTGCTAACCCCTTTATTAAAAATTCTATAGAGTCTTTTAGTAATTCTGTTCCTTTTTTATATTGGACTAATGTTGCTATTCATTCAAAACGCGACCCTCGCCTTGGAAATACATCATTTTGAAATAGTGTTTTTGTATTCTGAGTACGGATACAATCTTGATGAATACAAAATCATTCTTCTGGGATTGACTCCTCTGTGATATATTTTTTTAAGATGCTAATTGGCGCCCCAATCAAATATACACTATCATCTATTCATGAGTTAATAGTAACTCATGAATGCTCTATGTATCATTTATTTACAAAAAAATTCATAAAGCTGTCTATTATCTTCTGGTGTTCTATTTTTATTGAATCTTTTTCTAGTTTGTCTCTTCCGTATGTCTTTTTTCCTCCTACTATATCGAGAATTTCTTCATTACAAGACTCTATAATAGCTCATTTATCTAGCTGTCAATTAGGTTGACTTAATATATTACTATCAATTATATCATTCATAATAGAGGTGTATTAAGAAATAATTCTTATTTTAATGTTCTATAATCGTTATCTCCTTTTTTTCTGTATTCATAGATGCCTTCCCTCATATTGGGTATGTAATAAATGGCATAGTATGTCAAAAATCTACATTTGCTATAATTGGCATATCTTTTAATTCTATCTTTTCATATAACATCTTTTCTAATATTTTTCTAGTCATTTCTGTTTTGTGCTGGAATCTTCAAATAACAATACCTTTCACATATGAGAAATTTTCTTGTTGAATAAGAGATTGTAATTGTCTATCAAAAATTTGAGGAGCAAATTCTTCATCCATCTCTAAGAATAATATTGTATCTTCTTCAAATTTTGGGAAATATTTTGTTCATTGCAAACAAGCCAAACATGGTAGGTGTCATCCAATTATTCTTCATTCAGCAGCTCAATCTTGCAGAATCCAATATCATTCGTTTTTTATGAAATTTCTTTTTTCTTGATCTAAAAATCGCTCATCATCACTCCATCTATCTGCTGGGTATAAAGAAAAGGCAGATTCCTCCATACAACATTTTTGAAAGTGTTCTATAGAATATTCAAAATCATATTTGATACCCCAACTTGAAAAATGTGGTCATGAGTATCAAACAACTCACGTTCTTTCAAAAATAGCATTACTTAGTGAAGTTATATCTGAAAATCAGCATAGAATTTTTGGATTTTTCTTTATTGATTCATAGTCAATGTAATCTAGCATTTGATTTGAATTATATCATCAAACAACAGATAGAATTCAATCAACTGTTGGATCTGCAAACGCATCATTCAAATCATCCACTCTTGCTTTCATTGGAGAAGAACGGAAACAGTCCATATCCTTAGTTGTATTCTTACCAAATGAAACAGATAATCAAAATTCCTTCAATCTCTCTATAGCACTATTTATAGTGTCTTCAGAAATCAATCAAAGACTTCTTGCTGGTGCAATCACACGGATGTGATCTCATCTTTTTAATTTTTTAGGATAAATAATTTCTTTCATTTTTATATATTATTAAATAAATAAAGATGGATTTAAATTTAATCGTTTAATATAATGCCCCTTTATATCAAAATTATCCTGATTCCAAAATTTACTTAAAGGATATTCTATCAATGATCATAACTTTATCTTTTCTCATGAGATATAGTCTTGTGTATACATACAGCCATCAGGCAGTATTAACGCATAATATTTACTTGCTTTTGATGGATAATTGAATTGTATTTTTATATCTGGATATTTTTCTTGTAGTTTCTTATGAAGTTCATCATTAAAGACAACACCATCCATTAAAGCATCATAAATAAAGCGTGCTCTTCAAGCGTTTGTAGTTCTTCAGATATGCCGTTCCTGAACTCATATTTCAGAAAGTATTTTTCAAATAGTATCTAATTCATTTATATTATATTTATTCAATGTTGTGAGCACACGTGTAAGCATTCAGCCTTCCACTGCTGCAGCAATTGCTTCTATTGCTGTATCAAATGACCCACCATTTAAATTTCTTGTTGGACGAATATAATCATGAATCTTTGAGCTCCCTCAATCTAAACTAAATTCAATATGTCTTAGCTTTTTTAATTTAGGAATATTTTCTTTTACATTTAATCAATTTGTGCTTACAATAACAGATATTCAATGATCAGAAAGATAATTTATAATATCAAAAATGTCTTTTCTTATCATTGGCTCTCATCATGAAATAGAAACCCTATAGATTCATGAATCAATAATATTGTCACATATTATCTTTGCTTCTTTAATAGTTATTTCTTGATTAGGCAATTCTTCTTGATTCCCATAACAATGAATACACTGTAAATTACATTTTCATGTAATCAACCATCAGATAGATAATGGCGATGAGACATAAATATGTTCTAATTGAGTAATATCTCAGACTAAAGAAAAGGTATCTGTTTCTTTAGCGTATTCTATAATTTTATCCTCTCAAACAAGCATATGATTTAAGGATTAGGGATTAAATGTGTTCTTGGGATTATTGTTGCTTCATATATATAAGGTTGATTCGTAATCCATTGCAAAAGTCTCTGTCGTCCTAATCAAAAGCCGCTTGTTCTCTCGTATGTCTGATAATCTCTTGAAACAACATAAGGAAGGTAATCTGCCTTTGGAAGATTAAAAATATCTGCTTTTTTCAATAATGTTTCTTTATCAACAATTCTTTCTCATGAGCCAATAGTTTCTCTGTATCAATAGAGAATAAAGTCTGCATTTTTTGCTACTGGGACTCAAGCTACTGTTTCTTCTGCAATTGCATGATAAAATGGTATTTGAAGCATTGGAAAACTTTCTACTATAACATTTCATCATAATAATTCTGTCAACTTAACTTCTTCTCGTGATCAAAAATATTTCATCGTAAACTCTTTATATTTTTCATCTTTTGTTGCCTCATATAACAACTTCAAAGCATCATAAAACTGTATCCTTATTGGACCTTTTTTTATAATATTCTTTTTCGCTTCTATTTGAGAATCTGATAGAAAAACTTTTAGATCATCCATATTATTTTTGAAAATATATTCCATGATATATTCATATAGTCATGAAAAAATTTTTATATTTTCTTCTAATCAAACTTTCCCCTCGTATTCAATATGTTGAAACTCCGATAAATGAGTAGGATCACTTGTCTCTTTTCTAAAACTATTATATATACTAAATACTTGGTTAACTCCCTGAATTAACAGAGTAAGCTCCAAATAAAATTGAGAGCTTTCTGCCATAAATATTCTTTTTCAAGTTCAAAATCGATCTGGAATTTCTATTGGTAATGTATCTGTTGTATAATCTAATGTTTGTCATGCATATACCTCGCCAGGAGAAGAAATCATCAGTGTTGTCAAAGGAAGGTTGGTCCACTTTGCTCAGATAGATTTAAAATACTCTATGGTAGCAAAAAATATAGCATTATCTAAATTATGTAAATGCAAGAAACTCTTTTCATTCACAATTCTATCTATTCTATTTGCCAATAAAGTCTCTTCTATAACTCATTTTTTAATAACTTGTGGTTGAAAAAGATTATTACCTAAAAAATAAATTTCTCATTTAGGTAGTGCTGAATAAACCATATAATAATTAGAAGAGAATAAAATAGAAGCATTTCATACCTTACCACAAATTATTTAAGATAACATTTTCATCAGCAATATTTTAAAAATCAGCAACTAAGACACTTTTCTGGTTTTTCTTCTAATATCCTCTTATTGTTTTCTTCCCAAATATCAAGAACAGATGCGGATAAAACATTTCATAAGATTTGCTCTTTCCCCCTCATATATATGCAACTATAGGCGTTACCGTAGACATCAATAGATCACGTAAATGCTCATCAAGGACATCAGTAGAAAGCGGTATTTTTTATATCGTCGAATCCTATCGGCGTTGCATTCCTGGATAAATCTAAATCTAAAAGCTGTTTTTTTACCTCAATTTTTATTTCTTTAGTTAAAGATAAATCATTCGTATCTAATCCATTACACACAATATTTTTCACTTCTAGATCTGTCTTATCATCACACAATGATGCAACATGAGATAATTTTTTATAATTTAATTTATTTATTGTCATAATTATTTTTGTGAAATATCCATGTTCTTTTAATTTCGTATAAGTTGAGACTGCCTTACTATAACTATCTTTTTTTCATCTCAATTGGTTATGTATATCCTCATCTCAATCAATGCTAATTCAGAAAAGATCAACCAAGCCTTCTAATTTGTCTAATAATAAATCATCTACTCTATATCAATTACTAATAATTTCTACTTTTAATCATTTTTCTTTTGCATATTTACACATCTCATATAGTTCTGGATGCAATGTGGGCTCTCCTCAAAGCAACTGTATTCCCACACTATTTGCAGCCACAATAGAATCCACAATCTTCTGAAAGTCTCAATAACTCATTTCTTCTTTCCCTTTCTCTCAAAAGTAACATCATAGACAGCTTAAGTTACATTTACTATTTATATCTATAAAAAATCTAAATGGAGATTGCAATAAAAAATTTCAATTATATTCTTCTTTGGGTCTAAATATAATATTCTGAAATATAGGTCAATCTTTATCAAAGAAAAAATCCCCTACAGCCTCTTTCTTTATTATCATAGTATCCAGAATATCCTTGGAAATAGATAATCTTGAGTCCTCTCTTTTTGTCGACAATTCATCCTTACATGGACACCTAAGCTGCCAAGTTGACTTCTGTAAATCAGGATCTTCCATATCATATTACTTATGATATAAATGTATTACTATCTATATATAAATAATACCATAAATGTCAATACAATCTATTTGTTCATATCTCACCAACTTATAGTACTACAAAATAGAGACCGCTGTCCCCTCCTACTCAAATTCATACAATATTTTCTGCCTTTGGGTCAATCTCTCCTCTATTCTTGCCTCTGGGCAAAAATCCTTTGCATATCGATGCATCATTCACTTCACAAATCAGAACTGTGATTTCTCGACGAAAGTATAGAGATGTGCAAATACTCCCTTTGATCTCCAGATGATGAAATTTTAAAGTTTAAGATAAGTAGAAAATATGACCGCAATGGTGTTTTTGTCCAAACTAATTAATAACTTTAATCTGTAAATATATTTATATTATCTTAGTCTCCTTGTTGCCATCTCTCTTACTTCTTCATCTGGATTCGTTGCAGCTATTAGCTGTAAATCATACTTATTTGAAAACTCATTTATTCTTCTAATTGTTGCCAGCTTTCTTACTTCTTCATCTGGATCCGTTGCAGCTATTAGCTGTAAATCATACTTATCTTTTGCATCATCTACTTTCTTTTTCTTAGCTCACAAATTATCAGTAAGGGCATTATTAGCAGAACTTGTTATATGTTTTATAGAAGCATCAACAACAGAACAATTTGATTTATTATATCCATAATCAGGAGAACTATTTGAGTTATTTGAAGATTCTTTTTTATTATTTAAATTTTGCGCCAACTCGTTTCTGTGATTCACTATGGATTCACCATAACTCTCATTTGTTGTTTTCCCATTTCTACTTGTACTATAATTTGATGTAATAAAAGTATTAGGATCAGTACGTGAAGTATATGACTCCCCATCAGAAGTTTCTATCTCATAGTTTGTCACCCCAAAAGGACTAGTTTCTGGACGGACTTCAGCAATTTTTTCATCTGTTCAAAACCATCCACCATCTTTAGAAACTTCTATGACTTCGTGTCACCAGAAATCAGTTTTATGAGTCTCTTTATGATCATCATAAATATCTACTTTGTTTCACGCCCGATCTGTCTCTGTCCTATTTGGTTCTTTTCCCATTTTAATTTACATAGAAATTAAAATATTACTATGTAGTATATATCCATTTTATTGTATATGTCAATCATAATTAATGATCGCATTTTGAAGCTACTTCTTTTGCATAAAATCTATCACTCTCTTGTCTGTCCTCACATCATTTAAGGTGATATGACTCTTAAGCCTAATTCAATTTAAATTTCTACATCTACTCAAAGCGACATACGTTTGTCCGTTTGCAAATGCTCATCTTCACATATCTATACAACAATTATCAAAAGTAAGTCATTGAGACTTATGGATAGTTATCGCTCGCGCTAATTTCATAGGAAACTGTTGAAAGGTTCAGATGATAGTCTCTTCTAAAACTTTCTTGGTTGTCTTCGTTTCATTCCCGTGTTCATCTGTACCTGTAATCTCTTCATCGACAATCTTGATCTCTATATTTTTGAATAAAATAGGCTCCACCTCAAAAGACTCATTGTTTATAAGGACCTGAATACGACTATTTTCTTCATCTATTGACTGAATAACGCCAAGGTCTCCATTTACCCACTGTTTATAAGGATCGTTGTTTAACATAATTATTTGAGCCCCTTCTTTGAACTCTAGAACATCTGGCATCTTCTTCATCGAATCTGGAAAGACTCAATTTGTAGATGATAAAAATCTACATTCTGGCTTATCTATGCCATCAAGTTTTGCTAAATTAAATGTATCTGCAGTTTGGTTGGTCGTGGTAAGTAATATACCAAAATCAGTGATATCTTTGAATACCCTAGTATTTATCTTGTCTATATCCGCTTGTCCATGTATACCTTCTCTGATCTTATCCAAAATATTTCAAAAATCAGAATCGTCTCCTTGTCTATAATTTTCTTGCAATTCTATAATCTGATAAGGAGAATTTTTGATAGATAATGCATCGAAGAAAAATTCACTACTATAGATAGTTCCAAATTTCGCTTTCCAATCATTTTGCACAATAGGAGGAAGCTGAAAAAGATCTCAAACAAACAATATTTTTTTGCCCCCGAATGGAATATTTTTGATACTATCATCTCCAAAATGATTAGCTAACACTCATCTTATTTTATGATCGACACAATCCAAAATATTAGCTTGAAGCATACTAATTTCGTCGATAACTATAAATGAACTATCGGCAAGGGTCTTGATTTTATCTTTTTTTAAATCGAGATGCATATCTTTGTAATACGGGTTTGCAATCGGAATTCCAAAAAATGAGTGAACGGTCTGTCCTCATATATTAACGCTCGCTAGACCAGTAGAAGCAAGTACTAGTGGTGGTTTTCCTTGTGTTTTAAAAAAATCTATCAGATCTTTCATCAACGTTGTCTTTCCCGTTCATGCTTTTCCGGTGAGAAAAATAATTGAATTTTCTTGGTTAAATGATTCTATGAGGCCGACAGCTTCCATATTTGTACCCCATTTCATATATATTTTAGATTTGGTTTTATCAAACAATCCTTTCTGATTAAATCAAGATTCATTTCGTCATTGTTGGTTATATCATTCATCATTATATGAAGTTCCATTTTTGTGTATTCACTGTTTGTTGAATCCATATCTATCGAATCATAGATAATCAAATCCATCTTGATCAAAATACGAATCCGTTTGGACGTTATATACCTCTTTGATCTGTAGCTTGTCTAATTTAGAAACCCAGACACTATTATCTTGTATATTTAAGAACCAGGCACTCCCTTTTTTATCTTTTATCAAAACAATAAAATCAGCAATATTAGCTGATCTCTCTTGTCATATAAGCTTATCTCAATGTACTTCCTTGATTAACAAAAGTTCAAAATGTCATTTCTTTGTATCCTTTACCAATTTTCCTAAGGCAACGAATCATCTATCATTTATATAATTAAGCAAGAATCCACGGTAGTCTATCATATCATAGTGAAAATTAAATCCACATACATCTCTGATGTATGCAAAATGAGTATAGCGTATCATCGGGAAAATTCAATATCACTTTTGGAATCAGTACTCTATAATCCATAATCTCTTTTTTATATTGTATTGACTTTCTCTAGTATTTCTTCATAATACAAATTATATTTTATCCTTTGTTGAAAACATATGACAGACAATTCTAGTTCAACATTTATAGAAACAATGAAAGAATCTAATATAAAAACTAACCAAGCAAGTATAGGTGTCCACAAACAAAATATTGTAGATAATTTTGAATATATGACAAATAGTGGTGCTCAATTTTTGCCTTCATTAAAAAAATGTTTAACGGAGTTAGATGCCATACCAGAAGATAATATAAACACGAATATCATCCAACCGACTATTGGAATTTCAACCGCACTTTATATTCTGTTTGATTCTCCTATCGAGAGTGATAAATCTATCATACAAACCTACAGAAGACAACTAAAATCATCTCTTCTAAGTGTTTTGGAAATAGCTAAACACACAAAGGATCAAAGGATCACAGATTATAGTAAAAAAGCTGCTGAAGGATTTGCGAAAATAAATAATTAAGACGCTAAAAATAAGAAATGATCTTCGTGATCATTTTTTTTATAACGAAAAAA
>OFSA01000122.1_pt1 | contig 11675 bp, 8 predicted proteins | sample 1543241 | NCBI WGS metagenome assembly OFSA01 (sample SAMN05442508, study PRJEB24371) | freshwater metagenome | isolation source: Freshwater Lake | place: Canada: Niagara | collected 2012-08-09 | reverse complement strand
CACACTGCATATCGTCGGCAGCGTCAGATGTGTATAAGAGACAGCCCAAGAACAGCAGCTCCTGTATCGCAGCCCTGAGGAACCGGGAGCCAGCCTCGCACCCGAAACCACCGCCTATACCTGGCAACAGCCGCTGCGACTGGGCGATCGGACCTGGGAATTGCGCGTTTTCCCCAGCGCCGCCTATCTGCAGCAACACCGCTCCTGGGTCAGTGTGATGGCGGATGCAGCCTGCCTGCTGTTCGTCGGCCTGCTGCAAATCCTGCTGATGAGCACGCTCGGCAAGACGGTGCTGATACAACGCAAGGTTGAGGAGCAAGCCGCGCAGCTACAGGCCCAAAGTGCTCTGCTGGTGGAGCGGGAGGAAAACTTCCACACCTTCTTCGACACCATTGACGACCTGCTCTTCGTGCTCGACGCCGAAGGCCGCATACAGCACCTGAACCGGGCGGTTACGCAGCGCCTGGGCTATGCCGAAACGGCGCTGATCGGTCAACATGTGCTGGACGTACATCCACCGGAGCGGCGCGCCGAGGCTGGGCAAATCGTCGCCGCGATGCTCGCCGGAGAAGCGCAATTCTGCCCAGTACCACTGCTGCGCACCGATGGCGGTCTGATTCCGGTGGAAACCCGTGTGGTTATGGGGCGCTGGAATGGCGCACCCGCGCTGTTTGGCGTCAGCCGTGACCTGTCGGCCATCAAGGCCTCCGAGGAAAAGTTCGCCAGCATTTTCCACCTCAGCCCGCTGCCGATGGCGCTGAGCAGTGCTGCGGATCATCGCCTGCTGCACATCAACGAAGCCTTCAGCCAGCAGCTTGGCTACACTCCGGAGGACGCCATAGGACATACCACGCAGGACATCGGCCTGCTGGTCGAACCGGACAAGCGTGGCATGGCCGCTGAACGGGTCAGGGCTGGAGGCAATCTGCGCAACCTGGATATGCGGATTCGCACCCGCGACGGTCAGGTGCGCGATGCCCTGTTCAACGCCACCCGGATCAACCTGCAGGATCAAATGCTGATTTTGTCAGTGATGCAGGACATCAGCGAGCGTACGGCGATGGAAAAAGCGCTGCGCGAGAGCGAATTTTTCCTCAAGGAAACCCAGCGGATCGGCCGACTCGGCGGCTGGCGTGCCGACCCGATCAGCAACACCCTGATGTGGACCGAAGGCATCTACGCCATCATCGAGATGCCCCTGGACTACCGGCCCGATCTGGAAACCGGTCTGGATTTCTACCTGCCGGAATCGCGGCAGCGGGTCGTCGAAAACCTGCAGCGCACTCTGGAAACCGGCGAACCCTTCAGCATCCAGGTCGAAGTCCAATCCAGCCGAAGCGAAATTCTCTGGACCGAACTGCGCGGTTTTGCCCACCGCGACACCGAGGGACACATCGACTACCTTATGGGCACCCTGCAGGATATCAGCGAGCACCGGCGCTACGAAACGGCTCTGACCGCCGCCAAGGAACAGGCCGAGACCGCCAGCCGGGTTAAAAGCGAATTCCTAGCCAACATGAGCCACGAAATCCGCACGCCGCTGAATGCCATCATCGGCCTCACCCAACTGATGCAGGAAGGCAGCGACCTGAACAGCCGCCAGCAGGATTACCTGCGCAAGGTTCTAGGGGCCTCCAAAGCACTGCTCGGTACCCTTAACGATATCCTCGATTACTCCAAGATCGAAGCCGGCCATATGCATCTGGAGCGGATTCCCTTCGATCCGGAAGAAGTGCTCGCGCAGGTCTCCGACCTGTTCATCGTTCATGCTGAAGAAAAGGGCCTGGAACTGCTGCTGGAACTCGATCCGGCGATACCCGGACAACTGCTCGGCGATCCGCTGCGCCTGTCGCAGATACTGCACAATCTGGTCGGCAATGCCCTTAAGTTCACCGAGCAGGGCATGATCCACGTTCGCATCGCCCTCGCCGGTCGTGAGGGCAACCAGGTGCTGTTGCGCTTCACGGTGCAGGATACCGGCGTAGGCATGGATCAAACCCAGATCGCGCGCTTATTCCAGCCCTTCACCCAGGCCGACATGTCGATCACCCGCAAGCACGGCGGCACCGGTCTGGGCCTGAGTATCAGCCAGCGGCTGGTGAGCCTGATGGGCGGCGAGATCAGCCTGGCCAGCACGCCCGGCCAGGGCAGCACCTTCGCCTTCACGATAAGCTTTACAGTCGGCGATGCCGCCCACCATCGCCAGAGGCCAGCGCTGCCAAGCCTGCGCTCCCTGGTGATCGACGATCAGGAGGCGGCCCGGACTCTGCTGCAACAACAATTGACCAATTGGCGCTTTCCGGTGGTCAGCGCTGCTTCGGGGGAAGCGGCGCTGCAGTACCTGACCGATGCCGCGCGCCGCCAGATGCCCTTCGACCTGGTGCTGCTGGACTGGAAAATGCCCGACATGAACGGTCTGGAGGTAGCGCGCCGAATCCATGCGAGTGCGCGCGAGGGTCTGCTGCCACGCTTGCCGCTATTGGTCATGGTCACTGCCTATGGCCGTGAAAACCTGCTGCGCGATGCCGGGCCGCTGCGCATCGATGCCATACTCGACAAGCCGGTGCTGCCCTCGACACTGCACGAGGTGCTGCTGCGGATCACGCAGTCCGGAATGGCTCCGGCTGCAACTCTGACACCGACGCTGCAACAGAGCCAGGCATGGTCGCTCCTGCGCGGCTGCCATGTTCTACTGGTCGAGGATAATGCCCTGAACCGGGAGATCGCCGAGACGCTGCTCAGTCGCGCCGGCCTGCGCGTCAGCGTGGCCCAGCATGGCGGCGAAGCTGTAGCCGCCGTGCAAAACACCCGCTTCGATGCCGTGCTCATGGATATCCAGATGCCGGAAATGGACGGCCTCGAAGCAACGCGGCGCATTCGCGCACTGCCCGGCGGGCAGGAACTGCCGATCATTGCCATGACCGCTGCCGCCATGGTCCAGGATCGTCAGAATTGCCTGGCGGCCGGCATGAACGCCTATACCACCAAGCCGATCAATCCGCGCGAGCTGGCCGATACCCTGCTGCGCTGGATGCGTCCCGATCAGTGGGGACCGATCTCGCTGCGGCCACTGAGCAGCCCCAGCACTCCCGGCACGGCGGACGCTGACGAGGTACAGCGGCTGGTGACACTGTTGCCGGGCGTAGCGGTTGTCCAGGCCCTGGCGCGACTGAACAGCGATCCGTTGCACTATCGCCGCCTGCTGATCGATTTCGCCGGGCGGCATCGCAGCACTCCAGAGCAACTGCGCATGCTCGACACCCGCGGGGCGCGGGATGGGCTATACGCGCTGGCGCACACGCTCAAGGGCGAGGCCGGCAATCTTGGCCTGAGCGCTGTGCAAGCCACCGCCGATGCACTGGCCCAGGCGCTGAAACAGGGCCAGGAGGCGATCGCGCCACGGGTTGACACCTTGTCCACCGCGCTTGATCAGGCACTGGCGCTGCTCGATCAGGTTCACGACATGCCAGAACCGGCGATCCCCATCACTGCGGTCAGCACGGTTGATCTGGAGCAGGTGCAGGAACGGTTGCGGGAACTGGCTCCGCTGCTTGATCATGGCAAGCTCAAGGCCCGGCGTCTGGTTGAGGATCTCGATACCCTGTTGCTTGGCAGCCCGCTGGCGTCAGCATTCAAGCCGGTGAGCGACGCGACGAAGCATCTCGATTTCGATCATGCGCTTGAGCACCTGCGGCGTTTTGCCGCTGCCCACGACTGGAGCCTGCCATGATGCTCTGGCTGCGCAAGCCGCATATTTTGATCGTTGACGATATCCCGGCCAACGTCGAGATGCTCGGCGAGGCGCTGCAGGAACATTACGAAATCCAGTTTGCCCCATCCGGAGCCAAGGCACTGCGCCTGGCTGCCGAGGAGCCACCGGATCTGATCCTGCTCGATATCATGATGCCGGAAATGGATGGCTATGAAGTGTATCGGCGCCTGCGCGCCATCCCGAAGCTGGCCGAAACTCCGGTGATCTTCGTGACCGCGATGGACGAGGCCGAGGCCGAGACCCGGGGGCTGGCGATGGGTGCAGTTGATTACATCACCAAACCGATCCATGTTGAAATTGCCCGGCTGCGCATCCACAACCTGCTGGAGCGCGAGCGGCTACGCACTGATCTGGCCTTGGCCCTGTCCGGCAGTGGCCACGGCCTGTGGGAATGCGATCCACACCGGCAAGTGCTCGCCTTCGATCCCGACTGGTGCGCGCCGCTCGGCTACGCGCCAGGCGAAATGGACCCTTGCGTACACCCCTGGACCCGCATCGTTCATCCAGATCACCTGCAGAGTTTCCAGGCAGCCTGTGCGGCGAACCCAGTCAACACTGATCGCGTCAATATCGAGGTGCCCTTACGCAATCGCGCCGGGAGCTGGACCTGGGTCAGCCTGCACGGTGCCCGGATTCAGCATCCGGACGCCGGCCTGGCACCGCAGATCAAGGGCGTGTTTGCTGACATTTCGACGCGCAAGGCCATGGAAAGCGAACTGGTGCGGCTGGCCACCACCGATCCGCTGACCAACGTGGCCAACCGGCGCTATTTTCTGGAACGGCTTGAGGATGAACTGGCCCGGGTGCGCCGCTACGAGGAAAACGCCACCCTGCTAATGCTCGACCTGGACCACTTCAAGCAGGTCAACGACCGCTTCGGCCATGCCAGCGGCGATGAAGTGCTGCGCCACTTCACCAAGCTGGCCCGTGACACCCTGCGCCGGCTTGACTTGCTCGGGCGCATTGGTGGTGAGGAATTCGCCATCCTGCTGCCAGACACCGATATCGTCGGTGCCCGGAGTTCCGCTGAGCGACTGCGGCAGTGCATCGCCAGCACTCCGGCTATCACGTCACGCGGTCTTAAGATCACATTCACCGTCAGCATCGGCCTGACCGCCCTGGCCGTCACTGATGACCACGCCGAGCATACCCTGGCCCGTGCTGATTCCGCCCTCTATCAGGCTAAGACCAGCGGCCGCAATCGCGTGGCCGTCGTATCAGCCGTGCCGATGCCATGAAAAGTTTCGCGCGGTCGATCCGCCTACAAATCAGCATGCTGCTGGCACTGATCCTGCTCCTGATTGGTTCGGCAACCGTTTATGAACTGCGCCGCGCCCAGGATAGCTATCTGGAAGCGGCGCGTCTGCGCACCAGCGTTCAGGCGCAGGTGTTCGCCGAGTATGCCCTGGCCACCCTCAAGCGCCTTGACCAGACGCTGCTGGATTTGCGCAGCCGCTGGGATGGCAATACGGCGCACTTCGCCGAACTGGCGCGTGACCGGCAGGCCCAGATCGGTGATATCGCCTTCCAGTTCATAGTCGCCGATGCCACGGGCGTTCTGGTGTTCTCCAGCCTGAAACCGATCAGCGAACATATCGAAGTCCAGGATCGCGCCTATTTCCGCTTCCACTGCGCGCCGGATGCACCGGACCGGCTGTTCATCAACCCACCCATCCTGGGTCGCATTTCGCAGCGCTGGGCGATCCAGATGAGCCGGGCGATTCCCGGCGCCGTGCCCTGCAACGGTGTCCTGGCGATTTCGATTAATCCGAACGTGTTCACCGAGTTCGCCACCAAACTGCATCTGGGTCCCGGCGGCACCGTGACCATGGTGCGCGATAGCGGCGAAATCATGGCCCGCTATCCGAATCATGAACTCCACGTCGGGAAAACCCTAACGGATACGCCACTGCTGGAACCGGACGCCCCGCAGAGCGGTTCGTTTCATCGCATAGCCCTGCTTGATGGCGTCGAGCGCATCTTCGGCTTTTACAAGCTATCCGACTACCAGCTCAATTTTGTGGTCGGCGAAGCGGTCAATGATGTGCTGGAACCCTACTTCGCCCATCGTCGCCTGGTGATAGGCGCCGCCAGCGTGGCCAGCGCCCTGGTGCTGCTGCTCATCGGTCTGCTGTTCAGCTCCCTACGCGCCCGCGAGCGGGCCGTTGCCGCGCGCCGGCAGATCGAGACCCAACAACGCCTGCTCAGCACCGCCGTCGCCCAGAGCAGCGCCTCCATCGTCATGACCAACACCGCAGGCAACATCATCTTCGTCAATGACGCCTTCACCCGCACCACCGGCTACAGCCGCAACGAGGCGCTCGGCCAGAATCCGCGCCTGCTGCAATCCGGGGCCACCCCGTCGGCTACCTACCAGAGCCTCTGGAACACCATCATGGCGGGCCAGACCTGGCAGGGCGAATTGCTGAACAAGAAGAAAAATGGCGAGCTGTACTGGGAATCGGCCAGCATTTCCCCGGTCACCGACGATACCGGCCAGATCACCCACTTCATCGCCGTCAAGGAAGACATCAGCGCGCGCAAGCACGATCAGGAACAGCTCAGCTACGCCAAGGAACAGGCCGAGGCCGCCAGTAGAGCCAAGAGCCAGTTTCTCGCCACCATGTCCCACGAAATCCGCACGCCCATGAACAGCATTCTGGGCATGGCGCAACTGCTGCTCACTCCAGACCTGAGCATGCAAAAGCAGCAGGACTATATCCGCACCCTGCTCAACTCCGGCCAGACCCTGCTCACCCTGCTCAACGACATTCTCGACCTGTCCAAGGTTGAAGCCGGCCGGCTGGAACTGGTACCCACAGCCTTTAGCCCCGCGCAGGTGATCCACGAAACTGCGGCCCTGTTCGCCGAGGCAACCCAGGATAAGCACCTGCGCCTGGAAGCGGTCTGGAACGGCCCGGACACGCAGCGCTACCGTGCCGATCCGATCCGCCTGCGCCAGATGCTCTCGAATCTGCTCAGCAATGCCCTGAAATTCACTGCGCAGGGCTTTGTGCGCCTTGAAGGCAGCGAGGTCGAACGTGATGCCGACCAGGCCATGCTGCTGTTTGTCATCAGTGACAGTGGCATCGGCATTGCCCGCGAACAGCAGCAGTTGCTGTTCCAGCCCTTTACCCAGGTAGACAGTTCCTCGACCCGTCGCTTTGGCGGCAGCGGTCTGGGCCTATCGATTGTCCGCAGTCTCGCCCAGTTGATGGGCGGCGAAGCCGGCGTCGATAGCGAGATCGGACACGGCGCCCGTTTCTGGATTCGCATCCGGGCCGAAGTGCTCGCCGCCGGTCAGGAGCCGGAGCAGAACCGGAATGGCAGTGAAACCGGGGCGCAAGACGGCAGCGCCCAGGCTGGGTCCAGCGCGTCTATTCTGGTGGTCGAGGATAATCCCGTGAATCGCAAGGTGGTCGAGGCCATGCTGACCCGGCTCGGCCACCGGGCGCGCAGCGTCGCCGATGGCCAGGCAGCGGTCGAGACCCTGACCGACGGCGCAACGCCCAGGCCCGATCTGGTGCTGATGGATTGTCAGATGCCGGTGATGGACGGGTTCACGGCGACCACCCGGATTCGCGCCTGGGAAGCAGCGCAGCAGCAGTCGCGCCTGCCGATCGTCGCCCTGACCGCCAGCGCGTTTCAGGAGGATCGCGATCGCTGTCAGGACGCGGGCATGGATGATTTCCTAAGCAAGCCGGTCAGTCTGGATGACCTGCGCACACTGCTGGAGCGCTGGCTGGCTCCGGCAAACGCGGTACCGACCACCCCGATAGTGCACACACCCGAAGCAACACCGATTGAAGACCCGCACGCGCTACGTCCGCTGGATTTGGATCAACTGCGCCCCCTGGCGGCGGAAATCGAAACACTGCTTGCCCGCAACCGCTTCAACGCACTGAAAAAATTTCGCATGCTGCAGGAGCTGACCGCTGGCAGCGCGGTCGAGGCCGATATCGCCGACATTGGCCGGCAGGTGTCTGCCCTGCAGTTTGAAGCAGCGCTGGAACGCTGGCGACCGCTGGCGCGCGCCCAGGGCTGGATCAGGGATAAGGCCGAGAAGGCTGACGGGACAGCAGAAAGGATCGGTTGCCCGCCGGCGCCGGAATAATGGCTGTCCAGGCTTGTTTAGGGCATGACGATGCCGTGTTGCGCATACCAGTCGACGTCCAGTTGCCAGCGCAGCCGCTCGATACCCGGATAGGCCTTAAGGCGTGCACTGACCTGGCTCTGCACCAGACCGAGACGCTGCTGGGCTGCGATCATATCCGGGTCCTGATCGGATTTGCCGCGCAGCCCAGGCTCCAATGCCGCCAGAAAGCGCACGGCTGGCACCTGCGGCGAGCGCGGCGATGACACCACCACAGTCTTGTCCTCGATCGCCAACACCCGGAATCGATAGGGATAGTCGGCAATCAGCGCATCGCGCGCCAGTTGCGCGTTGAGCTCGGCCACGCGCGGATCACGATTCCATAACCACGCCACCACGGCCAGCAGAGCCAGCACGCCCAGCACCGTCAGATAAATCCGGGTCCATCGATCTAATTGCACGCCCTTTCTCCTTGCTTCGCCGCATTGACCCTTGTCGGGGATCATGAGCAGGCAGCTTATGCAAACAGGCTCCCTGGGGCATTGCGATTTATCGATAGGACTCGAATCCAGACCGGTAAGGACCGGTCACGCCAGCGTCATGCTGCCCATGTCCGGGAAGGGCGATGGCGTGCGGCAAACGGATGCAACTCAGTGCTGGCGGCAGTTCGGCGGACAATACACTTCAAAAACCGTCCGCTCATAGGGTGCATCCTGCCGCCAGCCGGGACGCTGCCGGCGGAAATCATCCATGTTATTAAAGTGGCGCTGATAGCGACCCGGATCGGTATCAAACCGCTGACCGACCGAACCATCGGGAAAGATCACGAAGCTATGCGCCGGACCACCCGCCGCAGGCACAGCGCCAAGATGCGGTACATCCAAGCGGTTGAGCCGCTCGCCAGGTGGCAGGTGCTTCCAAGGCTTTGGCTTCATCCCCTTGACCACGTCCGCGCCCGACACATAACCGGGCCGATACTGGTTGTAGTTGTAGTTGGAATTGACGGTCGCCCCAGCCCAGGCGTTGCAATTGGTTCGTCCGTTGGCGGTCGTGCGGCAGCCGGGGCGAGGGCTGGACTCGGCCTGGGTCATCGGCGTCTTGGCACCTGCATGACCGGTGCTCTTACACGGGCCACCGGCGTGCAGGGTCAGGGGCAGCGCGGAAAACAGAGTGAACGCCAGCGCAGCAGTCATGGTCAGCGTCGTTTTCATGGTCATATCGTCCATCAGGATTCAGGGGCTGTTATTCCATGATAAGCATAAGGTATTCCAGGCCGCTCATATTAAGATTAACAATATGTTAATTAACGATTTTTATCAAAAATTTATAGCTGAATTCTCTGCTTGGCCCCGCGCATCGGGTCAACATGAACCGGTCCATCCACAGCAGCATCGACCCTTGACCGGTACATGGCCACGGGCCAGACCGATCATCTACGCTTAGGCTATCGCAGACCCTGCCCACTCCTTCATCAGGAATCCATCAGGAATCGCCATGCACAACACCCGCTCAATCCTCACCCTCGGCTTGCTCTGCGCGATGCTGCCCCTGCAGGCGGCAGATAATACACACGCCTTTCCGCCCGCCGATCCGGGCATGCAGCGCTACATGCTGCAACTGCCACAGCAGACCGACGAATCCGCATTCAAGGTGGAGCTGATCGTCGGCAAAACCGTCGCCGTCGATCCGGGCAATCGCTATTTCTTCGCTGGCCGGATTCAGGAAGAAACCCTGAGCGGCTGGGGATTTCCGCTGTATAAAATCAGCACGCTGGGACCGATGGCCGGCACGCGTATGGCGATCGATCCCAACACGCCAACGGTGAATCGTCTGGTCACACTGGGCGGCGATCCCTACCTGATTCGCTATAACAGCCGCCTGCCGATCGTGGTCTACGCACCCGAAGAGGCCGAAGTGCGTTACCGGATCTGGAGCGCCGCACCCGAAACCCAGGCGATGGAACGGCACTGAAGGAGCGGCACTGGAGCACCGCATGCCGACAGTCTGGAGCAAGCCGCGCGACTGAAAAGCAGGGATCCTAGCTCATCCATATCCCTATACACCCCACCAGGAGTCGCGCCCATGAAAACCCGCATCACCGAGCTGTTCGGCATCCGCCATCCGATTATTCAAGGCGGCATGCACTACGTCGGCTTCGCTGAACTCGCCTCGGCGGTATCCAACGCCGGCGGGCTGGGCATCATCACCGGCCTGACGCAAAAGACCCCGGAGCTGCTGGCCCGGGAAATCGCGCGCTGTCGCGAAATGACCGACCAGCCATTCGGCGTCAACCTGACTTTTCTACCCGCATTCGCGCAGCCGCCCTATCCTGAATACATCCGCGCCATCATCGAGGGCGGCATCAAGATTGTCGAAACCGCCGGCCGCAATCCCGAACCCTACATGCCCTATCTCAAGGCCGCTGGCGTCAAGGTCATTCATAAGTGCACCTCGGTCCGGCACGCGCTGAAAGCCGAAGCCATCGGCTGCGATGCGGTGAGTGTCGATGGTTTCGAGTGCGGCGGCCACCCGGGCGAGGACGATGTACCCAACTTCATTCTGCTGCCGCGCGCCGCTGAGGAACTGAAAATCCCGTTTGTTGCCTCGGGCGGCATGGCCGATGGCCGCAGCCTGGTCGCAGCGCTGGCGCTGGGCGCCGACGGAATCAACATGGGTACCCGCTTCATCGCTACCCAGGAAGCGCCGGTGCATGCGAACGTCAAACAGGCCATCGTCGCCGCTTCCGAGCTGGATACCCGGTTGATCATGCGCAGCCTGCGCAACACCGAGCGGGTGATGATGAACGCCGGCGTGGCGCGCCTGCTGGATATCGAGCACGAGAAGGGCACGGCGTTAAAAATTCACGACATCATCGAACAGGTCGCCGGCATTTATCCGAAGGTGATGGTGGAAGGCGAACTGGACGCCGGCGCCTGGAGCTGTGGCATGGTCGCCGGCCTGATTCACGATGTGCCCAGTTGTCAGGCTCTGATCACGCGGATCATGACCGAGGCCGAGCAACTGATTCAGCAGCGACTCGCCGACATGTGCCAGGCCTGACCACCGCATGCCGGCACCGTGCCTGGCATACATCGCAGGCACGGATTTCAATCGTGGCCGTGCTTCCTGTACAGTCTCGGCGCCCTTCAACTCTGCACGCCGAGGAAGCCGGATCATGCAGCGCCTGTTCATATTCCTGATCGCCGGATGGTCCGGATTTTTGGTCATGGCGGTCGAATTGTTGAGCGGGCGCATACTCGCGCCCCACTTTGGTAACAGCATCCATGTCTGGGGCGGCGTGATCACCGTGTTCATGCTCGCATTGTCCATCGGTTATCTGCTGGGCGGACGCGGATCGCTGTACACGCCCAGCCTGATGCGACTGGCCCTGATCATGGTCGCCGCCGCGCTGGCTCTGCTGCCGGTGATGCTGCTGGCCAACCCCGTGCTCGACTGGACTTTCGAGCAGGTGCATGACCCGCGCTATGGTTCATTGGCCGCAGCATCGCTGTTGTTTTTCATCCCGACCGCCATTGCCGGCATGGTTTCGCCCTATGCGGTGCGCCTGCTGGTCCAGGATTCACACCGCAGCGGTCATTGCGCCGGGCTGCTGTATTTTGTCTCCACCTTTGGCAGTGCGGCCGGCACCATCCTGACCTCGTTCTATCTGGTCCTCTATTTCGAAATCAACCAGATCCTGGCCGGCCTGTTGGCCATTTCACTCGGTCTGGGCTTGCCCGCCTTATTCATGGACACGTCGCGACATGCACCCCAGACCTGATCGCGCGCCCCTGATCGCGCTGCTGACGA
>OFSA01000121.1_pt1 | contig 11677 bp, 9 predicted proteins | sample 1543241 | NCBI WGS metagenome assembly OFSA01 (sample SAMN05442508, study PRJEB24371) | freshwater metagenome | isolation source: Freshwater Lake | place: Canada: Niagara | collected 2012-08-09 | reverse complement strand
GCCTGCAACAACTCCCGATGTACCTTCACCCGTTGCCCCAGAGTTTTGGTCTGGTCATGCAAACGCGAACCTGCCAGACGAATACCCTGTAGATAATGAAAATCCGTTTCCCGTCCAGCCCGCAGCCAATATTCATAATCCAGGGCATAATTCAGGGTGTCATCAAAAAAACCAAATCGCTCCAAGGCGTTCCGCCGCCAAAACACCGCCGGCTGACACAGGAAACAAATATCCTGTAAACGCTCATAATCCCAAGGCTCACAATAATATGGCTCCATAACTGAACCATCAGCATACAAATGATCCGCATCACCATATAAAAACCAGCATTCCGGATGCTCTTGAAAATAACGCCTAACCTGCGCTAGTGCATTCGGATAATAAACATCGTCTGAATTCAGATATGCAACGATCTCACCGGTTGATTCACGCAACCCTTCATTGATCGCATGAGCTTGACCATAATCGGACTTGGAAAGCCAATCAATTTGGCTCTCATATTGACGCAGAATATCCACCGAACTATCAGTACTACCACCATCCCGAACTATCACCTCAACATCTGGAATATTTTGCGATAAAACACTATCCAGCGTCGCTGGCAAAAACTCAGCCTGTTGATAGGAAGGGATCACTATGCTAATCCGCATCACGATGCCTCCTCCAAAGCTGATTGCACAGGCCAAAGCATTGTTTCAATACCTGCTGCATCCATGAATGACACACGAGTAAACTGTACCCCATGACGGCGATGATCTACACCACCATTCAAATGCTCTGCTCCCATAACTCGCAAGCGCAAAAACTGATGTGGTCCAACAAAGTGAATCCGCACTCCACGCTGTCGATAATCAGCACAGCAAAAACTGCCAAACGGCACGTTTCCCAGATATACCAGCAAACGCGCGTGTGGTGCATGCGCAATAAACCTGATCTCTACTACACCACCGTCTTGATGTTGCGGCAAACTCAACACTGCGTGTTCAGAAATCCACCCATCGACATAAACACCGCTCATACTGAGACGCGGCCAGGTATCCGCACAATGCCGAAAACAGTCCGCTAACTTGCCCGCTTCCCGCTCCAAGCTAAATGCCTGTAAACGTTCTGCTCCTGCTGAGATCAGTCTTTGGCGCAACTCGACATCATGCGCAATACGCCACAGCCCTTCGGCCAATTCCAATGGCTTGCGCGCATCAACGTACAAGCAAGCCTCACCACCCACTTCGGGGATTGAACATCCATGATGGGCCAGAATGGGAGTCTGATGCTGCATCGCTTCCAACAGAGGGATTCCAAAACCCTCATGTAGGGATGGAAAAACCAAGGCACCCGCCGCATTCCATAACTGCGAGAGATTTTCTTCGCTTACGAAACCCAAAAAATGGACCTTATCAATAATTCCGAGACTGGTCGCCACCTCTTTTAAACGCATAAAACGCGCATCTTCATGGCCCGTGAAAACCAATGGCCACGCAGCATCGCCAAGCCGTTGCCGGTAAATACGATAAGCCAGCAGCAAAACTTCATGGTTTTTATGAACCCAGGCATTAGCAGGATAGTAAAAAAAACCACTTGATTTTAACGAGAATGAATCTAAGTAATTTGCGGTTACCGTCGAACCAAAATTTAATCGATCATGGATTGGAATATAAGTATAAAAAGACCGGGTGTTTTCTACACCATAAAATTCGAGCATTCGATTAATTGTGAACTGACTAATACATTGAAAATAATCGCTCTTTTTAACGGCTTCACGAAAGAAACTTTCACGAAATGCGACACCATTCACTGGCAAAGTATGAGGATAGTCGCGATGCAAAACATCGACAATTAAAGTTATAGTGGATACTCCTGGACAGGCATAATCTACCATTCCAAAAGGGCAATACACGACATTTACATTGAGTTGAATTGCCAAGTCAGGCGGTGGCGATAACCATAACCGTTCTTTTGGAGAGTAGGCTGAAGCGGTGGGCGGATTAGAACCAGCCTCCTCGCGAACACAAACCAACTCATCGCAGGAGCGAGCAAGGCTGCGGAGAATTTCATGATGGTTAGCCGACGACGTTAAAAATACAAACTGAAACTCTTTATAGTAGTTGGTGCCAATAAAGCGCAGGAACTCGAATATAAAGTACTTAGCACCACCTGTCTCGCCACCAGGACGGACAGGAGTCAAGTCCACCATAATACGTAAGCGCAATTGAGCGTTCATCGAAAAATCCATCCATCCTTAGAACATGACCGATGTTTTCATCACTGCCCCCGCACAGCGAGAGCCCTCACTGATACGGATATGCAAGGTCATGAGACCCCTAGGCAAAGAAGAGGCAGCAAATAAGCCCTCAAACCCGCACCAATGCAATGCTGTCGGATGGTATGGAGGTAGAGTTTCACCTAGCGACTCTGGCTGCATGGAGCGTTTTTTACGAAACCAAGCCTTGCGCTTGCTTTTACTGTTTAATACGGAAGAACTTTGGGCTTTATAATGTTTACTAAAATCGTAATCAGCAAAGTGCGCTGCCACATCATGGCGCTGTATTTTAGCGAGAGTCACGACAAAGCTCTGACCATTCTCCGCCTCAAATAAAGACTGCAGAATAACCTGCTGCGCATCAAAAGTAGGACAAAACGCCCAGCCCGCCAAATAACATCCTTGTGTAGAACAGTCCAGAACATCAAGATGAAACAGTACAGGCAGAGCAGGATCAGGTTCAGCAGGGACCAGTTGTGCGGAAGAAAACCGGCGATCAGACACGTGAATGTTCGTAGGTACGGTATTTAAGCGCTGCACCAGGTTAAGTTCAGCTTTTGCAGCCAAAGCCGTAGACTTAAAGGACCACATCTCCTCATAGGTAAAATCACCACAAATCTGGCTGTTATTAAGCTTATCTTGAGACTTGATCCATTCAGGTGACATCGACTTTTTTTCCTGCATTTCTCAATAATCCTTTTAAAAACATGAAATTATAGAGACATATTCTTGATTGCATTATAAATAATGCAAAATTGTAACAAGAAAGAAACCAAAAAAACAACATGGTTCTTTAAAAGCAGAAGTCCTATGCCGCACAACGACTTTTAGTTTAAGATTTTGATTTATTTAAATAATAGAGCCACTCAACTGCCAGATTGGCGGGTCAGAACCAGCTTTCAGGGTTAATTTCCATAGAGAACCTTGAAGAACCTCGAACTCACATATCCCGCGCCTGACGATCGGCCTGAGCCTCCTGCAACCACCCCGTCAATTCGCTAATCTGTCGGCCCCGCTCCAAACGGTCCGCTTCCGAGTCCCGCAGTAGCGCGTTCAATTCGCGAACCTGCCGATCCAGATCCACCAGACGCGCCTCCCGCTCCTGAACCCATGCCGTCAACTCCAGAACCTGCTGGCCCCGCGCCTGACGATCAGCCTGGGCCTCCTGCAACCACGCCGTCAATTCGCTAATCTGTCGGCCCCGCTCCAAACGGTCCGCTTCCGAGTCCCGCAGCAGCGCGTTCAATTCGCGAACCTGCCGATCCAGATCCACCAGACGCGCCTCTCGCTCCTGTATCCACGCCGTCAACTCCGCAAGCCGCTCATCTTTAGCAATACAGCTTGCCTGCAAAGCCACCATCTGTCCGTTCAATTCAGAAAGTTTAGTCAGACTTATAGCTCGATCTGCGTCTAACTCTGTCCATTTTTGATGAAAATACAACTCATTTTCTCGCAAATCCAACAGAGCCAGTGCAAATCGCCCATTAGGATTCACCAGCAAGGTTGTCTCAATTTCCTCAATCTCATGCATTAAAAAAAGCATCCGACTGACGACAAAAAACATATCGTAATGAGAGAAAATCGCTGGTTCAAAATAAACATATTCAGCACCGAGCAACTTAAAAAGCGCTCTTGCAGATCGCTCACTAAATAGATAAATATGCTCATCCGGAATCAGCATCTCCAAAAACCGATCACCCTGATCAATCAAATCATTATGGCTCAATTGTTCCTTGAACTTTGGAGTTTGAATAAGCAAAAAACCATTATCTTTAAGCAGATTTATACAATGACTTATCGTCGCCACAGGATCAGACAGGTGTTCTAAAACATCCATCAAAACGATAACATCAAAACTGCCATGAGAAAGCCCAAGGGATTCAACCGGGCCAATACGAACGTCTATATTGAAAGTCTTCTTTGCGTAATCCACCACCCACGGACTCAGTTCAACACCTGTAGCCTTATAGCCTGCTTGCTGCATAAGGGCAACAAAGCTGCCATGACCACAACCAACTTCCAATACCTGTGCAGGTGGCAGTGCGTATTTTAATAATACCCTGAGCCAATGCAAATTTCGCTCAATCATATCGTTCCGCGAGCGCTTATAAATATCCGGAAACCCAAAATCCTGATCCTGATGCTTCAGCCAATACTGTTTACCGTAAAAATCAGTTTCATCATCAGACACGGTAAACTGATTTTCAGGCAGCACCTTCTGAGAAACCAGAGTCCCACATTTCCGACATTGCCCATATTCCGATGAAAAAAAAGCAAGCTCGGTATTGCCACACCAACATGCATGCATGTTCACTCACCCAATCAGAAATTCAAATAACCTGGCAATCACAGCGACCAGGCAGATTTGCTATACCATGGTGTAACAACTGCACGGGCAATCCTTTTTTCCTGAATTTAATCTGAAAAACCGCAACATTCGGTACATGACAAATGCGTATCACTCTTGCAGTCAAGTTGTCGTGAGATAAAGCCGAGCGCTGTCCATAGTCCATTCGACTTAATGCAGCCAACCCCACTTCGAATGTATATTCACCTATACCCAGATCCAATAAAATCTCATGCCTAATTCTTAAATAAGATCCCTTACAAATATTTTCCGGAACATCAGTACCATATTCCATGGTATTCTTTCCATGCACAATAATTCCCTTATCATTTTGTATCACTATACCTGTAACAGGAACTTCTATGTCGTTCAATATCTCGTATTCATAGAAAAATACTGCTTTTTCACCCTGCTCAAAGGAACAGCAAGCCTGGATTTTTTCATTACATAAGGCAACTCTTGTACAGCGCGCCCAGCCATTGCTCACTTGAGCAAGACCGGAAATATCCAAAAAAAATTCCGCATCCGGCCAGATGGGATCTTGGCCATTGAGTTGATTAAGGTCTATTAAAGAAACAGCATCTTGTTTATCCTGGCTATCAAAATCACTAATATTATCGATTAAAACGGCTCCAGGCTCCCGTTTCTGTTGCTCCAATAAATAGTAATGCTTAACAGCCTCAGAAGCATTGCCTAAAAAAATCATGCGGCCCTGCTCTAATAACATGGCATTCTGGCAAAACTGCTCAATATCTCCCATGCCGTGAGAAACCAGGATCACAGCGCACCCTCTTTCTCGCAACTGCTCAAATCGCTTATAGCATTTCTGTCGAAAAAATATGTCGCCAACGGCTAACGCCTCATCAACGATAAAAATATCCGGATCAATACAAGCCTGAACCGAAAACGCCAGTCGAACAAACATGCCACTTGAATATGTTTTTACAGGCTGATCAATAAATTGGCCGATATCTGCGAATGTCACAATCTCATCAAATCGTGAATCGATCTCATCTCGCCCCAAACCCAATACCGATCCATTTAAATAAATATTTTCCCGTCCAGTAAAATCTGGATTAAAACCCGACCCAAGCTCCAACAAAGCCGCTACTCGGCCATTGACTTCAATTTCGCCATACGTTGGATACAAGGTACCGACAATCAATTGCAACAAAGTACTCTTACCACTGCCGTTACGCCCAATAATCCCAAAAACTTCACCACGATGAATTTTAAAGGAAACATCACGCAATGCCCAGAACTCTTTATAATATTGCTTGAATCTGCCTAGAAGAGTCTGCTTTAAGCGATCACGAGGATCATCATATATGTGATAACACTTGCTCAATCCGTTGACCTGAATAGCAATATCATTCATTTATAAATCCTCAAATTACATCCGCAAATCCATCACGGGTTTTCTGGAACCAGACCAGACCTATCCAAGCAATCAACAAGCTGATCAACACATAAATCCCCAGACCCAAAAAATCCGGCCATTGCTGCCAAATCAGAATCGCTCGGGTTTGCTCAATAATAAATGTCAATGGATTGGCCAATAGAAAGGCTCGCAAATTTTCTGGAACACCCTGCACACTATAAAAAACAGGTGACATAAAAAGCAGGATCAACGTAACAATATTGATGGTCTGACTGACATCACGCACAAATACCCCAGCCGAACTTAAAAACCAACTAAATCCCAAGGTCACTAGAACTAGCGGCAACAAAACCAATGGCAAAAAAAATGCGGTCCAATGAATACCGCCATGCACGGCAAAATAAAATATAAGCCAAGCTATAATACTGATTATGGTATGAAACAGGGCCGAACCTACAGCAACCCATGGAAAAATTTCCAGCGGAAAAATAACCTTCTTAACATAACTTGGATGACTCAATATTAATGATGGCGCTCGATTCAAGCACTCGGCAAAAAAATTATAGACAATCAGTCCAGCAAATAAAACAAGCGCAAAATCCAGGCTGTCATCAATACCAGCCCATTTGGTTTGCAAAATCACACCAAACACCACGGTATAGACCACTAATAGCACAAGCGGATTGATGAAAGACCAGAACAAACCAACAAATGAACCGCGATACCGCCCCACCACATCGCGATAAGTCAGTTGCCACACCAGCTCCCGATACTGCCACAAGGAAAAAAACAATAGCAATGGACTACAGGAGTGACGGGAATAATTGACACCATCCTTTTTGACAATAACGGAATAACTCATAATCAATCAACCCATGCCAATCTACACATTATCTGTTTCCCCCCGCAGAGCAGATTTTACCGGCACAAAAAAGAGAAGCATTTATTCAAGGGAGTTTGGCTACAGCTTTTATCAAAAGCCAGCATAAGCAATACCCTTATTCGCAATCAATTTACAAAATCACTTTCACGCATTCGGCTATCACGTCATAATCTTTCTCATGATCGCCACCATTTCCCTCATCGCCCTGATCCCCGCCTACAACGAGGAAGCCACAGTAGGCACCATCGTCGCCCAGGTCCGCCAGCTTTGGCATTGTCCTGTGGTGGTAATCGATGACTGCAGCACCGATGCCACGATTGCCGTCGCCCGTGCCGCCGGTGCCATCGTGCTACCGCTAACCCTGCAACTCGGTGCCTGGGGGGCAATGCAGACCGGACTGCGCTACGCGCTGCGTCAAGGCTACCGTACCGCGATTACCCTCGATGCCGATGGCCAGCACGAACCACGCGATATCGGCCCGCTGCTCGAACCGCTCGCCAACGGTCGAGCCGATGTCAGCATCGGTGCCTTCCCGGAACGCGCCAGCCGCGCCCGCCGTCTGGCCTGGTCCTACTTCCGCTGGCTGACCGGTCTGGAGTTGGAGGATATTACCTCCGGTTTCCGCGCCTACAGCCACACTGCGATGTGTGTGCTCGCCACCGGCGAGGCCAGTTTACTCGATTACCAGGATGTCGGCGTGCTGTTGATCCTGCGCCGCAGGGGCCTGCGCATCGTCGAGGTGCCGGTGTCGATGCAGCCGCGCACCTTGGGCGCTTCGCGGGTGTTCCGCTCCTGGTGGGTTGTGGGAAAATACATGCTGCAAACCAGCCTGCTCTGCCTCGCCCGGGTCGGCTATCACCATGTGCCGACTGCCGACGATTGATAATCCCGATGATCACCTATCAGCTCACTTCAATGGCGATCGGCCTGGGCCTGGCCTTGGTCATTCTGATTCTGGTGCGCCGCGACCACCTGCATGGCCCCTATGCACTCTGGTGGATTGGTGCCGCAACCACGGCCGCCGTGCTCGGCTTCTTCCCACGTCTGTTCGATATACTCGCCGCCCATCTGGGCGTTAGCTATCCGCCGATCCTGGCGGTTGTGCTGGGTTTTTGCATGCTGCTGGTGAAAATCCTGACCATGGATCTGGAGCGCTCGCGGCAGGAACGGCTGATTCGCCGCCTGACCCAGCGGCTGGCCATGCTGGAAGCGCAGGCGCCGCCGGTCAGCCCAGTCGATGCACCAGAGCTACCACCTACCGATTCCCCTGAATCCTGAATAAAACCATGCGCGTCCTGCATATTGGCAAGTACTACCCGCCCTTTGCCGGCGGCATGGAACACTTCCTCGCCGATCTGCTGCCCGCGCTCGACCAGCAGGGCGTGCATTCTGCAGCACTGGTGCATGACGAGCAACCGCGTCGGGGGGGGCAATGGCCAGCAGCAGATGCAGACCTGCCGATCTACCGCGCACCCTGTCATGGCCGCCTGCTGTACGCACCGCTCAGTCCGGCGTTTCCCTTCTGGCTGCATCGGGCGATCCAGGCGTTTCAACCGGATCTGCTGCATCTGCATCTGCCCAATACCTCAGCCTTCTGGGTGATGGCAGTGCCCGCCGCGCGCCGCCTGCCCTGGGTGATTCACTGGCATGCCGATGTGGTCGCCTCGACCATCGAGCGGCGGCTGGCGCTGGCCTACCGCTTATACCGGCCCTTTGAACAGCGCCTGCTGGCGGCCAGCCGCGCGGTGATCGCCACCTCGCCGCCCTATCTGGTCGCTAGTGCCGCACTTGCCGACTGGCGCGACCGCTGCCAGATCATTCCACTCGGTCTTGATCCAGCCCGGATTGCTGAACCCACGCCAGCCGCGCGGCACCGGGCCCATGCGCTGTGGGGTGATAGCAGATTCCGCATTCTGGCGATTGGCCGCCTTACCTACTATAAGGGTCATGAGATCCTGATCCAGGCCGCGACCGAACTGTCGGATAGCCGCGTCCTGATCGTTGGCAGCGGTGAGCAGCGGCCACGGCTGGATGCGTTGATCCAGTCACTGCAGCTCGGCGCACGGGTACAGTTGCCCGGCTTTCAGATGGACGCCGATCTGACCGCCCTGCTGGCCAGTTGCGATGTGTTGTGCCTGCCGTCCCTGGAGCGCACCGAGGCTTTTGGGTTGGTGCTGCTGGAGGCGATGCGCTTTGCCCGGCCGGTAGTGGTCAGCGATATTCCCGGTTCCGGCACCGGCTGGGTGGTGCACACAGGGGGGCATGGCCTGACTGTGGCGCCGGGCGATGCAGCGGCACTGGCAAGGGCATTGCGCGAATTGCACGCCGATCCAGCGCGGCGGGCGCTGCTGGGCGCTGCTGGGCAAACCGCCCTGCGCGAGCGCTTCGGCATCGGCCCTGTGGCTGCCGCGATCAAGACAGTGTATCGGCAGATTCTGAGCCGCTAGCCGGGCACGGTGGCACAAACACAGTCAGCGCCCAGAACAGCAGGGCCGGTACGAAATCCAGAAATACCCGGTTGATGCTGGTGTATTGCTCGGCCCAGAGTTGGGCATCGGTCATGAAAAACAGTACAAACAACGCCAGCAGACTCGCGCTGACAAAAGCCAGACCAGCCCAGCGCCAGCGTTCCGCCCGCTGACGCGGCAAAGCAACCATGCTGACGCCGAGCGCGACCAGCATCAGGTACCAGAACAGATGCCAGTTGGCCAGCAACAGGAAATTCTTCACCACCGGATCCCAGCCGCCACGATAGCCGAGCGCAAAGCGCCCCAGATAAGGGATCTGGATCAGATCCGGCCTTAGCACCCACTCACCCAAGCCCGGAACCGTGAACACCACGCCACCGGCCAGCCACCAGACCACACCCAGCGCAGTCAGCATGCCCAGCGTGGCCAGAAACCAGGGCCAGCGCAGCCGGGCAGCCAGCACCACGGGAATGAACAGCAGCAGCCAGACCGCGCCTTCCAGCTTGACCCATGGACCGGCCAAGGCCAGCAACAGCGCCAAGCCACCCTGCCAGCGACCGCCCTCACGCGCCCACTGCAAGCCGGCGATCATGGCTAGACTAAAGCAGGCCATCATCCATAAATCGGCATAGCCCGCCAGGGCCACATGGGCATTCAGTAGCGGCAGCGACAGCAGCAACCAGGTATAGAACAGCGCGGTCAGTGGCAGCGCGCCCCACAGTCGCGCCTGCCCATAAAAGCCCAGGCCCAGTGCCAGCGCCGCACCCAGCCAGGGCAGATTGGCAGCGGCTTCATTCCAGGCGCCAAAGGCCAAAGTCGGCCATAACGCCAACAGCGGCACCGTGTACGGATAGGTCCAGGCGTCGATGGTGTACGCCGCTCCAGCCGGGTCCGCCAGCCAGCGCGCCGCATCCACAAAGGGCACCAGTGCGTGCAATTCCGCCCACACGCGCGGCCGCACCATCCAGGTGGTCCACGCATCCCAGGGATACAGCGGACGCAAGCTGATCTCCTGCGCCAGCAGTGCAAACCGCCAGCCCAGCCAGGCCAGCAGCAGCGCGAACAGCAGCCACTGCCCCGCCGACTGTCGCCGCCACACCGCCATGATCGACGCCCAGGGCGCCGTTCCAGACCCCTGCCGCCCCAGTTGCCAAGCGCCCGCCAAGGCCAGCGCCGCCATGACCAGCAACGGCGCGGTGAAATCCAGCCGCAAGCCCAGCGCCGCCTGCAGACGCAGCAGCAGAGTCACAACCAACAGGCCGAGCACATAGCCATACCCCAGCGCTACCGGCCAGATGCCTGCGGGCGCCGCGCCGCGCCAGGCCGCTCGTATCCACAGCGCACCCGCCAGCCACGGCACCACCAGCGCCAACCCAACGCGTATGCTTTCCATCGCCGATTAACCTCCCCGCACGCGAAACAGCGCACCGGCCGGCGCCACATACTGCAACTCCACCGGTAGGCGTCCATTTTCCCACTCCAGCACCTGCGCATTCCGGTCATAGCGGATACCCGGCACGGGCGACAGGATCAATACATAGTTATTCTCGACCGCAATGCGCGCATCCGGTGGGCGAGACAAGCCTGCGTAGCCATTATGCGGCAGCAGGTGATAGCGGGCGCGGCCAGCCTGATAGGTGGTATTTTCGGCAGGATCGGCGCTGACAATGAAAAGCCGCACCGGCGTTTCCGGCAAATGCCGGCGCACATCAAGCAGGAAGCGGTACAAATCCCCATCCGTTGCGGCCAGACGCTGTTCATCGCCGCTCTTGCCCGCGAAGCGCGCCTCGGTCTGCTGCACACGCTGGCGCAAATCCCACTGCCAGCGCAGATCCAGCACCAGCCAGCCAAGCAGGAATAACGCAGCATAGGGTTTCCAGCCCCTGGATGCGGGCGCGGGCCACGCCAATAAGATATACAGCACCACGCTCAAGCCAACCCAGAGCGCCACCACCAGCACCGGGTAAAACAGTGCATCCAGCGGCGCGCCGGCGATGTAATTAATCGAACGCTGGCTCCAGTCTTCCAGCTCGCTCCACTCTCCGACTGCCCAGCGCCATAACCCGACTGAACCGCGCGTCACCGGCCGCAACTCCAGACGCTGAACCAGCAGCGGCTCAGCCAGCGGCCCACGTACGATCAAACCGACCATCGCGATCCGGCCACGCCAATGCGGATCGGTGCCCAGATCTACGCTTCCAGCAGCCTGCGCCGGCAACAGCCGCTCGCGAATGGTGCGCGGCTCGGCCAGCGTCACCCAGGCCAACCGCATTTCACTGCCCGGGGCCAAACCTTCCACCTGCCACGACAGATGCGGATAGAGCGCTGCCCTGACCATGCG
>OFSA01000120.1_pt1 | contig 11797 bp, 9 predicted proteins | sample 1543241 | NCBI WGS metagenome assembly OFSA01 (sample SAMN05442508, study PRJEB24371) | freshwater metagenome | isolation source: Freshwater Lake | place: Canada: Niagara | collected 2012-08-09 | reverse complement strand
TCCAGATACAGGCCAGCCATCAGATCAATCCACACCCGCAGCGCCCCACTCGCGCCGCTCAGGCCGGTGGGCTTGTTATCATCGCGTCCCAGCCAGACCACGCTCAGCCGGTTACCGCTGAAACCCGCAAACCAGCTATCGCGATAATCATCCGTGGTACCGGTCTTGCCGGCCAGGTTCAGTTCAGGCGCCAGCTTGCTCTTGGCCGCGCTGGCGGTACCTGCCCGCACCACCTCCTGCAGGCCATTCACGATCAGATACGCCGGTCCCGGCTCGACCACCTTGACCACATCCAGGGCGTAATGCTGCACCGGCCGGCCACGGGCATCAGTCACCTCGCGGATCGCCCGCAACGGAATGCGAAAACCACCACTGGCCATGGTCGCGTACACCTGAGCAATCTCCAGCGGCGTCGCGTTCAGGGCGCCCAACAGCAAGGACGGATACGGCTTCAGTTCCTGTTCCAGACCCAGGCGCTGGAACATCTCCACCACATGAATCACGTCGATATCCAGACCGACCCGCACCGCCGGGATGTTGTAGGAGCGGGCCAGCGCATCGCGCAGCATCACCCGGCCATGAAAGCGGCGGTCGTAATTGCCCGGCGCCCAACGCTGCCCGGCAGAGGTATAGACCAGCGGGCTGTCGTTGATCAGGGTCGCCAGCGTATAGCGGTCGGGCTGTTCCAGCGCTGCCAGGTAGGTCACCGGCTTGACCAGAGAGCCGGCCAGCCGCCGCGCATCCAGTGCCCGGTTAAACCCAATGGTCTTAGGCTCACGATCACCGACCAGAGCCAGTACCTCACCGCTCTGGGTATCAGAAACGATCGCTGCGCCCTGCAGGGGTCGAGCGCGCGGCTGACTCTTCTCCAGTGCTGGCAGGCCATTGGCCACGACATTCTCGGCAGTTGCCTGGATGCGCGGATCGAGGGTAGTGAACACCCGCAAGCCTTCCGACACCAGATCTTCGGACTTGTAATATTGGCGCAGTTGCCGCTGCACCAGATCGATAAACGCCGGGTAGGCGGTGCCACCAGCGGCGCGCGGCGTCACGTCCAGCGGCATCTCCTTGGCGAGGGCGGCATCCTCGGCGCTGATCAGGTTCTGCTCGGCCATCACATCCAGCACCAGGGCACGACGCTCGCGGGCGCGATCCGGATGGCGGCGCGGATCGTACAGCGATGGCCCCTTAACCATGCCTACCAGCAGGGCGATCTGGTGCAGGTCCAGATCCTCCAGCGCCCGGCCAAAGTAGAACTGGCTGGCCAGACCAAAGCCATGGATCGCTCGACTGCCGTCCTGACCGAGATAAATGGCGTTGCTATAGGCTTCGAGAATGTCATCCTTGCCGTAGCGCGAGTCAATCAGGATCGCCATCAGGATCTCGTTGACCTTGCGCTTGAAAGTGCGCTCATTGCTCAGGAACAGATTCTTGACCAACTGCTGGGTCAGGGTGCTGCCGCCCTGCACCGTGCGCCCGGCGCGCAGATTGGCCACCAGCGCCCGGAAGATGCCCTTGGGATTGATGCCGGCGTGCTCGAAAAACGAACGGTCCTCCACCGCCAGCAGGGTATCGACCAGCACCGGCGGCAGGTCCTTCCCCTTGAGCAGGACACGATCTTCATAACGGGCGGGATAAATGCCGGCGATTTCCGGCGGATCCATGCGCAGCAGACCCGGCGCTTCCTGGCCATCGAGACTGGTGATATCGACCAGGATAGTGCCAGCGAACACCAGGCGCACCCGCCGCGCCGGCTCGGCGCCATCACCGAACACGAAATCGCGGGTCATCATCTCGAAGGTTTCACCCTGACGGGCGTAACTGCCGGGACGGTTCGGGCTTTCGCCACCTCCTGGTGGCGGCGCACAGGTCACGGGCGGGGGTGGCTTGCGACGCAGCGCGCGCTTGCCGCTGGCTGGCGGCGGTGGCGGCTCGATCGGACAGTTCACATCGCGATAACGCAGCAACAGCAGTTCCTGGGCGAAGGCATCGGCGCTCAGCGACATGCCGGTGAACAGCTCCAGCGGCCGGGCATAGACCTTAGCCGGCATCGCCCAGCGCTTTTCGTCGAACTCAGCGCGGATCACCGCGTCCAGATACAGCGTGTACAGGCTCAGGCCCAGCGCGCCCAGCAGCAGCGCGCCCAGCAGCAGCGAAAAAAACAGCGACAGCAGCGACCGAAACAGCCCAAATGGCCGGGTTTTGCCCTTCGCTGCGGATTGACCCGAAGATTGACGTTTAGCCATGCCCATTCCAGCCCGGGTCTAGCGCGCCTGCCCTGCGGCTTGGCACGTCCCGGTCATTTTGTCTTATCCTAAACACCCCAAACAGCTCACGACTCGGAGTCCGGCGCGTGCCATCCACCCACGAACTGCGCGATCAGGCCGCGCTGATCGCCGCCCTGCAACAGCCGAGCCGCTACCCGCACCCGGTCACCAGTGTCGAGCACCTGCAAACCCACATCTCACATATCCTGCTGGCTGGTGATTATGCCTACAAGATCAAGAAACCTTTAAATCTGGGTTTTCTGGATTTTACCAGCCTGGAGCGTCGTCATTACTACTGTATGGAAGAACTGCGCCTGAACAGGCGCCTCGCACCCGAACTGTACCTGGATTGCGTGCCCATCGGCGGTAGTGCAGACCAACCCCAGCTCAGTACCACGCCGGCCATCGAATACGCGGTGCGCATGCGGCGCTTCGCGCAGACCGCGCTGCTCGACCGGGTACTGGCCGCCGGGCAACTGGAAACACGCCATATCGATGCCCTAGCCCGCCGGTTGGCCACGTTTCATCGCAGCATTGCCGTCGCCGGTCCCGAGCTGCCGTTTGGCACCCCGGAACAGGTGCGCCAGCCCATGCTGGACGATTTCACCCACATCCGACCACGGCTGACTGATCCTGTTGAGCGCGAACAGGTGCACGCCCTGGAAAACTGGACCCTGGCGGCGACCGAACGGCTGTGGCCACGCCTGGCCGAGCGCAAGGCCGGCGGCTGGATCCGCGAATGCCACGGTGATCTGCATCTGGGCAATCTGCTGCTGGGCGACGACGACCAGATTACGATCTTTGACGGCATCGAGTTCAACGACGAGCTGCGCTGGATCGACGTTATCAACGATCTGGCCTTCCTGCTCATGGACCTGCGCTGCCATGGCGCCGGCGCACTCGCCCAGCGGCTGCTGAATATCTATCTCGAATACAGCGGCGACTTTACCGGCGTAGCGCTGCTGTCCTATTACCAGGTTTACCGGGCCATGGTGCGCGCCAAGGTCAACGCGATCCAGACCAGCCAGCCCGACCTGCCGCAGGCGGAGCGCGCTGCTGCCCAAGCCCGCTGCAAGGACTATCTGCATCTGGCGCAAACCCTGACCCAACCGCCAGTGCCGTTTTTGCTCATCACCCACGGCGTCTCCGGCTCCGGTAAATCCCATCGGACCGGGCAATTAATGGGTCTGTTCCCCGGTGCTATCCGCCTGCGCTCCGATGTGGAACGCAAGCGGCTGTTTGGCCTGGGTCCACTGGATGACAGCGGCTCCCGCGTCGGCGGCGGTATCTACACCTCGGAAGCCAGCGCCCGCACCTATCAGCGTCTGTACAGCCTGAGCGATGAACTGCTCGCCACCGGCCATGCGGTGCTAGTCGATGCCACCTTCATGAAGCGCGTGCACCGGCAGCCCTTCCGCGAACTGGCCGCCCGCCACGGCGTACCGTTCATCCTGCTCGACTGCATTGCTGATCCGGCCATGCTGCGCACACGGGTCGCGGCGCGACGCGCCCGCGGCGATGATGCTGCCGAAGCGGATGTCGCAGTGCTGGAACGACAATTGCGCTATGACGAACCACCGCAGGCCGATGAACGTCCACTGACCGCCCAAGGAGGCGACAGTGACGCGCAACGCCTGCACGCGGCGCTTGCAGCAGCCCTGTGAGCGACGCCCCCAACGCTTTTCACCCTATTCAACGACGGAGGACTCATGGCGAAGTATGACGTGTACGGAATTGGCAACGCACTGGTGGATATGGAATACGAGGTTGAAGTTGCCGATCTGGAAGCGCTCGGTATCGACAAGGGCGTGATGACCCTGGTGGACGAGGACTGCCAGTTGCGGATGATGGCGCATCTGGCCAGCCGCCATCACCAGCGCAGTTCCGGTGGTTCGGCGGCCAATTCGATGATCGCGGTGAGCCAGTTTGGCGGCAACAGCTTCCATTCCTGCAAGGTCGCCGGCGATGCGCTCGGCCACTTCTATATGCAGGATCTGCTCGATGGCGGCGTCGACACCAACCACCATACCGAGAAGGAACAGGGCCATACTGGCCGTTGCGTGGTGCTGGTCACACCGGACAGCGATCGCACCCTGTGCACCTTCCTGGGCATCAGCGGCGATCTGTCCACCCGGGAACTGGTCGAGGATGCCCTGCGCGACTCGGCCTATTTCTACATGGAAGGTTATCTGGTGACCTCGGACAGCGCCCGGCAGGCCTGCATCGCCGCCCGCAGTGTCGCCGAAGCCGCCGGGGTCAAAACCGCCATTTCCCTGTCCGATCCCAACATGGTGCGCTTTTTCAAGAATGGACTGCTGGAAATGATCGGCAGCGGCGTTGACCTGCTGTTCGCCAACGAGGACGAGGCCAAAGGCATGGCGGGCAGCAGCGATCTGGGCCATACCATGGACTATCTGAAAACCATCAGCCACGAATTTGTGATCACGCGCGGCCCGCAGGGGGCACTGGTCTGGAATGGCCAGGCGCTGATCGACATCGATCCGGTGCCGGTACAGCCGGTGGACACTGTTGGCGCGGGCGACATGTTCGCCGGGGCTTTTCTCTTTGCCCGCGGCCAGGGCTGGGATCATCACCGCGCCGGTGCTCTGGCGGCAGCGGCAGCGGCGCAACTGGTCACCCGCCTCGGACCACGCATGGCGGCAACCGATACCCAGGCCATCCTGCGCCGCTTCGTGTAGACGCCGCGCTATCACCACGCCCGTCTCACTCCGGGCGCGGTGTACGCTTGACTCGATACAGCTCGCGGGTTTTCAGCAACTGGCCCTGTAACTGCACGGCCAGGGCAGCGCGGGTCAGGCACTTGGCCTCGCGCAGCAGCAATGGATCGTCCAGGGTACCGTCGCGCAAGGCCAGCAGACCGCGCCCGGAGATCGGCACGCCCGTCACGTTGCCGGCGGCCGCCAGCGGCCCGCGGTCCAGCACATACTGGTATTGCAGCTCGGCCACGATCGGTGCGCCGCTGTGGGCCTCGTGCTCCAGATTCAGGCCATAACCCAACTCGGCCAGCAGGCACTTTTCAAAACCGCGCAGCGCCGGTTCCTCAGCAGCAGCCGTGCTCAGTTCGGTCAGCAGGCGCGCATAGGCTTTGAACAGCTCCGGGCAGGGATCACGGCGTGGCAGCAACCGCACCAGCAGTTCATTGGCGTAAAGACCGCTCAGCAGGCGCGCGGGTGGCAGAGAGCTTTGCGGCTGTTGCTCCTCGGCGCCGGTCAGGGTGACCAGATCGCCAGCACCGCTCCAGGACAGCAGCAGCGGCACGAAGGGCTGCAGCAGACCGCGCAACCGCGATCGAGGTCCGGCCGCGCCGCGCGCCACCAGACCCAGCCGGCCATGCTCCATGCTGAGCGCTTCCAGCAGCAGGCTGCTATCCCGATAGGGACGGCGGTGCAGGATGAACGCCGGCTGCAGCAGGACGCGCGTGGTCACGGCGCGGCAGGCGATATGTCAGGGCGCGCCCGGTTCGGCGTAACCCAGACTGCGCAGGGCGCGCTCATCGTCGGACCAGCCTTCGCGGACCTTGACCCAGGTTTCCAGATACACCTTGCGATCGAACAGGCGCTCCATATCCGCTCGCGCCTGACGCCCAACCTCGCGCAGGGTGGCCCCACCCTCACCGATGATGATGCCCTTCTGGCTGTCGCGCTCCACCCAGATCACCGCATGGATGCGTGCCAGCCGGCCTTCCTCAGCAAAACGCTCGATTTCCACAGTCAGCGCGTAGGGCAATTCCTCGCGCAGCAGGCGGGTCAGCTTTTCGCGGATCAGTTCGGCGGCCAGGAAACGCTCGCTGCTAGTGGTGATCTGGTCCTCAGGGAACAGAAAATCCCCTGCCGGCAGCAGCCCGGCGATCACATCCTGCAGCGCGACGACGTTATCGCCACCGGTGGCGCTCAGCGGTACCACACCGGTGAATTCGCGCTTGCCGGCAAGCTGCTGCAGAAACGGCAGCAGGCGCGGCTTGTCGGCGACACGGTCGACCTTGTTGACCGCCAGCACCACCGGTCCCGAATAATCAGCCAGACGCAGCAATACGTCGGCATCCTCGGCGGTCCAGCGCAGCGCCTCAACCAGAAACACCACCACATCGACGTAGGCCAGCACGCTGGCAGCGGTGCGGTTCAGATAGCGGTTCATGGCCCGCTGACCCTGACGGTGCAGGCCCGGGGTATCCACATAGACGATCTGCGCCTGCGGCAGACTCTGGATGCCGAGGATCACATGGCGGGTGGTCTGCGGTTTGGGCGCGGTGATGCTGATTTTCTGCCCGATCAGGCGGTTCAGCAGCGTCGACTTGCCGACGTTGGGCCGGCCGAGCAGCGCCACATAACCCGCACGGACCTGGCCGGTGGTTTCGGTTTCGGAACTCATCGCATTTGCTCCAGCACTTGCCGGGCGGCTTCCTGCTCGGCCTTGCGGCGGCTGCCGCCGACCGCGGTAGCGCGGCAGTCACCGATCACGCATTCAACCATGAAGCTCTGCGCGTGCGGCTCACCGCGAATCTCCAGCACGTTGTAGACCGGCAGGCCCAGCTGGCGAGCCTGCAGATATTCCTGCAGGCGGGTCTTAGGATCCTTCAGCTCGCTGGCGCTATTCAGGCGGGCCAGGCTATCCCCATACAGGCCTAACACAAGCGTGCGACAGGCCTCGAAACCGCCATCCAGGTAGGTAGCGCCGACGATGGCCTCGACAGTATCGGAGAGAATCGATTCACGCCGACTGCCGCCGCTCTTGAGTTCGCCCGGCCCCAACCGCAACCAGTCACCCAGCTTCAGACCCCGGGCCAGCTCGGCTAGCGTCTCGGCGCGCACCAGGCTGGCGCGCAGCCGGCTCAGCTCGCCTTCGCTGGCTTTCGGATACTGCTGGAATAGATACTCGGCGACGACCAGATTCAGCAGCGCATCGCCAAGGAATTCCAGGCGCTCGTTATTGCGCGCCGCAAAGCTGCGATGGGTCAGCGCCTCTTCCAGCAGCTCCAGCCGCTGGAAACGATAACCCAGGACAGCACACAGGGGGGCGAGGGATGGGCTCACGGATTCAGCGGTAGTGACTCATTGACCTTCAGGAGCACATACAGGCCATAAAACAGCGCCCGCTCCTCCTGATACACCAAATCGATCACCCGACCGTTGCGATCGTTGCGGATCCGCAGCTGATTAGCCTTGATGTTCTCGACATAGCCAATATCGAAGCGCTTCTGGATCGCGGCCTGGATATCCTGCGGCGTCATCTGCGCTAGCTGCGGTTCCTTGCGCACACTCTCGATGGTCGACTTGATCGAGAAATACTGCACATACATCGGGATCACTTTCATGGCGATCAGGGCCACGAAGCCGATCACAACCAGGAGCAGGAGCAGGCCGATCACGCTCATGCCCCGCTGCCGCACTGCTCTCCCATTGGCCATTTCTCTACCCTCCCCTGTCATTCAGTCATTCAATACTGGACCCGATCCGGCCACACTGGCCATTCAGGGTAATGCAATCCCAGTTCATCCAGATGAAGAAGGCCTTGCCAATCAGGTTCTCTTCCGGCAAGGGCCCCCAGACCCGGCTGTCGCTGCTGTTGTCACGATTATCGCCCATCATGAAATAGTGGCCCGGCGGCACCTGATATTGCCAGACGATCCCGCCATCAGCCTCGCGCCGCGCCTGCAGACCCGACCAGAGCATACCCATGCCCCAGCGGCTATCGGCCTGCACCTGGATCGCGTGCGCCACCGTGCCCAAGTATTCCTCGAAGCGCCGGTAACCGGGATCAGTCGCATCAGCCAAAGGCTGCCGCGCCGCCGGCTGGCCGTTGATGAACAGTTGCTTGTCGCGGTATTCGAGGCGATCGCCGGGCAGGCCAACCACCCGCTTGATATAGGCCACCGCCGGCTCCAGCGGATAGCGGAACACCACCACATCGCCGCGCTCCGGGCGTCCGGCGCCCGCGATCCGGGTATTCAGCACCGGCAGGCGCAGGCCATAGGCAAACTTGTTCACCAGGATGAAGTCGCCCTTGAGCAGGGTCGGCACCATCGATTCCGAGGGAATGGGGAACGGCTCGACCAGGAATGAGCGTAGCACCAGCACCGCCAGGATCACGGGAAAGAATGACTTGGACAGATCGACGTACCATGGTAACCGGGCCGGATCGGTCGGCACTCCTGCGCCAGCAACCACGCGACGCGGTGCCAGAACCAGCACATCCAGCAGCCAGATTGCACCGGTCAACACGGTCAGCAGCACAAGCACAGCGGCAAAATCGATATTCATGGGCATAGGGCTTTCATACGGGTCCGGGGCGGGACGGAAGTGTTCACGAGTTCTTGTCGACCTGCAACACCGCCAGGAAGGCTTCCTGGGGAATTTCCACCTTGCCGACCTGCTTCATACGGCGCTTGCCGGCCTTCTGCTTTTCCAGCAGCTTGCGCTTGCGGGTGATGTCGCCGCCGTAGCACTTGGCGAGCACGTTCTTGCGCAATGCCTTGACCGTGGTGCGGGCGATGATCTGGCTGCCAATGGCGGCCTGGATCGCCACTTCGAACATCTGCTGCGGAATCAGCTCCTTGAGCTTGACTGTCAGTTCGCGGCCACGGTACTGGGCCTGATCACGATGGACGATGGCCGATAGCGAATCAACCCGCTCGCCGTTGATCAGCACGTCCAGCTTGACCAGCGGCGCCACCTGGAAGCGCTCGAAGCTGTATTCGAAGGACGCAAAGCCGCGACTGACCGATTTCAGCCGGTCGAAGAAGTCCATCACCACTTCGCTCATCGGCATCTCAAAGCTCAGCTGCACCTGGCCGCCGGCGTAGTGCAGGCCGCGCTGCACGCCGCGCTTTTCGATGCACAGGGTGATGATCGAGCCTAGATAATCCTGCGGGGTGAGAATATGGGCGACGATGATCGGCTCGCGGACCTCGGCGATCTCATTGGCCGGGGGCAGCTTGGCCGGGTTGTCGATCTTCAGCAGTTCCTGCGCGGTGGTCAGTACTTCGTAGACCACGGTCGGCGCGGTGGTGATCAGATCGAGGTTGTATTCGCGCTCCAGCCGTTCCTGAACGATCTCCATATGCAGCAGGCCAAGAAAGCCGCAGCGGAAGCCAAAACCCATTGCCTGCGAGGTTTCCGGCTCGAAGAACAGCGAGGCATCGTTCAGGCGCAGCTTCTGCAGGGCTTCGCGCAGGTTGCCAAAATCATCCGAATCGACCGGGAACAGCCCGGCGAACACCCGGGGCTGCACCTTCTGGAAACCGGGCAGCGCTTGCGTGGCCGGGCGATCCGTGCTGGTGAAGGTGTCGCCGACCGGGGCGCCATCGATGTCCTTGATGCCGGCGATCACATAGCCGACTTCGCCGGCTTCCAGCGCCGGCCGGTCGCTGCGCTTGGGGGTGAAAATGCCTAGCGATTCCACCTGGAAGGCGCGCCCGGTGGACATGACCTGAATCTTCTGCTTGGGCACGATCCGGCCATCGACCACCCGCACCAGCGAGATCACGCCGACGAAGTTGTCAAACCAGGAATCAATGATCAACGCTTTGAGCGGGCCATCCGACTGACCTCTGGGCGCAGGGATATGAGCAACAATCGCTTCCAGCAGATCCTCGACACCCAGGCCGGTCTTGGCGCTGACCCGCACTGCCTGACTGGCGTCCAGGCCGATGATGTCACCGATCTCGTTGGCCACCCGCTCCGGCTCGGCCGAGGGCAGATCGATCTTGTTGAGCACCGGCAGCACATCGAGGCCCTGCTCGATGGCGGTGTAGCAGTTGGCAACGCTCTGCGCTTCGACGCCCTGCGCGGCATCCACGACCAGCAGCGCGCCCTCGCAGGCGGCCAGTGAGCGCGATACCTCATAGGAGAAATCGACGTGACCGGGGGTGTCGATGATGTTGAGCTGATAGGTGCGGCCATCACGGGCCGGATAGCGCAAGGACACGCTTTGGGCCTTGATGGTGATGCCGCGCTCCCGTTCCAGATCCATGGAATCGAGCACCTGCTCGGCCATTTCTCGCGCGCTGAGACCGCCGCAGATCTGGATGAAGCGATCGGCGAGGGTCGACTTGCCGTGATCGATATGCGCGATGATCGAAAAGTTGCGAATGTGATCCATGAATCCCACTGTGAAAAACGGTAGCCCACAACACGCTGCCCCAACGAGAGCCCTGGCCTGAAGCCAACCGCGCCCTACACACTAAAGCCCCCGCGCCGGGATGGCTGCGGGGGCTTTAAGCACAATACCACCGGGGCTGAAGAAGCAATTATAGCGCTATTGCCAGGCATCCGGCACCGTTTCCGCGACTGGCGCCTGATGACGGAGAATGACCGGCTGAAAGCGGCTGTCACGCCGCACATGCTGCGACAGCACCCGGGTCACCCACAGGCCCAGCCCCAAGCCTAGAGCACCCAGCAACACCACGGGCTCATCACCGGCGTCGGCAAAGACAAACCGTCCGAGCATCGCACCGGCCAGCAGCAGCAGCAACCCCGGCAGGTAGACGAGCAGTGCACTGCGCAACAGGGCACCCTCGGCCAGTCCGATGATCACCGCATCCCCGGGATGCACCGCGATCGGCGCGCTGACCCGTACCCGGGGACGCTGACCACTCCAGATCTTGCCCAGCGCCGCCGTACCACAACCGGCTTCACTGGCCTGACAGGCGCCACAAGCCGATTGACGCCGGGTTTCCACCCAGGCGTCACCCTCTTCCAGAGCCACGACAATGCCGCTCTCCTCGATCATGGCTATTTTCCTATTTTTCCGCCGGACTGCGGTGCAGTGCGGTGGCAATGCGCCGCACGGTCATCGCCGGCACTTCACCAACCACCAGTACCTGATAGCCATCCACCACGGTGCCATAGGCGTTCATCAAGCCCAAGCGGGACTCGCCCTGCAGCAGCGGTGTAGAACCCTCCTGCATCGCCTCCAGAAACACCGAAACCGTAGCCAGGCCATCGGCAAAGACCATGTGCTCGCTACCCGATCGACTAGCTACCGCAGCGCGGGTCCGATTGTGCAGAACCTTGACGAAACCGGCCGGCAGCGGCTCCACGCGCCAAGGCGACTGGGTGACGGTTTCACCAGCGGCCTGCTCGGCGGGCGGCGACACCGCCGTAGATTCGGCCGCAGGCAATGCTGGCGACTGCAAAGAGACCTCATCGATCGCTGGCTTAAGCTGCAAATCGGTGAACATCAGCTGCTCAACCGGATGATCATGCTCATCCAGCAGCGCCGAACGCAGGACGATGCCATTGCGCCGATCCAGCCACAACCGGTAGCCATAGCGCCAGCCATCGCGCGGCTTGATGGCAATCACCTGTGCATCCAGGCCGGCAACCCGGTCCTCGCCCAGGCTGCGCAGATCGTAGTACTGCTCCAGTCGATCCAGGTCCTGGGGGATGGCCGGCAGGAAGGGCGAACCCCGATAGTCGGCGCCGGGAAAGCGCGCCTTCTGCTCCGGGAGCAGGCAGGTCACGCCGTTATTGGCGACCAGGATTTCCCGCGGCGCGCCATTGAGAGAGAAC
>OFSA01000117.1_pt1 | contig 11943 bp, 5 predicted proteins | sample 1543241 | NCBI WGS metagenome assembly OFSA01 (sample SAMN05442508, study PRJEB24371) | freshwater metagenome | isolation source: Freshwater Lake | place: Canada: Niagara | collected 2012-08-09 | reverse complement strand
GCATTGATCACGTCGTCGGACAGCGAGGAGACAAAGGGAATGATCATGATGCCCATGACCAGCCCGGCGGCCAGCGCGCTTTCCGAGGCAACCTGCAGGCCGAGGGCCGTACCGATGTCGCGCAGCAGCGGCGCCACGGTCAGGGCGGCGAAGAAGCCATAGACCACGGTGGGAATGCCGGCCAGCACTTCCAGCGCCGGCTTGGCCGTGGCGCGGAATTTCGGGGTGGCGTACTCGGACAGGTACAGCGCCGACATCAGACCGATCGGCACCGCGACCAGCATGGCGATACCGGAGATCAGCAGGGTACCGGCGAACAGCGGCACGGCGCCAAAGGCACCCGAGGAGCCGGCCTGATCGGCGCGCAGCGCGGTTTGCGGACTCCACTGCAGGCCCAGCAGGAAATCGCTGATCGACACCTTGCCAAAGAACAGCAGCGACTCGAACAGCACCGACAGGATGATGCCGACGGTGGTGAAGATGGCGATGGTCGAGCTGACGATCAGGAACAGGTTGACCACCTGCTCGACGCGGTTGCGGGCGCGCAGCTTCGGCGAGATCGCGCGCCAGGCATGTGCGACGCCGGCGATGGCCAGGCTCATCACTGCGATCCACAGCGCAACGTTACCAATCAGCCGCAGGTTACGGTAGTGGTCGGCGGCGGCCAGGATGGCCGGATCGGGTGTGCTGGAGACGATGTTGCCGCTGACCAGATTCTTGATGTCGTTGAGCACCAGATCCAGACGGCCTGGTGGCAGCGTGCGCAGCTCTGGCGGCAGCGCGTTGGTCACCAGTTCGAGGATGATGCTCGGCTGCAGGGCTGTCCAGGCGGCGAACACCAGCAGTGCCGGCAGGCCGCACCACAGCGCAGTGTAGGCGCCGTAGTAGCTGGGCAGGGAATGCAGGTTGCGGACATGATCGCCGGCGACCGTGAAGGCGCGCCGACGACCGAGGTAATAACCGCCAGAACTCAACAGGAGGAGACTAAGGAACAGATAGAACGACATGGCCCGGTGATCCGTATGAAGAACGCCACCCCGGGCCGAAGAACTGCTGCTTCAGCCCGGGGTGGCATTGGAGAGGGATCCCGGTTACGGGGCCAGCGTCTTGAGACCGTTGGCGTCGGCCGCGACCTGCTTGCGCTTGTCCTTGGGCAGCGGGATCAGGCCCTTGTTGCTCAGATAGCCTTCATCACCGGTGGCTTTTTCGCTGGTGAACTCGGCGATGAATTCCTTGATGCCGGGAATCACGCCAACATGGGCTTTCTTGACGTAGAAGAACAGCGGCCGCGAGACCGGATACTTGCCGTCGGCGATGCTCTCGAAGTTCGGCGCGACGCCGTTGATGGTTTCGCCCTGGATCTTGTCCAGATTCTCTTCCATGAAGCTGTAGCCGAAGATGCCGAGCGCGTTGGGATTGGCGACCAGTTTGTTGACGATCAGGTTGTCGTTCTCGCCAGCTTCGATGTAGGCGCCGTCTTCACGCACGGTGCCGCAGATCGCCTTGGCCTTCTTTTCGTCGCTCTTTTCCAGCTCCTTGATCACCGAGAATTTCTTGCAGCCTTGGTCCATGACCAGTTCCACGAAGGCATCCCGGGTGCCGGAGGTCGGCGGCGGGCCGAGCACTTCGATCTTGTTGGCCGGCAGTTCCGGGTTTACGTCCTTCCAGGTCTTGAACGGATTGGCGACCAGCTTGCCGGTGCCCGGCTCGGGTACTTCCTTGGCCAGCGCCAGCCACAGGTCCCCGAGGGTCAGCGCCATTGGCTTGTTCTTTTTTGAGGAGGCAATCACGATCCCGTCAAAGCCGATATTGACCTCGATGATCTCCTTGACGCCATTTTTGGCGCAGGTCTCGATTTCTGATTTCTTGATTGGCCGCGAGGCGTTGGCGATGTCCGGATATTCGGTGCCGACGCCGCTGCAGAACAGCTTGAAGCCGCCGCCGGTGCCGGTCGATTCCACCTTCGGGGTCTTGAAACTGCTGTTGGTTTTGCCGAACTGTTCGGCTACGGCGGTCGAGAACGGGTAGACGGTTGACGAGCCAACGATGCTGATGTAGTCACGCGCGGACTGCGCCTGCACGGCACCGGCCAGGCTAAGGGTTGCAGCGAGGGCAAGGGCGATTTTCTGCTTGATCACGGAACAGCCTCCGAATCGGTCTTGTTGTAACTGTATGGTGAAATTAAAAATCCTCGTCATCCTGAGGATTGCAATCGCAAAGGCTAAGCTAAAACTACTACGGAATAACGGCCTTTATATTGCATTTGTATGTCATTTTTATTGCATCACGTCTGGGCTGGTGGGCAGCGTGTGCGTGCGCCAAATCGGCGGTTGGCGGTTGGCTTTCGGGCTGCGCTGGATTATGGTTTGAAACATTGAAGAGACATGGGCGGAGATGTCGATGCAGCAGCGTGTGGATGGGCAGGAACGGACAATTCTAATCAGCGGCTGTTCCTCGGGGATTGGCCGTTGCGCCGCTGAAGGGTTGCGGGCGCGGGGCTGGCGGGTGTTCGCTACGGCGCGCCAGCCGGCTGATGTGGCCCGGCTCCAGGCAGCGGGGCTGGAAAGCCTGCTGCTGGATTTAAGCGATTCCGCGTCCATCCAGACGGCGGTGGCGACGGTGCTGGAGCGCAGCGGCGGGCGGCTGGATGCGCTGTTCAACAATGCCGCCTACGGTCAGCCGGGCGCGGTGGAGGATCTGAGCCGCGCCGCGCTGCGCGAGCAGTTCGAAGTCAATCTGTTTGGCACCCAGGAGCTGAGTAATCAGGTGATTCCGGTGCTGCGCCGTCAGGGCCATGGCCGGATTGTCTACAATAGCTCGGTGCTCGGGCTGGTGGCTTTTGCCTACCGGGGCGCCTATGTCGCCAGCAAGTTCGCCCTGGAAGGTCTAGCGGATACCCTGCGCCAGGAATTGCGCGGCACCGGGATTCACGTTTGCCTGATCGAGCCGGGGCCGATTCTCAGCCGTTTTCGCGACAATGCCCATGCCGCCTATCAGCGGCACATCGATGCCACCCACAGCGCGCATCGGGAGCAGTATGCGGCGATGGAAGCACGGCTGCTCAAGGAAGGACCGGCGGCGCCGTTTACCCTGCCGCCTGAGGCGGTGCTGAAGCGGCTGATTCATGCCGTGGAAAGTACCCGTCCCCAGGCGCGCTATTTTGTCACGGCGCCAACGTATCTATTTGCCCTGTTGCGTCGCCTGCTGCCCACGTCGGCTCTGGATCGGCTACTGCTGCGGGCCAGTGGCGGCGGGCGGCGCTGAACGCCGCTCAGTCCCGCGCCCGGCGTGCCGGCGAACGCCAGGAAATACCAAGAGGTCCTGCGTGATCATGTCCGACCCATCCGCTCAGGCGCACCATGCCCATGTCTTGCGCGTGGTGGTGATCTACGCCATTTTCGCCGCGCTGTGGATCCTGCTGTCCGACAAGGCCGTGGAATGGTGGCTGAGTTCGCCGCAGGCGCTGACCCTGGTCAGTACCCTCAAGGGCTGGCTGTTCATCGCCGTTACCTCCCTGCTGTTGTATGGCCTGCTGCGGCGGCGCTGGGTTGGGCCTGATGTCTTATCGACTACGCCGCCCCTGCGCCCGGTGCTGCTGTCGCTGCTGGTGCTGGTGCCGCTGATCCTGGGTCTGACGATTGCCGCGATCAGCCGGACCATCGCCGAAGCGCGCGAGACCCAGATCGCGCGCCTGCAGACTATTGCTGATCTGAAAGCCCAGCAGGTCGCGGACTGGTTCGAAGAGCGTATACGGAACGCGCGCATCATTCACACCAGCGAAGCCATGGCGGCGTTTTATCAACGCTGGCGCGAAACTGGCGATACCCAGAGCCGCGATCGCCTGTTCAAGCGCCTGAACGAGTTTGCCAATCTGGGCGCCTTTGATGCGGTCACACTGCTCGATGAGCAAGGACAGTTCCTCTGGTCCAGCAAGCCCGGCGAAGAGACGGATTCTGCTCTTGATGCCAAGGTCCACGCCGAGCGCCTGCGTGCGGCCCAGACCGGCGAGGTGCATTGGATCCAGCCCTATCGCGATGCTCAGGGCTGGGCGCATCTGGATTTCGTGGCCACCCTGCCGATGATGGCCGGATCGCCCCGTCCCATCGTCGTCCTGCATGCCGATGGCGAGCATTACCTGCCCCGGCAACTCGGCGACTGGCCGGTGCCCAGCCCCAGTGGTGAGATCGTGCTGTTTCGCCGCGATGGCCGGCAGATTGTCTTTCTGAATCCGTTGCGGCATGTGCCCGATGCGTCGTTGAGCCTGAGCAGATCTGCGGATGACCCGCTGTTGCTGGCGGCGCAACTGATGCGGGGCACGGCCGGCTTGAATCATGTCCTGGAGGGCCGCGATTACCGGGGCGTATCGGTATTCGGGGTCGGGCGCGACATTCCCGGCAGCGACTGGTACCTGCTGGCCAAGCTGGACCGGGTGGAGCTGTATAACGAAGTGACGGGCAATGTCCTGTGGATTGCCTTGACGGGGATGCTGGCGCTGTTTGTGGCCGTGGCTGGCCTGTATCTGCAGCGGCAACGCCAGCAACTGGCGATTGCCCAGGGCACGCAGCAGGCCCAGGCCGAGCGCCTGCGGGCACTGCAGCTGCTGGCTGCGATTGCTAACACCTCCACCGATGCCATCTTCGCCAAGGATCTCCAGGGGCGCTACATCCTGTTCAACCGTCAGGCCCAACAGGTCACCGGCAAGGCCGAACAGCAGGTGCTCGGCCAGGATGACAGGATGCTGTTCCCGCCCGAGCAGGCGGCCACGATCATGGCCAATGATCAGGCGGTGCGCGACAGTGGCCAGGTGATCACCTGCGAGGAACGACTGGATACCGTGCGGGGTCCGGTGACCTATCTGGCCATCAAGGGTCCGCTGTACGATGCCGAAGGGCGCATCATGGGCAGCTACGGCATTTCCCGCGATATCAGCGAGCGCAAGCGCATCGAGGACACCCTGGCGCTGCAATCGCGCCGTGCCGAAGCGCTGCTGGAATTGCCGCGGGTTGCCGAGGAAGTCGATGAGGTTGCCTTTCTGCAGCGCGGCCAGGAACTGGCCGAGGAGCTGACCGGCAGTTGCATTGCTTTCATTCACTTCGTCAACGACGATGAGGAAACCATTGAACTGGTCACCTGGTCGCGGCGCACCCTGCACGACTACTGCAAGGCCGTGTTTGATCGCCACTATCCAGTCAACCAGGCGGGTCTGTGGGCCGATGCTCTGCGCCAGCACCAGCCGCTGATCTGTAACGATTACGCCGCCGATGCGCGCCAGCGTGGCCTGCCCGAAGGTCACGCGCCCTTGCAACGGCTGCTGTCGGTTCCGGTGATCGAAAATGGCCGGGTGGTGATGCTCACCGGCGTGGGCAACAAAGCCAGCGACTACAACGAGCTGGACGTGGAAACGGTGCAGTTGATCGGTAACGAGCTGTGGCGCATCGTGCAGCGCCGCCGCGCCGCCCTGCAACTGCGCAAGCTCGCCCAGGCGGTGGAACAGAGTCCCGAGAGCATCGTCATCACCGATCTGGATGCGAATATCGAATACGTCAACCAGACTTTCGTCAACGCTACCGGTTACAGCTGTGATGAAGTGCTGGGCTGCAACCCGCGCCTGCTGAATTCGGGCCAGACCACGCCGGAAACTCATGCAGCCCTGTGGACGGCGCTGTGTCAGGTACAGCCCTGGAAGGGCGAGTTCATCAACCGGCGCAAGGACGGCAGCGAATACACCGAATTTGCCATCATCACCCCGCTGCGTCAGGCCGATGGCCGCATCACGCACTATGTGGCGGTCAAGGAGGACATCACCGAGAAAAAGCGCGTCGGCGCCGAACTCGATCGCCATCGCCATCATCTGGAAGAGCTGGTCGAAGAGCGCACCGCGCAATTGATTGAAGCGCGCGAGCGCGCCGAGGCGGCCAATCGCGCCAAGAGTGCCTTCCTGGCCAATATGAGCCACGAGATCCGCACGCCGATGAATGCCATCATCGGCTTGACTCACCTGCTGCGGCAGACCGAAAGCAATCCGGAACAGGCCGCCCGTCTGGGTCGCATCGACAGCGCCGCCCGGCATCTGCTATCGATGCTCAACGACATTCTCGACCTGTCCAAGATCGAAGCCGGCAAGCTGGTGCTGGAACAGACCGATTTTGCCCTTGGCGCGCTGCTTGATCATGTGCGCTCGCTGGTTGCCGAATCGGCCCAGGCCCGGGGCTTGAGCGTGGAGGTGGAAGGCGATGATATGGCGCTGTGGCTGCGCGGTGATCCGACCCGCCTGCGTCAGGCATTGCTGAACTATGTCGGCAACGCGGTCAAGTTCACCGAACACGGTTCGGTAACGCTGCGCGTGCGCCTGCTGGAGCAGGAACGCGACCGGACGCTGGCGCGCTTCGAGGTGCAGGATACCGGTATTGGCATTGCCGCCGCAGATCAGGCGCGCCTGTTCGCGGCGTTTTCCCAGGCGGATGCCAGCGTCACGCGCAAATATGGCGGCACCGGGCTGGGGCTGGCGATCACCCAGCGTCTGGCACAACTGATGGGCGGAGCGGTTGGTGTGGAGAGTACGCCGGGACAGGGGAGCACCTTCTGGCTGACCGCGTGGCTGGAGCGAGGACATCCGGTCCTGATGGCGCCGGTGGCAAGCCCGGGCCATGACAGCAGTGCGCGGCTGCGTCAGCACCATGCCGGAAACCGGGTGCTGCTGGTCGAGGATAATGTGGTGAATCGTGAGGTGGCGCTGGATCTGCTGCGCGGGGCGGGGCTGGTGGTGGATACGGCTGCGGATGGCTGCGAGGCGATAGTGCAGGTCAACCGGCAGACCTATGCCCTGGTGCTGATGGATGTGCAGATGCCGGTGATGGATGGCCTGACCGCGACCCGTCTGTTGCGCGAGCGCTTCGAGGCCACGCGTCTGCCGATTCTGGCCATGACCGCCAATGTATTCGAGGAGGATCGGCGTGCCTGTCTGGCTGCGGGCATGAATGATTTTGTCGCCAAGCCCATGGATCCGGAGCAGCTGTTTGCTGCGCTGCTGCGCTGGCTGCCGGCGCGGATCGATGATGGCCCGGCACTCGCCGATCCGGTGGCGCGGCCGTCATCGCTGGATCCGCGACTGACGCAGCTGGCGAAGATCCAGGGTCTGGACTGCGCCGCCGGCCTGCGTGTGCTCAACGGTCATCAGTCCCGCTATATCGAACTGCTGCGCCGCTGCGCTCTGGACCATGCCGGCGACATGGCGCTTTTGCGCCGGATGCTGGCTGAGGGCGACCGTGCTGCTGCCCGGCGGCTGGCGCACTCGCTCAAGAGCGTGTTTGGCAATCTGGGTTTGCCGCTGCTGCAGGATCGCGCCACGGCACTGGAAGCGGCGCTGGCGACCGGTGCCGATCCAGGATGCATTGGCGGGCAGGCCGATGCATTGGCGGCGGAATTCAATACGCTGGCCGGACAACTGCTGGCTGTTTTGGATACGCCGCTGCAGGACTGCAGTGTGGTGGATGTGGCCCAATTGCAGCCGGTACTCGCTGAACTGGTGTCACTGCTGACTGCCGCCGATTTGCGCGCTACGCAGGTTTTCACCCAGCACCGGGCGCTGTTCCGGCTGGCCTTCGGCATGCGGGCGCAACAACTGGAGCGGCACATCGAGCGCTTTGAATATGCCGAAGCACTCGATCTGCTGGACCCATGATGCAGTTGCGCCCAGCCCTGAGCAGCGCGATGCGCACCCTCGACGAAAAGCCTGGGGCGCGCCTTTCGTCGCGTGCCTAGCGCTGGCGTGGCCGCGCCATCGCCGCCATGACCGCGCGCAGATCCAGCCACCACTGGTGCAGCGGTCGCCGGCAACGGGTATCGGTCATATCGGGCATCTGTTTAAGCGGGAAGGTGGTGACCTTGCCCTCGGCCAGACCGATGAAGGCCCCAGCTGCGGTGCCGCGCTCCAGTTCGCCGGTCAGGAAATCAATGCAGTGTGCCGCCAGCCGGGTCGCCAGCACCCGGTCGAAGGGCGAGGGATTGCCGCCCTGTTGAATATGGCCGAGCACCGCATGACGCACATCGAACAGCTCGCCGCCTTCCTCCTCGAACAGCCGGCACAGGAAATCGGTGGTGTAGTGGTCGTTGGCGTACTCGCCGCGAATGGTCAGGTACAGGCGCCGGCCTTCGCGGAAGCTGGCGATCATGTGTTCGACATCGGCCTGCAGACCCTTGAGGGTGATGCCTTCCTCGGGCAGGTAAATGCGCTCGGCACCGCCGGCCAGACCGCTCATCAGCGCCAGATAGCCACAATGACGGCCCATGGTTTCCACCACGAAGCAGCGCCGCGCCGCCATCGCCGACTGCTTGATGCGATCCAGCGCGGCGACGATATCGTTGAGCGCGGTATCGGCGCCGATGCTCAGATCCGAGCCGGGCAGGTTGTTATCAATGGTCGCCGGCAGACAGATGATCGGGATCTTGAACGCCGGGTAACGGTCGCGCTCGCTGTACAGCCGGTAGGCCGCTTCATAGGCCATCCAGCCGCCGATCACCAGCAGGCCGTTGACATGGTGCGTTTCCAAAGCGCGCGCTACTGAATAAAGCTGCTCGACGCTCGGTAGCTGCCGGGTCGTGCCCAGTTCGGCGCCGCCCGTCGCGGTCCAGCCTTCGACATCGCCCCAACTGAGCGTGCTGATCCGGCCATTGAGCAGCCCTTCAAAACCGCCATGCACGCCGAGCAGGGTATGGCCACGGTCCAGGCCCAGACGCACCGCGGCGCGCGCGGCGGTATTCATGCCCGGAGCCAGTCCGCCGCCGTGCAGCACCGCGATTCGCTGCGGCTGGGCCGGTGGCGCTACGCTCGGCAGCGCCTCGGCCATCGCCTGGAAAATCTGGAACATCTCGGTGAAGCTGCCGCCGCGCAGTGCCATCGCCTGGGCATAATCGCGGCGGGTAATCACCTCGGCGACGGCGCGGGTCTGCTGAACGCAGGGCATCAGCGGGACGCGGCAAACGCGGTTATAGCGCATGCCGATCAGTTGCGGTTCGCTCTCAGGTGTCGCCGTAAGCAGTTCCTGCACTGCGGCATGGCCGAGCAGGGTGCTCATCCAGCGGTCGAAGGCACTGGGTGTGCCGCCGCGCTGCACATGGCCGAGGATGGTGACGCGGGTATCCTCGCCGAGCCGGCTTTCCAGCACCTGACGCACATAGTCGGCGCTGATCGGCTGGCCCTGGCGATCGATCGCACCCTCGGCGACTACGACGATACTGTCGCGGCGACCGGCAGCGCGACCGTTGCGCAGCAGTTCGCACATCTGCGCTTCCCAGCCTTCGGGCGGCGGGTTCTCCGGAATCAGCACATAGTCGGCGCCGCCGGCGATGGCGCTCATCAGGGCCAGGTAGCCGCAGTGGCGGCCCATCACCTCAACCACGAAGCTGCGCTGGTGACTGGCGGCAGTGCTGGTGAGGGCATCGATGGCCTCGGTGATGCGGTGCAGGGCGGAATCGGCACCGATGGTCATGTCGGTGCCGACCATGTCGTTGTCGATGGAGCCAACCAGTCCGGCAATCATCAGCGCCGGATGGCGTGCCGCTGTATCGGCATCGATTGCACCCTGTTGCAGCAGTTCCGCGACCAGGTCCGGCCATTCGCGGCGGAAGGTGTCGGCACCGGTCAGGCTGCCATCGCCGCCGATCACCACCAGGCGGTCGATGCCGCGCTGCAGCAGGTTGAGCGCGGCGCGCAACCGGCCGGTGCGTTCGCGAAAGGCCAGGCAGCGCGCAGTGCCAATCATCGTGCCGCCCCGGTGCAGGATGCTGCCGACATCGTCCCAGGACAGCGGGCGGATGCGGTCGCCGCCATCCACCATGCCCTGATAGCCTTCGTAGATGGCGTGGACGGTAGTGCCCGCGTGCAGGGCAGCGCGCACCACGGCGCGCACCGCGGCGTTCATGCCCTGAGCATCGCCACCGCTGGTGAGGACGCCGATCTGGAGGGGGAGCGTGTCAGTCTCAGACATGGAAAGTGTCCTGCTTACAGGAAGTTGAAGGCGCTTGAAAAATCCCCTGCCGTTCGGAAAGGCGGGACAGGGGAACAGGCTGTTATCCACGCATCGCCCGCCGTTCTGGCCAGGAACTGGAGTGACTCCGGGTTGCGGAAACCCAGGAAGCATAAGGCATGCCGATTATCGGAATTTTAACGATTCCAGCGGCACTTCAGGGATAGCGGGAGGAATCACGCCAGCAGGTGAACGAGCAGCGTCTCGTAGATGCGGCTGAGCGTATCCAGGTCGGCGACGGCAATCTGTTCATTGGCCTTGTGAATGGTGGCGTTGAGCGGCCCCAGTTCAATAACCTGGGCGCCGGTCGGGGCAATGAAACGGCCATCGGAGGTGCCGCCGCTGGTGGATAGTTCTGCGTCCTGTCCGGTTTCGGCGCGGATCGCGGCCTGGGCCGCGGCGACCAGGGTGCCCGGCGCGGTGAAGAACGGTAATCCCGACAGGGTCCAGTCCAGGTCGTACTGGAATACCTGGCCGGTTTTGATTTCCTCGTTGAGCAGGGCGGTTTCGACCAGCAGGCGGGTGCGTTCCTGCAGTGCCGCGACCGTGACCGCCGGCGAGAAACGGAAGTTGAACAGCATCTCCAGTTCCCCGGGCACGACGTTGACCGCACCGGTGCCAGAGCGCAGGTTGGAGATCTGGAACGAGGTCGGCGGGAAAAAGTCGTGACCCTGGTCCCACACCTCATCAGTCAGCGCACCCAGCAGCGCGCCGATGGCGTGAATCGGGTTCTGGGCCAGGTGCGGATAGGCCACATGACCCTGCACGCCGCGCAGCAGCAGCCGGCCGTTGAGCGAGCCGCGCCGGCCGTTCTTGATCACGTCGCCGATGCGGGCGCTGCTGGAGGGCTCGCCGACCAGGCACCAGTCGATCCTTTCGCCGCGTGCCTGCAGATGCTCGACGACCCGGACCGTGCCATCGACCGCTGCGCCTTCCTCGTCGCTGGTGATCAGGAAGGCGAGGGAGCCGCGCGGCCGGGGATGGGTGGCCAGAAAGCGTTCGCAGGCCGTGATCATTGCCGCCAGGCTGCCTTTCATATCCGCCGCACCACGCCCGTACAAAATGCCATCGCGCAGTTCCGGGGTGAACGGTGGCGATTGCCACTGTTCCAGCGGGCCGGGCGGTACCACGTCGGTGTGCCCGGCGAAGGCCAGCACGGGCGTGCTATCGCCCAGTCGCGCCCAGAGATTGTCAACCGCACCGAAGCGCAGCCGCTCCAGGCGAAAGCCGAGCGCTGCCAGCCGGGCACTCAATACATCCTGGCAACCGGCATCCTCCGGGGTGATCGAAGGCCGGCGGATCAGGTCGAGAGCAAGAGCCAGAGTCGTGGACATTGCGATCCGTTTTGCAGCAGGGACAAGGAGAGAGGGCGCACCCAGGCAGGGCGCGCAGCTTGGTGCGGATGCTCAGGGCTTGGAGCTATTCTTAGTGGGTCTCGGCGAATACGTCGGTCAGCGTGACTGCGATCAGGACCCGTTCACCCCAGGATAGCCGGGTTTCGGGGCTTGCCGTCATGATCCGTTGCCGATCAGCGGCCGAAAGCGGGCCAAACTTGGCCTGGAGCAGACGTTCCAGGAACAGCGTTTCACCCTCGGTTCGGCCTTCGGCACGGCCTTCGGCACGGCCTTCAACACGGCCTTCGACACGGCCTTCAAGCTTGCCCTGTTCAAATAGCTGCTGTGCGGTGGAAATCATCGTGGCCTCCAGATCGGGCGAAACAGGTGAATTGAGCAAGGCCCGCCATTGCGCCGGTTCGCTGAGGAATTCACGTTGGAGTTTCACCGTGATTGATTTCGCCTCGGTCCATCCTCGACTCATCAATCCGAAAATTCGCGCTTCATCGCAACCCCGCCGGCGTACCGACAGGTGGCTGTGTTGCTCCACGCGCTTGAGTTCGGGCACCCCCTGCCCTACTGCT
>OFSA01000116.1_pt1 | contig 12091 bp, 10 predicted proteins | sample 1543241 | NCBI WGS metagenome assembly OFSA01 (sample SAMN05442508, study PRJEB24371) | freshwater metagenome | isolation source: Freshwater Lake | place: Canada: Niagara | collected 2012-08-09 | reverse complement strand
GGCCTATCAGCAACGCATCGCCGAGGCGATCAGTGCCGCGCTGCGTGCCTATTGCGCCGGCATGCGGCCGTAGATGGACGGTTGCAGCGGTTGTGCCGCGGGCGCATTCAAGCCGCCACCGGGTCCGCATCGTAAGCGATCTGTGGGAGCACGATTGTGGAGAGCCTGTTGTTTTTCAAGGCCGTCTTGATTGGCCTATCGATCGCTGCACCGGTGGGACCCATTGGCCTGCTGTGCATGCAGCGCAGTCTGGGACATGGCGCGTGGATCGGTTTTCTCAGCGGTCTGGGCGCGGCGAGTGCCGATGCCTGCTATGGCGCGCTCGGTGCATTCGGCATCAGCGCGATTACGCAAGCCTTCGTGGCCCTGGCGCAGCCGCTGGCCTGGGCCGGGGGCTTATTCCTGGCCATCATGGGATTGCGCCTGTGGCGAACCGTGCCGGCGCCGACGACCGGGACTCCGCTGGCAACACCATCCGCGCCTGCTGCATTTACCTCAGTATTTGCCCTGACCCTGACCAACCCGCTGACCATCCTGTCCTTCGTCGCGGTATTCGCCAGTCTCGGCGGCGGCATGGCAACCACGCCCGACGCGGCGGCCTGGATGGTCGCGGGTGTGTTCACCGGCTCGGCGCTGTGGTGGCTGGCGTTGGCGATCGGCGTGGCGGCGCTGCGCCAGCGCATCGATCTGCGCTGGCGCTGGCGTATTAACCGCGCGACCGGCCTGATTCTGATAGGAATGGCCGCCTGGCAGATGGGTCGGGTGCTGGCGGCCTGATGGCGGGTCTAGATTTCAACCAGCGTGCCCAGTTCGACGACGCGGTTGGTGGGAATGCGGAAGAAATCGGTGGCGCTTTGCGCGTTGCGCAACATCCAGATGAAGAACAATTCGCGCCATAGCATCATCGGCGGGGCCAGCTTGGGCACGACCACCTCGCGGCTGAGGAAGAACGAGGTTTTATCCAGATCGAAGTCGAGGCCCTTTGCCGCGCAGTTTTGCAGGGCCAGGGGCAGGTCCGGCTGTTCCATGAAGCCATAGCGGATGAACACCCGGTAGAAGGTGTGGCCGAGGTCGTTGATTTCGATGCGGTCCTGATCAGCCACATAGGGGACTTCGGCAGTCTGGACCGTGACCAGTACATTGCGTGCGTGCAGCACTTCGTTGTGCTTGATGTTGTGCAGCAGAGCCGAGGGTGCGCCTTCGGGCCGGCTGGTCAGATAAACCGCAGTGCTGCTGACGCGCTTGAGTGCCGCGCCTTCAATCGAGCGGATGAATTGATCCAGCGGCATGGTCAGGTTGCCCATCTCCTTGAAGAGCAGATGCCGGCCGCGCCGCCAGGTGGTCAGCGTGGTGAAGGAGGCCAGCGCGATCACCACCGGGAACCAGCCGCCCTGCATCAGCTTGATGGCGTTAGCGGAGAAAAAGGCGATGTCAATCAGCAGCAGCGCACCCAGCAGGGGCACGGCCAGCCACGGCTGCCAGCGCCAGGCCAGGAAGACCACGAAGGAAACCAGGATGGTGTCGATCATCATGGTGCCGGTCACGGCAATCCCATAGGCGGCGGCCAGATTGCTTGAGGACTGGAAGCCGAACACCAGCGCCATGACCGCGATATACAGCGTCCAGTTGGTGAACGGGACATAGATCTGCCCTGCTTCCATGTGCGAGGTGTGGACGATTTTCATGCGCGGCAGATAGCCCAGTTGCACCGCCTGACGCGCCACCGAAAAAGCGCCGGAAATCACCGCCTGCGAGGCGATGACCGTCGCGGCCGTGGCCAGTATCACCATGGGAATCAGCGCCCAGCCGGGCGCAAGCAGGTAGAACGGGTTCTGGATCGCGCCGGGATCCTTAAGCAGCAGCGCGCCCTGACCGTAGTAATTCAGCACCAGAGCCGGCAGCACGAAGGCAAACCAGGCGGCGCGGATCGGGAATTTGCCGAAGTGGCCCATGTCGGTATACAGCGCTTCGCCGCCGGTGACCGCCAGGACCACCGCACCCAGCGCCAGGAAACTGGTGCCCGGATGGCTGATCAGGAAGGTCAGCGCATAGCCCGGATTGAGCGCCGCGAGCACCGCCGGCGCTTGCCAGATGCTGATGATGCCCAGCAGCCCGAGGATGCCAAACCAGGCGCACATGATCGGACCAAAGAAGCGGCCGACCGCACCGGTGCCGTGTTTCTGAATCCAGAACAGGCCGGTCAGGACTACAGCGGTGATCGGCAGTACGTACTGTTCGAGTTGCGGCGCGACCACATGCAGTCCCTCGACCGCACTGAGCACCGAGATTGCCGGGGTGATCATGCTGTCACCGTAAAACAGGGCAGCGGCGAAGATGCCCAGCATGGTCACGAACCAGGTAGCACGCGAGTTCCGGGTCAGCTCAGTGACGCGAGCCAGCAGGGCCAGGCTGCCGCCCTCGCCGCGATTGTCGGCGCGCATGATGATGGCGACATATTTCAAGGTCACCAGGGCCATGATGGTCCAGAAGATCAGCGACAGGACGCCGAGAATGCTGGCCGGTTCAACCGCCATCGGGTGATGCCCGGCAAAGGTTTCCTTGAGGGCGTAGAGCGGGCTGGTGCCGATATCGCCGAAGACGACCCCGATCGCGCCGACGATCAGGGTTGAATGGCGGCTTTTATGGTCATGGGCGGACATCGCGCTGACTCCTGTGTTTGTTATAGGCCTTTGCGCAGCGCCCTATTTTATCCCTATGCCCCATAGGGGAAAGAGGTATTTTAAGCCTGCCAATTTGGATCGATCTGGCCATCGACAATGCCGATGCGTCGGTCGGCGGCGCTGGCGAAATTCAGATCATGCGTCACAGTGACCACGGTCTTGCCCAGTTCCCGGGTCAGATCATGCAGAATCTGGCGAACATTGGCGGCGGAGTGGCTGTCGAGGTTGCCGGTGGGTTCATCAGCGAGAATGATCGGCGGGTTGTTGGCCAGAGCGCGGGCAATCGCTACCCGCTGTCTTTGGCCACCGGAAAGCTGGTGCGGGTATTTGTGGCTGTGCCCTTGCAGACCGAGCAGGCCGAGCAGTTCCAGCGCCCGCTGCCGCGCCGCGTCTTCATGCAGCACGCTCAGCCGGCGCATCGGCAGCAGGACGTTGTCCAGCACGGTGAACTCGGCCAGCAGAAAGTGAAACTGGAATACAAAACCCAGTTGGCGCAGCCGGGTTGCGGCCAGCTCGTCCTCACCGAATCCAGAGGTATCCTGGCCATTGAGCAGGATACGGCCACTGGTTGGGGTATCGAGCAGACCGAGCAAGTAGAGCAGTGAAGATTTGCCCGACCCCGACGGGCCCATGATGGCCAGGAACTCGCCGCGCTCCACCGTCAGATCAAGCTCGCGCACCAGGGTCACCGGTACTTCACCGGCCAGCACCCGCCCAAGCTGCTCGGCCACCAGAATGGGCGTTCCCATCGCCAGCCCGGCCATCAGGCCATGCCCCGCAGGATGGCGACCGGCTGCACCCGGCCGGCCTTGCGCGCCGGCAGATAGGCAGCGCCGATCGCCGAAGTCAGCGCAAACGCGGCCGCCAGCAGGTATTGTTCCCAACCCCAGTAGATCGGCAGGTGCACCACGTCGCTGGCACCCGGTGGCTTGATCTCGACCTGCGCCAGCAGCCACATCAGCCCCAGCCCCAGCGAGACTCCGCATAGGCTGCCGAGCGCACCGAGAATCAAGCCCTCGGCGAGGAAAATCTGGCGGATGTCGCGGGCATGAAAGCCCATCGACTTGAGGATGGCGATGTCGTGGATCTTCTCCATGACAATCGTGGAAATGGTGTTGTAGATGCCGAACGAGGCCACCACCAGAATCGCCGAGACCACGCTGTACATGATCAGATTGCGCACCAGCAGCACGCTCATCAGATCCTCAGCGGATTCCTGCCAGGACATCGCCTTATAGCCAAGCCGCGCCTCGATGGTCGCGGCGGTGGCGCGCGCCGCGTAGGGATCATCAAGTTGCAGGATAAAACGGTTGACCCGGTCGGCACGGTCGAGCAGGCCCTGCACGCGCTTGAGCAGGGCAAAGGCCTGGATCTCGTCATAGCTGGCGTTGCCGGTGCGGAAGATGCCGACCACCTTCAGGGTGCGCACTTCACCGGCGGGCGAGGCGGCATTGACCACGCTGTTCATGGCCAGACCAAACTTCCTGGCCAGCCCTTCGCCGATGATGATGCCGTTGGGATTGGCGGCCAGGGCATCGAGTGAGCCCTGCAGCAGTTTTTCCTCGATGGTCGAGACGCCCTTCATCTTGGCCGGGATGATGCCATTCAGGGTGACGCCCTCGTTGCGCCCGGCAAAGGTCAGCACCACCGAACCGACCAGCACCGGCGCGACGCGCAGGCCGGGCAGCGCTTCGATGAAGGCCAGTTTTTGCGCATGGCCGCGAATGCCGCGCACTTCGGTCAGCGGCTTGACCCGGCGCACCTCAACCGCGCCATCGGGCCAGAGTACGCTGGCCGGCTGCTTTTCGGCCTGCCGGTATTCGTCGGAAACGGTGATATGCGGGCTGTTATCGACCAGTCGCTTGATGAAATCGCGCTCGGAGCCGCGCATCAGCGAGGACACCGCCAGAAAAAAGGCCACACCCAAGGCAATGCCAACCAGCGAGACCAGGGTAGCCCGGCGGCGGCTGATCAACTGGGTGACGGCGATGGCGAGTTGAATCGACACGCTTAGCTGGCGCCGGGTGAGGTTGATTCCGGTGCCGGTATGGCGCGCACCCGACGGCCTGGGGTTAAGCCTGCGTCCGGTTGCACCACGAGCCGATCGTCGTCGCGCAACCCGCCAAGAATTTCAATGCGGGTGCCACCGCTGATGCCGGTTTGCACGGGCTGGCGCTGCAGGCGCTCCTCGCGCACCGTCCACACATGGCCATCAATGACCGCCGTCGCCGGCGCGAGCAGGGCGTTGTCGTGCTGCTCGATGATGATGTTGACTTCAGCGGTCATGCCAATGCGCAGCGGCACTGGGTTGCCCAGGGCGATACGTACCCGATAACTGCGGGTGACTGGATTGCCCTTGGGGGTGATGTCGGTGACCGTGCCGTTAAGGATTTGCCCGGGCAGAGCCGGGGCGCGCACCAGGGCGCGTTGCCCGGGGTGCACCAGCAGGATGTCTTCCTCATCGACCTCGGCTTCAACCCGTAATGGTTCGCGCCCGGCAAAATAAAAGATGGGCTGGTTGGCGGGGATCAACTGACCGATCTCGCCATCCCGCTGCAGAATCTGGCCATCGGCGGGCGCGCTCAGGGTCATAAAGCCTTTCAGGGCGCGGGCGCGGGCCAGGGCCGCTTCCGCTGCCTGCCAATCGGCATTCGCCTGATCGCGCTCCAGTGGTGAGCCGAGCTTGCGATCGAGCAATGCCTGGGTGCGCTCGAACTGACTCCTGGCGAAGCGGGCGCGCGCCGCCAGCTCATCGACCGAGCGTTGCAGATCGGCATCTTCAAGCTGAGCCAACACTTGATCAGCGCGGACCGTGTCGCCCTCATCGACCTTGAGTTCCATCAAGCGTCCGGCGCTGCGCGGTGCAATGGGCAGCATCACCGCCGGTTCCGCCGTGCCGGTCGCGTAAACCGCACGCACTGCTGGGCCACGGGCAGGATGCGCGGTGACGATTGTGAGCGGGCCAAGCTGTCGCCAGGCGAGTCCACTGGCGCCACCGAGCAGGAGCAGAATCAAAACAATCCAAAACCATCGACGTGAGTTCATGGGCCGATTGTAACCCCAGCGGCGATGCGTGGTCTTGGCGCCATGATCATCGGGAAACGCCTGCGATGAATACTGGAGAACTATATATATACTTTGGATATATACTTTGGGAACATCAAATTTGCCTGATCAGCAGGCGATCCAAGGACTGGCGATATCCCTGACTGGAGTCGACTCTGGTGGGTATCGACCAAGCCTAGCGTGGTGATAACGTGCTATGAAGATGGAACATATTGAAAAAAAACCCATATTGGTTGCTGTTCTCGGTTTTTCCGAGCATGAGAGATCCATACTCAGGAACATTTTTAAACTGTCGCTTTATCGCAGTTATACCTATGCATTGATCTTGACAGATGAGGCTTGCCAGATCCTGCTGATCGATGCCGACGACCCAAGCGCAATGGCCGACTGGCGGACGCTTTATGGCACCGGCAAGGATACTAGTCCGCGCGGTTCCGCTAGCCGTTCCGCTCCGGCGCAGACCATCCCGGCGCAGACCATCATGGTGTCCAGCGATGTCGCAACAGGCAGTACCGACTGTACCTGGCTACGACGACCCTTCATCACAACCCGCGTGCTCAACGTCTTCGATCAGGTCGCGGCCCGATTGCCGGTTGAATCACGGACCGGTGCGGCTACTGCGATGGACTCCATCCAGGCGAATCAGGCGAGCGATGCCGGCCCTCCTGCCCGTAAGGTGCTGGTGGTTGATGACAGCAGCACCGTCAGAATACAGCTGCAACTGGAACTGAAGCCCTTCGGGGTACAGGTCGATACCGTAGAATCCGGTGAGCAGGCGCTGCAACTGCTTGAAGAGGGTTCCAGTTACGATCTGATTTTCCTGGATGTGATCCTGCCGGGTATCGACGGCTACCAGATTTGCAAAAGGGTGAAGAAGAACAAGGCTATCCGGAAAACTCCGGTGGTTATGCTGACCAGCAAGTCATCGCCTTTCGACCGGGTCAAGGGCGCGCTGGCCGGGTGCGATACCTATCTGACCAAGCCGGTCGCGCAAAGCGCCTTCCAGAATGTCGTCAAGAAATATCTGAAACAGCCCTAGACTGAATGTAGCGGTGAGCAGCGCTTCATCCCTGGGCGCGGCCAGCCTCGCCGCGAAGCAAACCAAGGAGATCCTGCATGGCCATTCGCAAAGTACTTGCCGTCGATGATTCGCCCGCTGATCTGACGAACATCCGCCATATCATCACCGAGGCGGGCTTTATCGTCATCACCGCCACCAATGGCCGGGAAGCGATCGAGAAGGCCAAGCTCGAAAAGCCCGACCTGATTTTCATGGACATCATCATGCCGGATATGGATGGCTATGCCGCGTGCCGGAGTCTGCATAGCGAGAGTGAAACCCGCGATATCCCGGTGGTATTCGTCACCAGCAAGGGCCAGAAGGCCGACCGGCTATGGGCGCAGATGCAGGGCGGCAAGGCCTATGTCACCAAGCCCTATAACGCCGATGCCATCGTCGATCAGCTCAAGGCCTTTTCCTGAGCACCGCGGAGTACCGAGCATGAGCGAAACCGCTCCGAGGACACCGCGCCGCTGGTTGACACCAAGCGCAGCGCTCGAACGCTTCCAGCCACAGGGCAATCTGGTTGCAGAAACCGCGCCGGTCGAGCGAGCCCGCACCCGTTACGGATTTCGTCTGGGTGACCTGGGTCTGCTGATCGAGCGCAACACCACCTGCGAATTACTGGAGCAGATGCCGGTGTATCCGGTACCTGGCACACCGGCCTGGCTGCGCGGACTCATCAACCTGCGTGGCAACCTGGTGCCGGTGTTCGATCCGGCATCGCTGCTCGGTCTTGATGGCGGCGTAGCTCCCATGCGGCACTGGTTGCTGGTGCTCGACCGTGGTGAGCAGGCCGTCAGCCTGTTCATCGATCACTGGCCACAGCCCGTAGTGGTCCGTCAGGCGCTTCCTCGCCTGCCGCCCTTGCCAGCAGCACTGCAGCCCCACATCGCCGCCGGCTATATTCAGGATGACCATATCTGGCTTGAGTTCGACCATCGAGCTTTCTTCCGAACCCTGGGGGGACAGGTCGCTGGCATGACCTGATTCCGGCCTTATTTAACTTAGAGCGATGCAGTTCGGAAACTGACTGGCAGAATAATTTAATAAACCCAATGGAGTTATTGCGCATGTGCATACAGAACAACCGCGCCACCGGTCTTGACGGGATGATGGGCCGGCGATGGCTGAGGGGCGGAATCGCTCTCGGACTTCTTCTGAGTCTATGTGCGATCACGCCTAGCAGTTGGGCCGAGAGTCCGGGCGTTACCAGCACGACCATTCGCGTCGGTGCCAACATGCCATTGGAAGGGGATCGGAAACATAATGCCCTATTAATGAAACAGGGCATCGAAGCGGCACTGGCCACCCAGACCGTACAGGGGCGTCGTACCGAATTCCTGGCGATGAATGATTTTTACGATCCAGCCAAAGCGCTTGAGGTGGTCAAGCAATTGCTTGATGAGGGTGTGTTTGTGATGCTGGGCAGTTATGGAACGCCAACCACCAAGGCGATATTTCCGCTGCTGGCCGAAAACAAGGTACCCGTGCTCGGCCCCTACACGGGCGTGACGGGACCGGGCGATGTGCTGCTTTTCCGCGCCAGCTTTGCCAATGAAGTCGAGAGCGTGGTCGATGCCGCTCTGGCGGCTGGCGTTAAGCCCAGCGAAGTGTGTATCTATGCCCAGAATGATGCCTTTGGGATGAGTGGCCTGAAGGGCGTACGCACCGCACTGGCCAAACAGCCCGATGCCGCGTCCATTATCGCCAAGCTGGATCAGATCATGAATATGCCCGGGAATAATCCGGAGCGTGATTATATTGGTCCAGTCGGTGTGTACATACGCGATACCATCAGTGCGCGTCCAGGTTATCTGTCATTGAAGAAATGGGAGGCTGATACCGGCAATCGCTGCCGACTGGTCGTGAATGTGGCGGTTTATGAGGCGGCGGCGACATTCATGGCGTATGCGCGCTACAAGGGTGAAAACTGGATCTTCAGCACGTCTTCGAATTCGGGCGGCGATAAGATGAGGATTTTGCTCGAAGCGCAGGGGGTCACGGATGGAGTGCTTGGTACTCAGGTCGTGCCACCGATGGATTCGGCGTTGCCGGTAGTCGCGGAGGCGCGGAAATCATTGGGTAAAAATATGGATTTCCTGTCGCTGGAAGGCTACATCGTGGGCAAGCTGTTTTTGACCATTGCCAACGCAATCGATGGTCCACTGACCCGCGAAAGCTTTTTGAAGGCCGCACGTCGTCAGCCCTACGATCTTGGGGGTGTGAAAGTGGATTTCACGACCAGCAATCAAGGTTCAAATTTTGTGTTGCTGATGCAGTTGAAGGCGGGTAACTATGTGCCTGTGAAGCCAGAAGAACTGGGGTCGCTATTTAAACAGTAGTTTTTTGGAACGAAATTCGAGGACAATAAATCATGGGCGGCCAGAAAATAAATTCACGATTGACCTTCACGATTGTCGTGCAGCTCGTCATTCTTGTGGGGATCGGCTTAATCGCCTATCTGGGCATCAACCGCGTCGGTAATGCCCTGGTCGATGTGAGTCATACCGTGGAAACACAGGCGGATATGAGTCAATTGGGTGAGATCCTCCGTAACGACCTGTTGTCGGTGGTCAACAGCGTTGCGCGTGGCACCAGTAACTGGGAACAGGGGAGTGCCGCCTTGCCGGTGGCCAGAGCAAAATTTGACGAGACTTGGAAGGGACTGCTTGGCATCCTGAGCGCGAGCGAGAAGGAACAGTTGCAAAATACCTACAAGTCCAGTCTGGCCAGCGTTAATGAAACCTTCGCTGAACTGGAGAAATTGCTGGCTGGCCGGGATCGTGCCCGGTTGAATCTGTTTGTGAATAACGATCTCGAAGTGCTGGTGAATCCGTTCTTCAAGACGCTCCTGTCCAGCACGACTGAGACCAAAATGCGCGCAGAGCAGAATCTAAAGGCAGCGCAGAATACCAGTAATACGTTTACCGCAGTGATTGCGGTGATTGGCTTGATCGGTATTGCGGCTTCTTTTGGTCTGGGTAGCGCGACCTATCGTGCGATTACTACTCCCCTGAATCAGATCATGGGAACCGTGCAGCAGGTCGGGCAGGGGAATTACGCTGCCCGTACCGGTCTGACCGGCTCCGATGAGTTGTCGGAACTGGGGCACGCATTCGATCAGATGCTGAACGATCGGGTGGCGGCGCTGGTGGCCGCCGAGCGGGAAAACGAGCAGCTTAACGATTCCATCATCAATCTGCTGCAGGCGGTGTCTCTGCTCAGTCAGCGTGACCTGACCATCAAGGTGCCGGTGACCGAAGATGTGACCGGTCCGGTTGCCGACGCCCTTAACCTGCTGACCGAGGAAACCGCCCGGGTGTTGCGGGGTGTGACCGAGATCTCCGAGAAGGTGGCGAGCGCGTCCGCCATGGTCAAGAAGCAGTCGGAAAACGTGATCGCCGTGGCTGAGAACGAGCGTCAATCGGTGGATCGCACGGCTGTCGATCTGGCTGCTGCTGCCGAGGCCATGCAGGGCATTGCGCAACTGGCCCAGACCTGTAATACCGCCGCTGAAACCGCTATTGAGACGACCCAGGCAGCGCTGCGCACCGTGACCAGCACGGTTGACGGTATCAACAACACCCGTGACACCATTCGCGAGACCGAGAAGCGCATCAAGCGTCTGGGTGATCGTTCGCAGGAAATCACCGGCGTGGTCAACCTGATTAACACCATTGCTGAGCGCACGCACATCCTGGCGCTGAATGCCAGTATGCATGCCGCGTCGGCCGGTGAGGCGGGACGCGGCTTCGCCGTGGTCGCCGACGAGGTGCAGCGGTTGGCGGAAAATGCCCGCGAGGCCACGTCGCAGATCTCTACCCTGGTCAGCAATATTCAGATCGAGACCGCCGATACGGTCAGCGCGATCAATGCCGCCATCAGTCAGGTGGTCGATGGTAGCCGGTTGGCCGAGCAGGCGGGTGACCAGATGAAGCGCACCCAGCAGACTACGGCTGAACTGGTGGCTGCCGTGCAGCAAATTGCCATTCGATCGCAAGATCAGTCCCGGGTCAGCAGCGATCTGCTGGGTCGTGCCGAGCAGATTCAGGAAAGTACCCGGCAAACCAGCCAGCAGCTGCAGGAGCAGAACGTTCAGACCAGCCGGCTGGCTGAATTCGCCCAGGGGCTGCTGGATTCGGTGCGCGTGTTCCGCCTGCCGGCCTAGCGACGTCCGTCCACCGCGACGCGGTGATCTCCGGATTATCCCGCTGGCTGCGAGAGGAACTTGGCAAACATGGTTTTTTCGGAAGAACAAGCTGCGACGCTGGAAGCCGAAGTGGCCGCGGTGCTCGATATTCTGGAGGCGCTGGCCGGTGATGGGGATAGCCCGGCTGGCGAGGCTGCCGCGCTAGCTCGCTATGCCAGTCAGGTGGAGCGAATCGCTTTGGCGGCGGGCGCGGCGGATTTGTTGGGCTTGCAGGACGTTTGCCTACTCTATCAGGAGCGGTTGCTGGCATTGCAGAGCCACAATCGGCTTTTGAGTGATGAGGAGCGGGCCTGTCTGGAGGAATGGCCGATTCTGATGATCGGCTACCTCGGTGCACCTGACGATCCGCATTTGGGCGAGGCACTGGTGAGCTATCTGCAAAATCCGGCTTGGGATGTTCCCTTGGCGGATGCGGATGCCGCGATTCTGCTCGATGTGCTTCGCGCTCCGTCACTGTCTGTTGCCGATGAACCCGCACTGTTCGCGGCGGAAGAACCGGAAGCGGAGCCGGAACCCGAGCAGGTCGTGGAACCGGAACCCGTGCTGCTCGTGGAACCGGAACCCGTGCTGCTCGTGGAACCGGAAGCGGAACCCGAGCCTGAGCAGGTTGTGGAACCGGAACCTGCGTTGCTCGTGGAACCGGAAGCGGAACCCGAGCCTGAGCAGGTTGTGGAACCGGAACCTGCGTTGCTATCCGCGCCCAGTTTCGTTGCCGACGAGGCTACCCAGGATCTGCTCGATATTCTCTGCGCGGAAGTCTCACAGCTTGGCGAAAGTGCTGTGGAGATGCTGGACGAGATGACAGCCGCCGACAACACGTCGGAGACGCGCAGCGAAGCCCTGTTGGGTTATGCGGAATCGCTCGAACGCCTGGCTGAGGCTGCCGAATCCATCGGCTTGACCGGATTGCATCAGATTTGCCTGCATCTGCACCTTAACTTGAGCGATCTTGCTCACCAGGACAGCCCGCCGGATGCTGGTCTGTGCGCGGCGATTGTTACCTGGTCGCCGCTGGCGCTGCGCTACCTGCAAGCGCCCGGCGATCACTCTGCCAGCATGGCTCTGGTGGAC
>OFSA01000115.1_pt1 | contig 12233 bp, 11 predicted proteins | sample 1543241 | NCBI WGS metagenome assembly OFSA01 (sample SAMN05442508, study PRJEB24371) | freshwater metagenome | isolation source: Freshwater Lake | place: Canada: Niagara | collected 2012-08-09 | reverse complement strand
GTATTCCAATGATTCATCATGATGCCCTTACCCATGGCGCTCACCGCCACACGCTTGAGCAGTTGTTGCTCGAAATCCGCATCGAGCTGGGCGTGCACCGGCACATACCAAGCGTTATCCGGCGCGAAGGCCCGGCATTTGACCGCGTCCTTCTCGGTCATCAGCACCGGCAGATCTTCCAGGAAGCGCACATCGCCGGCCTTGAAAATATGATGATCGGGAAACGGGTGCGCCAGAATCCGCACGCGGGCGCGCCGCACATGATCGAAAAAACGCCACGGATCGCCAATACCGGCTATCGCATGCACCGTACCCGACTGGAAGTTTTTCAAGGCAACGCTGATGTCGGGATCGGCCAGATTCAAGGCCCGATCACCGCACAGCACCATCAGATATTCGCCACTGCGGGTCGCGCCATTGCCAACCACGAAATCCACCGTGCGCAAGCGCGCCGGCGGCTCGCGCAACGGCCCGGCGGGCAGACAGGCGCCGTTACCAAAGCGGCGCAGGCCATCAACCACCGCGATTTCGATATCGCGCTGCAGGCGATAGTGCTGCAGACCGTCATCGCTGAGCAGCACATTGCAGGGATGGCGATCAAGCAGCAACTGCGCTGCCGCTACCCGATCAGGGCCGACCACCACCGGGCAGCGGCAGCGCTGCGCCAGCAGCACCGGCTCATCACCGACCTGCAGCGGATCGCTGTCGGCGGTGACCACGCGTGGCCACTGCCCCGACTGCCCCCCATAGCCACGGCTGATCACGCCCGGGGTATAGCCGGCGGCGCGCAACAATTCCACCAGCCGCGCCACCAGCGGAGTCTTGCCGGTGCCACCCACGCTGATGTTACCTACTACGATCACCGGCACCGGTAGCGCCACGCTGCCCAGCAAGCCCCAGCGATAGAACAGGCGCCGCAGACGCACCCCCAGACCAAACAGCAGGCTCAGCGGCCACAGCAGCATCGCCACCCCGTTCAGCGAGTAACCGTAGCGATCCAGCAGGTTCATGACCGCGGCTCCGACGGCGGCACATCCGGCACCGGCGTAGGCGTGGGCACGGCCCCTGGTGCGCTCACCGCGCTCATCGTGGCAATACCCAGTTGGCGAATGCCCAGTTGTCCGGCGATATCCAGCACCGTCACCACCGCCTGATGCGGGGCGCGGCCATCCGCACGCACGGTCAGCGGCAACTCGCGCCCGGCCAGTGCAGTGCGCAGGGCCTCGCGCAACACCGCCGCATCGTCCAGACCCAGATCATGCCCATTGAGTGCGTAGCGGCCGTTGGCGTCGATATCGACATCCAGTTGCGCGACATCGCCCGGCAGCGGCGGTGCCGATGCATCCGGCAGACGAATATCGAGTTGGGCCTCATGGCGCAGGCTGGTGGCAAGCATGAAAAAGATCAACAGCACCAGCACCACATCGATCATCGGCACCAGGTTCAGCTCCGGTTCCTCACGACGCCGGGGACGTAGATTCACGTTGGCTGCTCCCCGGGCAGGACCGCGCCAGCCCTGGCATCGAGCAGATCGATCAGGTGCAGGGTTTCCTGCTCCATGCCCACCACCAGGCTCGTCACCCGGCCTTGAAAATAACGATAGAACAGCAGGCTGGGAATCGCCACGCTCAGGCCAGCCGCAGTGGTAACCAGCGCTTCGGCAATGCCCACCGACAGCAGACTGAAATTGCTGTTGCCCTGCACGGAAACGATCTGAAAGATCTTGATCATGCCGGACACGGTGCCGAGCAGGCCCAGCAGCGGGCTGATGGCGGCAATGGTGCCGAGGGTGTTAAGAAACCGCTCCAGTTCGTGAGCGACATGGCGGCCGGTGTCCTCGACCCGCTCGCGCAGCACCTCGCGGCCCCGGTCGCGGTTGGCCAGGCCCATGGCCACGATGCGTCCGAGCGGCGAATCCAGCGCCAGGCTCTGCACATCCGCCGCTGTAATCGCACCCTGCTCACTCCAGCGACGCAAAATGGCCACCAGCCGCTCGGGCAGCACCCGCGCCCGGCGCAGCGCCAGCAAGCGCTCAAAAATGATGGTCGCCGCCACCAGCGAACAGGCCATGATCGGCGCCATCAGCCAGCCGCCGGTCTTGATCAGTTCGAACATACCGACTTTCTCCCCGGATAAAACCTGCTTAACTGCATGCGTTCGCTGTCCTGTCAGTGTCGTGCGCGGCATGATACTGGATTTGCCGCAACGCCCGCAGCGTTGCGGCGGCGCAGTTCAGGGCGCGCTCCAGTAATGACGCTGATCACGGCGTTCACGCGCCGGTTCCAATCTCTGACCCGTTTCCAGGCGAAAGGTCAACGCCCCCTCGTAAGCGGCATCAAGCAGCGTAGCGCCCGTGGATTGGTACAGCGTCACGGTTTCGGCACGTGGATAGCCATGGCGATTGTGATAGCCCGTGGCGAACAGGATATAGCGCGGGCGCACCGCCGCCAGGAATGCAGCCGTTGACAGCGCGCGGCGCCCCTGGTGCGGCGCTACCATGATGTCAGCCGCCAAGTCGTTGCCATAGCGCGCGACCAGATCCCGCTCCGCACCACGTTCGATATCCCCCGGCAGCAGTACCCGTCCGGCAGTGCCGGTCACGCGCAACACGCAGGACGCTTCGTCACCGTCGAAACCCTGCGGCGGCGGATGCAGGATGGCAAACTCGACCCCATCCCAGTTCCAGGACTGGCCGGCCTGACAAGGCGCGGCACCGTCGATTGGTACCTGCTCCACCGCAGCCGTGAGCACCCGCGCGACCGGGACCTGTTCGCGCAGCGAGCGCACCCCACCGCTGTGCTGCGTATCAGCGTGGCTGACCATCAGCATGTCCACCGCAGCAATACCCTGATGCCGCAGGAACGGTACCAGCACCGCCCGCCCGGCATCGAGGCTCATTCCCAGCCGCGGCCCGGCGTCGTAGACCAGCACATGGCTATGGGTCTGCAGCACCACAGCCAGACCTTCACCGACATCGAGCAGCGTCAACCAGACCGCGCCCGGCGGCGGTGTCAGCGCAGGCGGCCACAGCAGTGGCAGGCAAAGCGGCAGCCCCAGCCAGCGTGCCGGCCAGCCGCGCGGCGCCAGCAGCAGGATCACACCCGGTACGGCAAAGACCAGTGTCCACAACGGCGGCGCCGGCCGGTACAGCACCACACCGGGCAAACGCTCCAGCCAGAGCAGAATGCGCCACAGCCCTTCCAGGGTCAGCGCCGCCAGATCCAGCAACCCCGCCTGCAGGCTGGCGCTTACGGGGCCTGCCAGCACTGCCAACAGATCCAGCGGCAGCACCGTACAGCCCACCCAGGGAATGGCGATCAGGTTAGCCAGCAGCGACAGCAGCGGAATCTGCTGGAAAAACAGTAGGGTTGGCGGCAACAGCGCCAGCGTGATACCCAGTTGCAGCCACAAAGTCTGCATGAACAGGCCATGCCCGTGACCGCGCCCGCTCACCAGATAGAGAATGCTCGCAACTGCACCAAACGACAGCCAGAATCCCGCCAGCAGCGGCGCGCCTGGATCAACCAGCAGTACCACCAGCAACGCCAGGGCCAGGATCCGGCTCGGCAAGGCCGGGCGCCGAACCAGCAGAGCCAGCATCGCGACCAGCACCATCAGAAACGAACGCTGCGCCGGTACCGACAGCCCGGATAACAGGGTATAGGCGCCCGCGCCCAGCAGCGCCGCCAGTGCAGCCGCCTGCGGTGCCGGCCAACGCAGCGCCAGCGCCGGCACCCGGCTCCACAGCGCCCAGACCAGCGCGAACAGCATCCCGGCCACCAGACTGATATGGGAACCGGAAATCGACAACAGGTGCCCGGTGCCGGTGCGGTTGAACACCTCCCACTGCGCAGGCGTGATACCGCTTTCCTCGCCGATCGCCAGCGCCACTAGAATGCCGGTCTCGGCCTGCCCGGAACGCAGTTGCGCGAAACGGTCGGCGATGTGCTGACGGTAACGGTCCAGTGGATAGCGCTCAGCCCCGGCCAGACGTTGTGGCGGTGGCTGGGTGCGAATGCTGCCGCTGGCGATGATGCCGCTGGCATACAGCCAGCGTTCGTAGTCGAAACCACCGGGATTGCGCAGGCCACGCGGCGACTTCAGCCGCACCGGAAACCCCCAGCGGTCACCGACATGCAAGGTCGTTGGCACATCCGCAGGGGTCTTCGCTCCACCCTCATCCCACCAGGACAAGCGCACCCGACCGGCGAGCGGAATGTTTTGCCCATCGCGCTGGACCTGGGCCAATTCAAACTCAAAACGGACGCTGCGCCCGGACCGCTCCGGCAGGCCGGCAATCCAGCCCTCCACCCACAGATCAACACCTTCCAACTCAGCCGGCAATTGCAACGGCAGCGGCGCCAGCAGCAGCGCCCACAGGAATCCGGCTAAAGCGCAGGCCGGCCAGCGCAGCCATGGTCCTGACCACGGCAGCAGCAGCAACACCAGCGGCAGTGCCAGCGCCCAGCTTCGCGCCGGCAACTCGGGCAGCATCTGCAAAACCAGGATACCGAGCAGAACGGCCAGCACACCCCGGCGCATCGCTACGGCCCGTCGATCTACTGGCGCGCGGCCACCAGCAATCCGTCGTCCAGACGCCAGATTGCATCCATGCGCGCCGCCAGTTCGGCATCATGGGTGACCACCACGAAGCTGGTGCCCAGATCCCGGTTCAACTCCAGCATCAGTGCGAACACCTGCCCGGCGCTATGCCGGTCGAGATTGCCGGTTGGTTCATCGGCTAGCACGCAGGCCGGTCTAGTGATCAAGGCTCGTGCCACCGCCGCCCGCTGCCGTTCGCCGCCGGACAGTTCGCCGGGCTTGTGGGTCAGGCGCTGGCCCAGACCAACCCGGTCCAGCAATTCCGCCGCCCGCGCCGCTGCCTGGGCCGGTGGTTCACCGCGAATCAGCAGTGGCATGGCCACATTCTCCAGCGCGGTGAACTCAGGCAGCAGGTGATGAAACTGGTAGATGAAGCCCAGGCAGCGATTACGCAGCCGCCCGCGGCCGGCATCGTTCAGGCGACTCAGCTCCTGTCCCGCTACCCACACTGCACCGGCGCTGGGCGTATCCAGGCCGCCGAGCAGGTGCAACAGCGTGCTCTTGCCCGAACCGGAACTGCCGATAATCGCCAGCCGCTGACCGCGCAGCACTTGGAAATCGATGCTGCGCAGCACGTCCAGACGGGCACTGCCCTCGCGAAAACTCTTGGCCAGTTGCCGGCATTCCAGCACCACGTTGGTATCGCTCATCGGCATTTTTCCATTCTCATTCATAGCGCAGCGCCTCGGCCGGCTGGGTGCGCGCCGCCCGCCAAGCCGGATAGAGAGTGGCCAGCGCGGCCAGTCCGAAAGCGACCAGACCGATGGTGGACACATCGCCCCACTGCACCTGCGAGGGCAGATCGCTGATCAGGTATACATCGGGCGCCAGGAACTTGATGCCAAAGACCCGTTCGATAAACGGCACCACCACGCCAACATTCTTGGCCAGGGAAACGCCGCCGATCAAGCCAAGCAGGGTTCCAACCAGACCGATCGTGATGCCCTGCACGATGAAAATGCCCATGATGCTGCGCGGGGTCGCACCCAGGGTGCGCAGAATGGCGATATCGGACTGCTTGTCGGTTACCACCATCACCAGCGCCGAGACGATGTTAAAGGCCGCTACTGCCACGATCAGGGTCAGGATCACGAACATCGCGGTTTTTTCGATCTGCACCGCGCGGAAGAAACTGGCGTGATCCTGGGTCCAGTCGCGTGCCAGATAGCCATCCGGCAGTTGCTCGGATAGCGCAGCCGCCAGACGCGGCGCCTGGAACAGATCGCGCAGTTTCAGGCGCACGCCGCTGACCGCGCCATCGGGCAGTTGAAACAGTTTGCCGGCGTCGGCGACATGGATCAGCGCCAGCCCCCGGTCGTATTCGTACATGCCAGCATCGAAAATGCCGACCACGTCGAAGCGTTTCAGCCGTGGCAGGATGCCCGCCGCCGTGATGTTGGCCTGCGGCGTGATCACCGTCACCTTGTCACCCATGTTGACGCCAAGCGCGTTCGCCAGCGCCTTGCCAAGGATGATGCCGAAAGCACCGGGGCGCAGATCATCAAGCGTGCCGTGCACCATCTTGTCGCCAATATGCGAGACCTGTTTTTCCTCGGCTGGCAGGATACCCTGCAGCAGCGCGCCACTGACCAGCGAGGCGTGGTTGAGCATGGCCTCACCACGAATGTAAGGCGCGCCACCGAGTACCTCGGGACTGCTGCGCTGGGCCTGATTACGCAAACCCTGCCAGTCGTCGACCAAACCATTCCAGCGGCTGATCGTGGCATGGGCGGTCATCGACAGGATGCGACCACGCAGTTCCTGTTGAAAGCCGTTCATCACCGAAAGCACGGTGATCAGGGCAGTGATGCCAAGGGCAATACCGAGCATCGAAGTCAGGGAAATAAAAGAGATGAAGTGATTGCGGCGCTTAGCGCGGGTGTAGCGCAGGCCGATAAACAACTCCAGGGGACGAAACATGGATACGGTTCCGATTGGCGGCGCGGCAATCGCCGAAGGCGGACCATTATAAAGACGTTGGCCGCCCGGTGGACGGCCATGTGATGCTCCAGGATCCCGAATTGTGTGGTAAATGCGTGATTATGACTTGGGCGGCATTGCGGGAACTGCCGGTACTGCCGGTGCTGCCGGTGTGGCCGGTACAGCAGGCATCGCAGGAACTGCCGGTGCTGCCGGTGTGGCCGGTGTGGCCGGTGTGGCCGGTGCTGTCGCGCCAACCGTCAACACGCCCTTATTTTCTGCCAGCAGTTTTTCCAGGGCCTTTTGCTTGATGCCCGGTACCTTAGCCAGATCATCCAGGGATTTAAAGGGGCCGTTCGCTTCGCGGTATTTGACGATATCTTCGGCCTTCTTGGGGCCGACCCCTTTGAGAGCCTTATCCAGCTGCTCAGCGCTCGCAGCGTTGATATCGACCGCTTGGGCAAAGGTCAGCATCGAAAACAGCGCTAAGGCCAACCCGGTGAACAATTTTGAAAACCGCATTGTTTTTCCTCCACTTAGGGCATCAAGAGGGTTCAAATGCCGGCGGGCACCAACCGACACTGTTTATAACCCTAGAGCAATGGAAGACAAATGCAACAAAAAAGAACGCACCTATTGGTACAGGCGTATAACTCAGGCGTATAACCATCGAGCGCCGCAAATCAGCCTGATTTCATCACCAGATCAGGAATGGGCTTGATGGTGTTCCACTGCTGGCAACTGGGGCAACACCAGCGCAGGGTTTTGACGACGAAACCGCAGTGCGCACAACGATAGCGCGCGGCGCTGTTAAGTAACTGCGTGCTGATGCAGTGCAGAGCGCGCAGGTCCGCATACTCGGCACCCCGACCATGGCCTAGCTTGATCTCCACCAAGCGGCGCAAACCCAGCAGGGTCGGATAGTCACGCAGTTCACATTCAAGAAACCGCAGCGCTGCGTCCTCACCTTCCAGCTTGAGCAGCCATTCCGCCACCGCATCCGTCACCCGCCCGCTATGATCCTGGCTATGCGCCGCGCGCAGATAAACCAGCCACTCATCCAGTCGCCCAAGCGCGCCATAGCATTGGCTCAGCGGGGCAATCGCTTCCGGGAAAAAGCCGCGATCCTGCCACTCCACCGCCTGCAATGCGGTCATTGCAGCTGGGTAATCGCCCGCGCGCATCGCCAGGCGGCCTTGCAACAGGCTGGCTCGGGCACAGCCGGGATCGCGGCTCAGCGCCTCCTGCAGACTCGCCTGGGCGCTGGCCTCATCCTGGCGCTGACTCGCCTCCTCGGCCAGTTCGCAGCAGTAATGGGCGGTCTCGCGGCGGCGAGACAGGCCACCGATTCGCTCCAGACGATCACAATAGGCAATCGCCTGCCGCCAGTCCTTCTCCTGCTGAAAAATGTAGATCAGTCGCGACAGAGCAACCGCCGTGTGATCCGGTTGCTCGACCAGCTCCTGAAACAGGGTTTCGGCCCGATCGAACAGACCGGCACGCAGGTAATCCTCACCCAGTTCCAGCATCGCCCGGCGCCGCTGTTCGGCGGTCAGATGAGTGCGATCGATCAGACTGCCGTGGATGTGAATCGCCCGGTCGACCTCACCCCGGCGCCGGAACAGATTGCCGAGCGCCAGATGGATCTCGGCGGTATCCCGATCCACATCGGCCATTCGGGTGAACACTTCGATCGCCTGATCGGGTCTCTCATCGATCAGGTAATTCAGCCCCTTGAAATAATCGGCATTACTAACGACCGCACCATCACGGCGCGCATACTCGCGCCGGGCTATCCACCAGCCAGAAGCCGCGGCCACCGGCAGCAGCAGCCACAAAAGCTCCATCATGGGCACGGGCAGCGCAGGCAACAGACGCGGCGCTTCAACGGACCTCCCGGCCAGTCTTGCGCAGCAGCAGATTCAGATCCTGCTCCTTGCTGGACAGCATCTGCCGCAGCCGCGCGACCTGCCAGCGCAGCGGCAAAACCACAAAGGCACCGATTAATGCCGCCACCCCAGCGCCCGCAGCAAACGCACACACCACCACCAGTGACAGCGGAAGCGTCGCAGTGCCCAGCATATAATTGACGGTCACCGAGTCGGCGTGCAGGGTGGAAAACTCCACGCCCAGCACCAACACGACCAGTAGAATGACAGCGATCAGCACGAACTTGATCCAGGACATCGATTTCCCCTGCCAGAACGATTCGGAACCCAAGCAGCCCTAGGCGGCTTGCGCGTTTGCAACTGTGGAATTTTGTGGGCTTCAGCGTGTCCGTTCAATGCCTTCCTGCAGCGCTCCCGTTCGAGCGTCCAAAAAAAACCCACGGCAACGCGGGTGGGTTTTTCTGCATCGACGGCTGACCGCCCGCGCGGGACGGCTTTCTATCCTACCGCAATTCACCGCTACCGTTCTGGTAGTAATCATTGACCCGCTCGCGCAGTTCCTTGCCCGGCTTGAAGTGCGGCACATATTTGCCATCCAGGGATACGGCATCGCCGGTCTTGGGATTGCGCCCCACGCGTGGCGGCCGAAAATGCAGCGAGAAACTGCCAAAGCCCCGGATTTCGATCCGCTCACCATTGGCGAGTGATTCGCTCATCTGCTCCAGCATGGTCTTGACCGCCTGCTCCACATCCCGGTAGGGAATATCGCTGCGCTTGCGCGCCAGAATTTCGATCAACTCCGATTTCGTCATGAGGCTTTCCCCAGAAAAACGCGGGCAGCGCTATCACACACCGCGCCCTGCCCGCTCGCGCATCCACTGAAAAAATAAGCGGCAACCGACCAGACGATTGCCGCGGCGACAGAGGGATGCACGGTGGCAACCCCCTTGTCCGGTTTATCAGTCGTCCTGGGCGCCCATCTGCTCCTTGAAGATATCCCCCAGGGTCGCGCCGCTGCTGGATTTACGGCTGTAATCCTGCAGCACTTCCGCTTCCTCAGCCATGTCCTTGGCTTTGATGGACAGGGAAATGGTCCGGTTCTTGCGATCGACGCCGATGAACTTGGCTTCGATGTCCTCACCTTCCTTCAGTATCGAACGGGCATCCTCGATCCGCTCGCGGGACAGTTCAGAGGCACGCAGCGTACCTTCGACACCACTGCCGAGGTCAACCACGGCACCCTTGGCGTCAACCGACAGAATGCGTCCCTTGACGATGCTGCCCTTGGGATGATCGGCAACGAAGTTGGAGAAGGGATCCTTGTCGAGCTGCTTGATACCCAGCGAGATGCGCTCACGCTCGGGATCGACTGCCAGCACCACCGCCTCGACTTCCTGGCCCTTCTTGTACTGGCGCACTGCTTCTTCGCCAGGCACGTTCCAGGAAATGTCGGACAGATGCACCAGGCCGTCGATGCCGCCATCCAAGCCGATGAAGATACCAAAATCGGTGATCGATTTGATCTTGCCGGCGACGCGATCGCCCTTGGCATGGTTCTGATCGAACTCGTCCCAGGGATTCTGCTGGCACTGCTTCATGCCCAGCGAGATGCGGCGACGGTCCTCATCGATGTCGAGTACCATGACCTCGACTTCATCGCCCAGGGCCACGACCTTGTTCGGGTTGACGTTTTTGTTGGTCCAGTCCATCTCGGAGACGTGCACCAGACCCTCGACGCCCTCTTCGATCTCGACGAAGCAGCCATAGTCGGCGATATTGGTCACCTTGCCGAACACCCGGGTACCAACCGGGTAGCGGCGCGCCAGAGCGATCCACGGATCGTCACCGAGCTGCTTGAGGCCCAGGGAAACGCGGTTGCGCTCACGGTCGAACTTGAGCACCTTGACGCGGATATTGTCGCCCACCGCCACCACTTCGGAGGGGTGCTTGACCCGCCGCCAGGCCATGTCGGTGATGTGCAGCAGGCCATCGATGCCGCCCAGATCCAGGAATGCGCCGTAGTCGGTGAGGTTCTTGACCACGCCCTCCACCACCTGGCCTTCCTGCAGGTTCTGCAGCAGGGCTTCACGCTCGGCGCTGTATTCCTGCTCAACCACGGCCCGACGCGACACCACCACGTTGTTGCGCCGGCGGTCGAGCTTGATGACCTTGAATTCGAGTTCCTTGCCTTCCAGGTAGCCGGCATCGCGCACCGGCCGGACATCCACCAGGGAACCGGGCAGGAACGCGCGGATCTCGCCGATGTCGACGGTGAAACCACCCTTTACCTTGCCGCTGATCAGGCCCTTGACGATTTCCTCGCCTTCGAAAGCCTTTTCCAGGGAACTCCAGATGCGCGCGCGCTTGGCCTTCTCGCGGGATAGGCGGGTTTCGCCAAAGCCGTCCTCCAGGGCATCCAGGGCGACTTCGACTTCGTCCCCGACCTGCACTTCGAGCACGCCGTCCTCGTTATAAAACTGTTCGAGCGGAATCAGCCCTTCCGATTTCAGACCGGCATTGACCACCACGGCATCCGCGCGGATTTCCACCACCCGGCCCAGGACGATGGAACCAGGTTGCATCTGCTTATCGGCGAGACTCTGTTCAAACAGTTCGGCAAAACTTTCGGTCATGGGTTATTGGCTCAAAAAACCGGCGGCACGGACCGCCACGGGTTGGCTTGGCAATGAGGTCCAGGGATGCTCCCCGAACCGGCTTTGGCGACTGCGCTCCCGTTGCAACAGGAGCCTTCAGGGCTTGCGCCCAGAGCGCCCAGTCCCGACGCTCACGAAAAACCGCTTCAATCCAAAAAGCGCTTGCCGAACAAGCGTAGTCATGGACACTGCCGGCGTAAAGACTGAATCCCTAGGGAATTACCGGTATTGACAAGCGCCGGGCAGCCAGCGTCAGCGCCCAGTCGCACACCCTCGCAATCGGCATGCCGGTGGTATCAAGCAGCTCGGCATCGGCTGCGGGCCGCAGCGGCGCCACGGTACGCTGAGCATCGCGGGCATCCCGCGCGGCGATCTCCTCCGCAAGGCCGGCAAGGTTAGCATCCATGCCTTTTTCAATCAACTGCTTATATCGCCGCTGCGCCCGCTCAGCAGCGCTGGCGGTGAGGAACAGCTTCAACCCGGCCTCCGGAAAAACCACCGTGCCCATATCGCGGCCATCGGCGATCAGGCCGGGCGGACGGCGAAAATCGCGCTGCCGCTGCAACAGCGCCGCGCGCACCGCCGGCAACACCGCGACCCGCGAGGCGGCATCGCCGGTGGTTTCGCTACGCAGCACGGCGCCGACCTCGGCACCATCGAGCAGGATGCGCATCTCATCAACACCGGGCAGAAACGCCACATCCAGAGCCGCTGCCACCGCCGCCACCGCCGCCTCATCAGTCAGCGCCAGACCACGGTGCAAAGCCGCCAGCGCGGTCAGCCGGTACAAAGCGCCGCTATCTAGCAAGTGCCAGCCCAGCCGCAGCGCCAGCCATTGGCACAGCGTGCCCTTGCCGACACCGCTTGGCCCATCGACGGTGATCACCGGCACCGGATTTCTCATGCCGCTGTCTCCACGATGCGCAATCCGGTGCCGCGCGCCAGGGCCACGAAATCGGGGAACGAGGTGTTGACGTTGGCGCAATCGTCAATGGCAATCACGCCACCGGCGCGCAATGCGGCCATGGCAAAGCTCATGGCGATGCGGTGATCGCCGTGGCTATGCACCGCACCTGCGGCCAGCGCACCGCCCTGGATCACAATGCCATCGGAAGTCGGCCCGGCAGCAACCCCCAGCGCCATCAGGCCATCGGCCATCACCTGAATG
>OFSA01000114.1_pt1 | contig 12309 bp, 14 predicted proteins | sample 1543241 | NCBI WGS metagenome assembly OFSA01 (sample SAMN05442508, study PRJEB24371) | freshwater metagenome | isolation source: Freshwater Lake | place: Canada: Niagara | collected 2012-08-09 | reverse complement strand
TGCGATCAATGATTTCATCAATCCTTCTTTTAGTCAACATTCATTAAAGTGCATATTCAGTGGTGATAAGTTAAAATTTGTGTGTCTCATATTTCTTCTTTTTACTTTTTGAAGAGAACAAAAAGTAAACAAAAACTCTTTTGTCGCCATCTAACGCTCCAGCTTCCGGTCGTATTCCATAGTCTTCTTATGATCCTCCAAACTTGGCTCTTGTCGTACCGACAAAACAAGCGGACCACATCTTTTCATATTTTCGTTCAGCCTGAACAACTCGCATAGTGGAGACGAGATGTTTAGTTCTATTCTACACTATCAATCTTTTTCTCATTTTCTTTGGCAACTAAGTCTTCGATGTATGCGAGAATCTCATTTCTTCCTCTTCACTTCACACTAGATGAGATAAGAATTTCAGGGATTTTCTTGATGACTTTCTTGTATTCAACTTTGCGAGCTTCCATATATTTGTGTGCATCACTCTGATTGATCTTGTCTACCTTGGTTACGATGATGGCGAAATTGATGCCGTCTTCATGCAAGACTTCCAAAAATTCACTATCAATCTTTTGAGGAGGAAGAGATCCATCGATCAAAACAAATACTTTGCGAATACTCTTTCTTCTCATAAAATATTCTTGCATCGTATCCATCCACTCGATACGTTGTTTTTTAGAATATTTTGCATATCCATATCCTGGGAGATCGACAAGATGTCGTGATTTATTAATCAGAAAATAATTGAGTAACTGCGTCTTTCCTGGTGTCACAGATGCTTTGGCTAGTTTATTTTGCTGAGTAAGCATATTGATAAGTGAGGATTTACCTACATTTGATCTTCCTATCAAGGCAAATTCTGGCAAGCTAGAAAGTGGACACTCTGAGAGTTTGGAAGCACTCGTAACAAATGTAGCTGAAACTATCGCCATAGAATACAAAAGCAAATAAATACTGGGTTGATTGTAGTGAAAGGTAAGGTCTAATGCAAGCTCTTTTATGGGAAAGACCCAGTGAGATTCACTGAGTCTTTCGTGGTTCTTTCTTTTTTTTCGGAACAAATAACAATTTAGAGTGTTTATACATTGATTTACTCCATCTGCCTACAGATTTTAAGAGATAGTTCTTTTGGTTCGTCCGTTCTTGTTTGATTCGTCTATAGTGTTTGACAAACCAAAAACTAAATGGACCAATTAATTCAGTCTTCTGTAAACTTTGTGAGTCAACACTTACCTTGATAATTTCTGAAGAAAGTTTTGCAATCAGATCACCTTTGAGATTATACAATTCTTGATAGAAGCACAATCTTAATTGGGTGCCTTTTTGTGGTTTAATATAGGAGTATACAATAAATTGTTCTCCCAAACCAATTTCTCCATAATAATGAATCTTGGATAACCAAGAAACAAAAAAGATATTATGTTTTTCCACAAACTCATAATAGTTTTTCTTATTTCCTAATTTTTGGCTAAGCCAAGCTGCTCTCTGTCGTTCAAAGATTCCTTTATACGCGACAATTCCTAAAACTCTTGATTTATAGCCTTCAAAAGATTCATACAAAAGTTTCTTTTTTCTGACTAATTTTAGATCATTTTTGATAGGTTTTTGAGGAATTTCCTTCTTGCCAAAACTACAATCAAATGTAGTAACCTTTTTGCCATTCATAAGAAATGAGCCTTTTACTTTGAGTTTAACCTGCTGAATATCTACAATCAACTCATAATCAAAGTTTGTGTCTCGTTCAATAGATGCTCTGAAGGTAAATGTTTCACAAAGAAGATATTTCTCCAAAGGAAATGTATCTTCCTCCTCCATCTTTTCATTGATACCTAAATGGTGTTTAAATTTTTCAAAAAGCGCTTCTCTAAATAAAATAACCATGAGCAAGTGCATATAATTTCCATTATACACATGACCATAACTATCAATAAAGCGAGCTGGACATTTTATAGCTCCTTTCTTTTCAATTTTTTCAAGCACAATAGGCTTCTCCCATTTCTCTGGTTTGTCTTTTTTTTCCATAATTTTATTTTTTGTGTGAGTATTTTGTTTGTTAGCCTATTATACATAAATCCTCTCAAAAATCAATGACTATCAGTATTTTATTGGATATTACTCTCTTTATATTTATTATTGACATTTGTATTGAAATATTTATAAATAAATTATAATATAAAAATAAAAACTATATGGGAACAACAAATTTTAAACTTATTGGATGGGCTATTTTGCTCTTTACTGGCATTATTTGTCTTGGATATTCAGTCTATCAGTTAGCAACAAACATCTTTTCAGTAGGTCAAATACTCGGAATTCGCTGTATAATTGTAGGGTTAACAATTCAAATTGTTTTTTCTGCAACCAAACTCTGGTATGAACGACGACAAATGTCACTGTATTAATTACTTCAATTCTCATCACAAAAAAAGCCCTTGGAAATTTGCCAGGGCTTTTTGTTTTTCTCTAGTTTATACAGAATAATATTGGCAAGACTTCTGACTCATTGAAACTATTTGAACTATGTGCCGTATCTGTAAGAGCGGTAGATGGTCCTCCATCTAGATTGATTGCATCATAGAGAGATTTATCTTGGATCCATTGTGTTGCTTTATATAGGGTAATTGGCTTTCTAAAGAGCACAAAAAATGTTTTTCATGATTGATCTTTGGCTATAATTGTCCTTGGATATTCTTGATTTCGATGAGAAATATTTTGTTGGATATCTGTTTGGATTTCTCCTTGTCTCAACAAAGCTGGTCAGGCATTAAACACAACTGACTGAGCACCTGAGACTATTTGACCAGTATTATTAAAAAATAAATCAGACTCTTTAGTTCATTGGACGATACGAATCATTTGGGTAAGGTTTGGATCATACGGTTTATCGTTCCAAGTATAGGTATGTCCACTGTCATATCGGATTCCAGCAGGGAAAAATGTCCCACTATTTGTTCTTCCAAAATAACTTCCATTAACTACATATGTACAATCATGAGTTTCGCTAAATGCTTTTGTAGTGCTTCATGTCATACTAAAAGAAAGACTCATCTGATCTACAGGGATCATATAGACATCTTGTGGTCCAAGCAGACTAATTCATCATAAAACACATAGTACTAGTCCTATAATCATTGGAATATATAATAATCTATCTTTTTTCATATGCGATAATAAAGTTTAAACATTTATAATTTTAATCGCCTTGCCGGCGGGCATTACTTTCCCTCATTGCCGGGAAAGTAACCAAAGGGGCTAGTTCTTTATGAGACTCGCTATATCGTTTAGTTTGTTTTTTGAGAATGTAGTCCAGCTCAAACAATTCATAAAGAACCAAAATCATTGACTACCTTTTTCATTTTTTTATCTCTTAAGCTCTTTCAATCAGTTCAAACCATCTTGCTTCTTTGATTTCTAGTTGACGAAGAATTTCACCGAGCTCTGCAGAAAGTTTCTTGATGTCGTCGAAAGGCAGGTCTGTGTTGTTGAAATTCTGATTTATAACTTCTTTACGGGCTTCAAATTTTTCTATATCTTTGATAAGTTGATCCAATTCACGCTTTTCGTTGTAAGAAAGTTTTTTTCTGGTATCTTCTTGTTCTTCTGTTCATTCTGTCTCCTTTTTTGCCTTTTCTTTCTTTTCTTTTTTGAGCATAGCGCCCTCTTGATCTTTGTATTCGGTATATGTTCATCGGAAGTCTCTGACGAAGCCATTTCACTCAAATACAAAGAGATGATCTACGATCTTGTCCATAAAAAATCTATCATGAGACACGACGATCAGACATCCCTGATAACTCAACAAGAAATCCTCTAAAATTCCCAAGGTAACTAAGTCCAAATCATTGGTTGGCTCATCGAGAATGAGAAAATTTGGATTGTGCATCAAGATAGAGAGCAGATAGAGTCTGCGCTTTTCTCCCCCACTCAATACATTCGCAAGGGTGTGCTGCATTCTCTTGGGAAAGAGAAATCTCTCCAACAACATAGATGCACTAAGTTTCTCGCCTTTCCCAACCAACATAAATTCTCCGACATCTCTAATCACATCGATAACTTTCTTGTCTGGCGCAAAGACAATATCTTTCTGTTGGTAATATCAGAATACCACTTTTTCGCCAGCCTCAATAATTCCAGAATCTGGCTCTTGCAGTCCAATGAGCATATTGAGGAAGGTGGACTTTCCAACTCCATTTTTTCCCAAAATTCCAACTCTTTCTCCATGTCTAAATTCGTGAGAAAATTGTTCGACAATTTTTTTGTCGCCGAAAGATTTCGTAAGTTTTTTGATTTTGAGTATTTTGGAACCGAGTTTTCTCTCTTGAATTTCAATCTCTAAGCCAATACTTTCTTGTTGGAGAATTTCTTTTTGTGTATCGTATTTGTCTTCTATTTCATAAAATCTATCTTGTCTAAATTGCTGTTTGGTTGCTCTCGCTCTTGGTGCCTTGCGAATCCAAGCGAGTTCTTTACGGAGTAATTGTTTGAGTTTATATGTTTCTATCTTTTCATTTTCTTCGCGAATCGCTTTTTTCTCCAAAAAATAGGAATAGTTTCCTGTATATGTATGTACTTTTCCTCTATCAAGTTCAAAAATATCAGAACACACTCTTTCCAAAAAATATCTATCATGCGTCACCATAAAAAGCGTAATCTCTTGTTGATTAAGGTAATATTCTAACCATTCGATCATTTGGAGATCTAGGTGATTGGTTGGTTCATCAAGTAACAAAAAATCTGGTTCATCTACCAAGGTTTTGGCTAGAGCGACACGTTTGGCTTCTCATCAGGAAAGCGTACTCGTCTTTTGAGTAAGGAGTTCAGTAAGATTTAATTTGGAGATTATTATTTGAATTTTGGATTCATATTCTCGAGCTTTATGTTCTTCCATTTGGGTGATAACTTCATGTAATCTATCTGCATCAGCTTGTGGATCCAGAAGTAATTGTTCATATTCTTTGATAATCTTAGCAGATGTATGCTCTGTAGCAAATAATTCGTCAAGCACAGTCAATTCTGGGTTCAATAAGTTCTGCTGTGAAAGAAGTCAGACTTTTATGCCTTTTCTCCAATCAATATCCCCATCAGTACGATCAATTCTTCCCGCTAATAAATTGAGTAAGGTTGATTTTCCTGCTCAGTTTTTGGCGACTAGAGCGACTTTTTGTCATTTGGAAATAGCAAAATCTACATGATCTACGAGTGGCTTTTCTGTATATGATTTAGTGAGGTTAGTAACTTTGAGGTATAACATACGGGACAATGGCAAATTAAATATATTGCTATCATATGAATTTAGCCTTGAGATGCAAGCTTCAAGCGCCATAGTAATTTTCAAACAAACAAAAAGCCCCATAGTGATAAAACACCATGGGACTTACTGGGTGAGGGGTGAAACACGACCTCATTGTTCAAAAAAGGGCAATGAACTGAGAAAAACAAAACACAAAAATATCAAAATTTTCTGAACACCTATTATATAACAAATTCCTAACTAAAGTCAAGTGCTTCTAGAGAATCTTGCTTTTAGGTAACAGATAGACCTCCCCTTCTCATGAAATTTAATTTCAAAGTTTGTCTTGATATCATAATGCTCTGATAATAATGGAGAAACATAGAGATCTTCTGTATAATCTATAATTTCTCGTCCTTCAGACTTAAGTGTTTCCAAAGAATAACGAAACAAATCCAAATCATCAGTTTTCAATTTGAGCAAACCACCTGGGATCAGAATATCTTGGTACATATTGAGAAAACGTGGACACGTCAATCTCCTTCTTTCATCAACTCCCTTTGGTCTAGGATCTGGGTGGATTATTCGAATCTCCTCGACACTCGCCTTCCCAAAAAACTGATCCAGATGATGAATAATTGCACGAAGGAACGCCACGTTTTTGAGCCCCAATTCTTTGACCATCTGAGCACCATATCGAAGTCTCGGACCTTTGATATCTATCCCTATAAAATTCTTGTCTGGGTAGTGAGGCGCTAATCCTGTGCTATATTCTCACTTTCCACAAGCAAGTTCTAGGACTATAGGATTTTCATTTCAGAAAAAAGATGATCGATTCTTTTTTACGGCATCAAATTCTGGTTTTCATGGTTGGATGACTAGATTATCTTCACCATTTTCGTTTCGTTTGCGGAGTTTGGTTCTTGGCATAGATTATTTGAGAGTTTAAAATTTTAAATTGATTATAATATTCTCAGTAAAGGAGGTTTTTCATCCTCCTTAAACCTCCTGATTCACTTTTTGGCATTGCCCCAAAAAGTAAACAAAAAGGTCTAGAGAAAACAAGCCCGCCATTTTTGTTTTCTCTTGGTTTGCTTAGTCGATGTATGTCTTCCAGCTGGAACTAAACACGTATATATTGTTATCATTTCATTGCTTCTATTACGACTTCTTTATTCAGATAACTACTAACAAAGGTATCTATGTACTCTTAACTACTCGATGTTTCTGAAACATTTCAATAACAGATTTCCTCTCCGATTCTTTCTCTGATCACAAAAATGTATCACTATGTCGTATCGCGATTTGCAAGCCTTCGTACATAGATAAAATCTTCACGAGCATATCGAGTGAAACGATAGGATCTTTCTGCTTTAATCTCTTGCTCACATAGTCCAGCAAATCTTGTTCTGTATGCAATTTGTGACCGTTTAAGATCAGGCGATTATTTGGGAGTTGAACTGTCATTGGTTATAGAGATATAAATTACTGAGCATCTGGCATCTGACTTGCATCCATCCAAAATGCTTCCCAAACATGACCGTCCAAATCTTCTACATCACGACCATACATAAATGTACCATATTCATAGGTTGGACGAAATTCTTTTCCTCCTGCCTTGATCACATTATTATAAAATAAATCGACTTCTTCTTTTGTATCAAACTGTAATGCATTGAGCACCTCACATGTCTTGTGACTATCTGCGATATCTTTGTCGAGGACAAATGTCTTGGTGAATTTATGAGTTAACAACATCACATAAATGGTGTCGTCTCGAGACAGCCCAGAAGCATCTTCATTCGAGAACTTATCACTTTTGGTAAATCATATTGCTTCATAAAAGGCCGTTGCCTTAGGTAAATCTGTTACTGGTAAATTAATGTATATCTTTGTAGCCATTCGAATATTGGTAAATGGATAAAGTACTTAGATAGTAATTTTCTCCCAAAACGTTTCAAGTCGAGTGAAAATATTCTTGCATACAGATATCTTTTATCTATCTTGAAATAGGTATCTTTATCCCTGATTATCTTCCTATGATTAGAAATCAACGATATGTAGTTCTACAATCCAAAGAACTCAAAGATAAACCACTTGGTGTCTTGAGAATGGGAGAAAAGATGGTTTTTTGGAGAAATAAAGAGGGAGAAGCTGTATGTAACATCGATAAATGTTGCCATAGATGAGTGGCCTTGAGTCTTGGGGAGATTAGCAAAGAATGATGTCTAACTTGTCCATTTCATGGACTTCAGTTTGATGAACATGGTAAATGTACTCTCATCCCAGCGAATGGTAAAAATGCCAAAATACCTCCTAGTTTCAGAATCAAAACATATCGAACATATGAACATGAAGGATTTATCTGGATTTTCTGGGGAGATCAGGAGCCTACTACGACACCTGAATTTTTTACAAATCTCGATGGATTAGTGTATAGCAGTATGACAGATCATTGGGCAACACACTATTCTCGCGTAATTGAAAACCAACTTGATTGTGCACATCTTCCATTTATTCATAGAAAAACAATCGGTCGTGGAAATAGAACGCTCGTCAATGGACCAGTCGTTCAACGAAAATGATCAGATTGATTTCATATGTATGTCTATAATGCCTTAGATGAAGGACAAAAACCAAAATTACCCAAAGAAATTACTGTTGATCCTGAGAATGATTTTAGATTAGAATTTATCTTCCCAAATACCTGGCAAAATGTAATTAGTCCCAAAATGCGTATTGTTGTAGCATTTGTACCAATTGACAATGGAAATACCCTAATGTATTTGAGATCTTATCAATGATTTGTGAAGGCCCCTATATTGAGACAAATTTTCGAACAAATTTCTATGTATTACAATCGCAAGATTCTTGCTGAAGACAGAACTGTGGTAATCACGCATAATCCAAAAATCAGTTCATTCCCTACTCCTGATGAAGTGCTCTTTCAGGCTGATCTTCCTATCATAGAATATCGCAAAAAACGTGCAGAATTACAAAAATAAGTTATTGACATATTTTGGATAGATGAAAATCTATCCTTTTTTTTGCATTTAAAAAAAAAGCAGATATACTTTATTGGTAAGGATTCTCTTTATTGTAAATTATACTTTATGGAAGAACAGATCGAAAAACAAAGATCAGTACTCTCCATCCTATTTGTTTTAATATGATGTATTTTTTTCGTATCTTCAGTAATTTATGCTAATACCGTCAGCATAACATTAACTATTTTAGATCCAAATCAAAGTACTGGTTCTCACCAAACAGGGAATAATCACACAGGAAATAACCAAACAGGAAATAATCAAACAGGGAATAACCAGACAGGAAATAATCAAACAGGAAATAATCAAACAGGAAACACTTCAAATTCAAAACCACATAAAACTGTTACACTAACTGGACAAACACAAACTTGAAATAATAAAACTTGAAACAATAAAACAGGAGAACACTTAACTGGTAGGAATATATTCACTGGCGAAATCACATGAGTACATAATGCATATACCTCTCAACAAAATGAAAACATAAAAGATATCAAGACACAAAACAAAACGACAAACAAAATCAATCATCCAACAAAATCGCAAATTTATACCTACCTAGGAAAACAAAATTGACAATACCGATTAAAACGAGAAGATTTTTCTATGGATAAATTTTGACGATCCAACAAACATACTATTAGTTGAGCAGATGGGGATGAACCAGAAAGCACTGTAGAGATATCCATTGAAAAAATAGTATTACAATATCATATTGTAGCATTCAAAGTAATATTACCTTTGCCAATGCAAAGATTGCTTGAAATATTGGTCGCTCCAATCATTTGAACGAAACCTATGTTTCCTCTTCTTGATTTGATCTTTTATCCCGTGGCTAATGCACTACATATTAATCAAAAGCCCCCTATTGGGGATACTTCTGACTCCTCTATTTTTCTTAATTTTGTCTTTTATCCAATAGTTAATGCTGCTGATATTACTCGATTTAAATAAGTATTCAAAAATTTGACAGAAAAATAAAATTAAATATAATTAAATGAAATTCGAGCAAACAATACTTTTTATTCATCTATTATTTGCCCATGAGAAGAACTATCAATAAAGTATTTTTTTTTGGTATCCTTACATCAGGATTGCTTAGTTTAGTTGGCGTATTTGCTGCCACGACTACATTAAATATGCAGGTAGTTGCATGATCTGTAACTATTACCTCACCTACAGGATTGTCATTTACAACTTCGATGACAGCATCTAATGCTACTCAAACATTAGAACAACAATTTAATGGAGGTGCTGCAGAAATGTTTTCTATTCAGGATCTTAAAGGTGCAGATGCTTGATACTCTACTACCTTACAAATATCTGGACCGTTGACTGCTGGGACAAATACAATCCCAACATCAAATATTTCTTTCAAAACCGTAGGAGCTACACCAACATTAGTATCTGGTACAGCGAATCCTAGAGTTACTTTGGATGCATGAGCAACAGCATATCAAAACTTCTCATCTACAAGAACATTTATGGTAAGAACAAATGCTGCAAATAGTTGAGTTCTTGGTCAATATGGAGTACAAATCTGGTTGAAAATCGATGTACCAGCTTGGCAAGCAGCAGGAACCTATACAACATCATTAGTATATACGCTTATTGAAAACTAATATACTATCTATTTTAAAAAAAAGAAGTGGTTCAATCCACTTCTTTTTTTTATGTTATATTATGCTTTTTTTGTACGAGACTTTCTAGTTACTATAAACAAGACAACACCACAACAAACAACAAGAAGAGCACCTCCCATATACATAAATGTATACATATCTGGATATACTACGATAGACAAATCTTGTGATGTACTTACTAATTCTGTATCAAGTGCCATTCCTGTTATAGCAGCTGGTTTATGACTTACCGTTATAGAAATAGTATATTTCCCTTTGTAGAAAGGAAGATCATCAAGAGCATGTTCTATAACAACACTATCTTGTCCATAAAGAGATCATGATCATATAGTAAATGATTTATTATAAAGTTTGAATCCCAAGAAAGAATTATAAATAGTTCCTGATATAGTATAATTTTCATCTATAAATCCAGTATTTTCTAGACCAATTACTAAAGTATTTTTACCTTGTGACTGTGTTATCAAAATTGGAGTTGATTGAGAAAGAATTGTCTTGCTTTTATCTAATTTCCAATCATCTCCAGAAAATGTTTTCATATTCATAAATCCAAATTTATTTACATATGCACCGCTTACTACAACATCAATAATATTTGCTTTACGGTTTACAATTTGAAACATTCCAGATGTTTCTGAACCAGTTCAACCCATAGTATATGTTACACAACCATTGAGCATCCCTATAAATCCAGTAGGCAGTTCTATGTTTCCTCGTTGAACGACACCTGTATTTGGAGGCAATATGATTGTATTCCCAGTAGCCATTCATGATAATGTTGCAAACTTTGGAAAATAACCATCAGTAGTTGTTTTACATGCTTTTACAGGATTTTCACCAACAGTCATTTCTCCATCAACAATAATAACTTTGATCACTCATGTTGTATTAGATACATTGTTAAACACCATACAAAATCCTGTTTTCGTACCAGCATCAGCTTGAATATGCAATTGATTTTGAGTATTACAGAAATTAAGATCCACTGATCATAAGTCAAAATCTTGAGCAAAGACAATTCCGAAAATTGATGCGAGAAGCATAAACATTGCAATTCCTGATTTTTTCATATTTTATATAATAGATAAAAAGGATAATCGATTCATTTTGAATCAATGTAAATAACTGACTTCAAATTGCAAGACTATCCCTTTTTACTTGCAAAACAAAGATGGAATGCTAGACTACTCTAGTATGATTTTACCTATTTTTGGATCCGTATGCGTTTTTTGATAACTTGTCCTTTTGGACTTAGTAGTGTGCTTTGAAACGAATTAAAACGTTTAAAAATAACTCCTCAAGATAGTTTTGCCACTGGTGCATATGCAACAGGAGAACTCAAAGAATTGATGCAAATCAATCTCCGAAGTAGAATAGCAAACAAAGTATATTTACAAGTTGCATCTGGTCCTTGTGCTGATTTTGATGCTCTTTTTGCCTTGATTCAAACAGTCGATTGGGCTCAGTATGTCTCTGTTGGTCAAGCGGTCGCTATCAATGTGCACACCAATAAATCTCAATTGACCAGTGAAAGAACTTTACAATCCATTTCAAATAAGGCAATTTACCAACAACTCAATCCTGTCGGAGGATGGAGAATAGATAGACAAGCTGAAGATGTAGAAGTCTTCGTCATGCTCGCCAATGATCAGGCAACAATTTTTGTAAACAGTTCGGGGCGTGCTTTGTATCAGAGATGATATAGAAGCGAAACAGGTGAAGCGCCCCTCAAAGAAAATATAGCAGCTGGACTCATCCTTTCTAGCGGTTGGAAATATGCTCAGCTGCTCCGAGATCCTTGCTGTGGATCTGGGACTCTTCCGATAGAAGCGGCCATGATTGCGAGAAATATCGCACCTGGGCTCCAAAGACGCTTCGCATTTGAAAATCGAAAAACTCATGATAGTCAAGCATTATTGGACCTTCAACACCAAGCCGTAGAATCACAATTTACCAACAAAATGTACCAGATTTCTGCTTCTGATATTGATCCAGAAATGCTTCATATCGCTCAATGAAACGCACAACGTGCTGGCGTAGCTGACACCATCAAATTTTTTGAACATGATATGATGTCACCTTTGACGCCATTTGATCTCCAAAATGTGATGATTATTTCAAATCCTCCGTACGGGAAAAGATTAACTCCAACTGACCTCGATAAAACATATCAACAACTTATTAATCTGATTGGACATTCACGTGGTGGATTTATTAGTTCGTACCTACAGTGCAAAGACATGTTGGATCCTACGTGGACGACCAAAAAGCTCTTTAATGGGGCTGATGAATGTGCATTTTATACGAAGAAATAGAGAATTTATTATACAAAAAAGCTCCGATAAAAATCGGAGTTTTTTTACTATTTAGAAATAAGATTTCTAGTATATATACA
>OFSA01000112.1_pt1 | contig 12507 bp, 11 predicted proteins | sample 1543241 | NCBI WGS metagenome assembly OFSA01 (sample SAMN05442508, study PRJEB24371) | freshwater metagenome | isolation source: Freshwater Lake | place: Canada: Niagara | collected 2012-08-09 | reverse complement strand
CGCGCGGCCAGCTCGAGCAGCTTGAAGCACAGGTTGACCCCGGCGCTCATGTTGGGCGCGAACACGATCGGGATATCGCGGGCGGCGCGGGCGATGGCATTTTTCTGCTCGGCGGAAAAACCGGTAGTGCCAATCACCAGGGCCTTGCCGGCTGCCTGGCACAGGCTGAGGTGTTCGAGGGTTGCCGTTGGCCGGGTGAAATCGATCAGGACATCGAAGCACTCGGTCAGGCTGCCCAGATCGGCGCTGATCGCCACGCCCAGACGGCCCAGACCGGCGACTTCGCCAGCGTCGGCACCGATGAGCGGACTGTCCGGGTGTTCCGAGGCCGCACTGCAGTGTAGTCCCGGGGTGGACTGGCAGGCTTCAAGCAGATTGCGGCCCATGCGCCCGGTGGCACCGGCGATCGCGACGTGAATCATGGCTGGCGTGCTCCCAGGGAAAGGCGGGAATGAGTGGTATCAACCGCGTCCCAAGAGGACGGGGCGAGCGCTATGGCATGGTATAGGAATGCGGGGCTGGAAAACCAAAAGGGCCACGCAATGCGCGGCCCCTGGGTTTTGGAGCGGGTGATGGGAATCGAACCCACGCCATCAGCTTGGGAAGCTGAGGTTCTACCATTGAACTACACCCGCTAATGCATAAAGCCAAGTATTGCCAGACCAGCACGCCGCTGAACCGGACCGCAATCGTAGCGATAAGAGCAGCGAAATTCAAGCGCGATACGCGCAGGATGTTGACGCGATGCAGGAGCGGCTGGCTGGATGATCACTCAGGGATCAGGAAGGACTCAAGCGGCTGCCCGGCAGCCAGCCCATCCTTTAGCCAGTTGGGTTTTTTACCAAAGCCGGTCCAGGTCTGGGCGGGGTTGGCGGGATTCCAATATTTGGCCTTGCCACTGGAGCGCTTCTTGCGTCCGGAGTGCTGCAGGATTTCCTCTGGGGTCATGTCGATTCGCTCGGCCATCTTGATCCAGGCTTCGCGGATCTCTTCGATTTCGCTGTGCTTTTTCTTTTCGATCGCTAATTCGGCCTGTTTGATCAATGCCTTGAGTTCTTCAATCGAGGAAGATTCAATGATGTCGTCGAGGGTTTGGCTCATCGTTTTGGAGACCGTGGTTAATTGTGGAATGAGAGATCATGTGATACGGGTCACCCGGCTATTGTAGGGCATTTTTTTTTCGATTCGCAATTCCTTTGAAGGCGTATATGCGGTGATTGTCTTTATTCAGCCGGGCGTTCGCGGAATAATACCGGCCGTCGGCCGTGTCCGCGAGTTTGCTAAAAATGATGCGCCCGTCATTCCCGGTTTTTTCTCTTTTTCACCTCTATTCGTGCGATTGCCTCATGACCGTCTGTAACGATAATTCAAATGCTGCTCTCACGGCAGCGCCTCACATCCGCAGTTTCGTACGCCGCGAGGGTCGTCTGACCCGTGGCCAGCAACGGGCCCTGGATGAGGAATGGGCGCGTTTTGGCATCGACCCGGCGGTGACTGCCCTGGATCCACAGCACTGCTTTGGGCGTTCCGCGCCTCTGGTGCTGGATATCGGTTTTGGCGACGGTGAAGCGCTGGCGACGATGGCGCAGGCCGCGCCTGAGGTTGATTTTCTCGGGGTTGAGGTGCATCGCCCGGGTGTCGGGCATCTGCTGCTGCGGGCGGCAGCGCTGGATCTGCACAATCTGCGCATCTGGTGCGGGGACGCGGTTGAGCTGATCGAGCAGCGCCTGCCGGCGAGCTGCCTGGATCGGGTGCAGATCTTTTTTCCGGATCCCTGGCCGAAGGCGCGGCATCACAAGCGGCGCCTGTTGCAGCCGGCGTTCGTGGCTATGCTGCTGCGGGTGCTCAGGCCGGGCGGCATTGTCCATGTCGCGACCGATTGCAGCGACTATGCCGGCTTTGCCCTGGCTGTTCTGCAGGGCACGGCCGGTCTGCGCAACACGGTGACGACGGGTGGTTTCGCAGCCCGCCCGGTGGAGCGGCCGCTGACCAAGTTCGAGCAGCGCGGCCTGCGTCTGGGTCATGTGATCCATGATCTACTGTTCGTGCGCGATGCTTGAGCGCAGCCGGGCGGTAAGCCATGATTCTTTTGCAGCAAATAGCTAGCCGCTTGGCAACTTTTTGCTCAGAATTACAGGACGGTGTGCTTTGTATAGCGCGCGACGGGCGGATCATACCGCCGCGTATCCAGGGCAGTCCGCCCGAATTCCAATGGTGATGAGGTCGATAGCATGTCTTTCCGGTTATGGCTTGGCAGGGATTACCCACGGTGGCGGCGCCTGGGGATAGTAGGCGCAGTGCTTTGGGCTGTGGTACTCCCGGCGAGAGCACAGGAGGGGGCGTATGCGGCTCCGGCACCGTCAATCGCAGCGCTGTCGGCGGTGCTGATGAATCCGGCGAGTGGCGAGGTGATCTATGCCAAGGAGCCGCGTATGCGTCTGCCGCCGGCCAGTACCACCAAGGTCCTGACCGCGCTGGTGACACTGGAACGCCTGGATCTGAATGCGCGGGTGCCGGTGAGCCCACAGGCCGCCAGCGCGCCGCCCAGCCGTATCGGACTGCGCCCTGGTGAGATGGCAATGACACAGGATCTGCTCTATGGGCTGATGCTGAAATCGGGCAATGATGCCGCCGAAACCCTGGCCGAGGCGGCCGGTGGTTCAGTGCCCGGCTTTGCCGAGATGATGAATGTCAGGGCCGCGCAGATCGGTGCCCGCGAAAGCCATTTCATGAATCCGCACGGTCTGCCCAATGACGATCACTACACGACTGCCTATGACTTGGCGCTGATTTTCCGTCAGGCGATGATGCACCCGGTGTTTGCGGACATTGTGCGCACCCGCAGCGCTGATTTGCGCATCGAGTCGGGGCGCGGCGGCTACGGCGACTGGCGGATGGTACCGGTGCAAACCCATAACCGTCTGCTGATGTCCTATGACGGCACGCTCGGCGGCAAGACCGGTTTTACCTTCAAAGCGCGGCGCTGCTTTGTCGGCGAGGTGGATCGTGGCGGAGTGCGGTTGATCGTGGCGATTCTCAACAGTCCGAGCAGTGTCACGCTGTGGCAGGATGCGCGCAAACTGCTGGACTACGGGTTTGCTCGCTATGGCCTAGCGCCCGCGCCGGCAGTACCGATCCCAGCGGCGCCGGTTGCCGACGATGATGAGCCGGTGATGGTGCAGAGGACGCATACACCTGCTGTTGCCAGAATGACTCCGGTAGTGGCGGCCAAGGCTCCGGCCAAGGGCAAGGCGGCGCCGGTTGTGGTTGCGGCGGCCAAGGCTCCGGCCAAGGGCAAGGCGGCGCCGGTTGCGGTTGCAGCGGCCAAGGCTAAGGCCAAGGGCAAGGCGGCGCCGGTTGCGGTTGCAGCGGCCAAGGCTAAGGCAGCGCCAGTGGTGGTGGCTCGGGCGGACAAAGTTGATAAGCGCGCGTCGACCAAGATCAGCCGCGCCGAGCTCAGCAGTGCCAAGCCCAGCAAGCCGGTCAAGCGGCGCACCTAGGGAATCCCGGTTTTGTCACGATCCGGTCCACCGGACGGACCTGTCCTTTCCATGACCGGGGAACACGAGGTGTGGAATCGACAGGCCTGAAGTTGGAGGATTCCTGCGGTGCTCAATTCGGTCTTGAACCGGAATGGGGGAATAGAAAAGGGCGACCCGCAGTGGGATCGCCCTTTTTCCGTTGCGCTGGCGCGTGCCGGTTTTACGGACGTGTGTTCAGGGGCAGAACATCACGCACCGCCGGACCGACATAAAGCTGCCGCGGACGACCGATCTTCTGATCCTTTTCGGAGATCATTTCGATCCAGTGGGTAATCCAGCCCGCGGTGCGCGCGATGGCGAACATGACGGTGAACATCTCAACCGGGATATTCAGCGCGCTGTAGATAATGCCGGAGTAGAAGTCGACATTCGGGTACAGCTTGCGCTCGACGAAGTAACTGTCATTCAGGGCGATTTCCTCGAGGCGCATGGCCAGATCCAGACGCGGATCGTGGCCGAAGCTTTCGAGTATCTGATGGCAGATATCCTTGATGATTTTGGCGCGCGGGTCGAAGTTCTTGTAGACGCGGTGACCAAAGCCCATCAGGCGCACACCGGAATTCTTGTCCTTGACCTTGGACATGAAGCTATCGACGTTCTTGATATCGCCGATCTGGTCGAGCATGCGGATCACGGCTTCGTTGGCGCCACCGTGCGCCGGACCCCACAGGCAGGCGATACCGGCAGCGATCGCCGCATAGGGATTGCAGCCGGAAGAACCCGCCAGCCGCACCGTCGAGGTGGAGGCGTTCTGCTCGTGGTCGGCATGCAGGGTGAACAGGATGTCCAGGGCGCGCTCGGCGACCGGGTTGACCTCGTAGCGCTTGCCGGGGCGGCTGAACATCATGTACAGCAGGTTGCCGGTGTAGCTCAGATCATCGCGCGGATAGACCGCCGGGTCGCCGATGCTGTGCTTGTAGCAGGCGGCGGCGATGGTCGGCAGTTTGGCGATCAGCCGACGCGCGGTGACCAGGCGGTGCTCGGCATCGCGGATATTGAGCCGGTCATGATAGAAGGCCGACAGCGAACCGACTGCAGCGGTCATCATCGCCATCGGGTGGGCGTCGTAGTTGAAGCCCTGGAAGAAGCGGCGCAGGTTCTCGTGAATGCGGTCGTGCCGGATGATGCTGGTTTCGAAGATCTGCTTCTTCTCGGCGTTGGGCAGATCCCCATAGAGCAGCAGGTAGCAGACTTCGAGGAAGTTGCACTGCTCGGCCAATTGTTCGATTGGATAGCCGCGATACAGCAGTTCGCCCTTGTCACCGTCCAGATAGGTGATGGTGCTCTGGCAACTGGCGGTGGACATGAAGCCCGGGTCATAGGTGAAGTAGCCGAATTCCTTGGACAGTCGGCCGATGTCCACCACGGATTGTCCGTGCGTGGGCTCCAGGACCGGCATCTGGACTTCCTTGCCCGTGACTTCGTCCTTTAGGGTAATCGTGGCCATTAGTAAACCTCCAGAGTGGGTGGTGGGAGCCAAAAAGAGCCGGGCTGGTGCTGCTTATGATGGTATGGTCAGTCCGGCGTCTAGCGGTACTTTCCGCGCATCGAACATCGGTGTTTGAATCGTTTTGCCTCGGCGCGGCTACCTTAGCATATGTTGCGTTGTCGTAAAATCTTGCTGGCGGCAGGCCCAGGAACGGTCATTTGGGACATCAAAAAGGCATCCCGAGGATGCCTTTTTAGTTGTTTGCCAGCAGCAGGCGCGTTCAGGACAGGCCGTACTTGCGGCGGAAGCGGTCGACACGGCCAGCGGTATCAACAATCTTCTGCTTGCCGGTGTAGAACGGGTGCGAGTGGCTGGACACTTCCACCTTGATCAGCGGATATTCCTTGCCATCGGTCCACTGGATGGTTTCCCGTGTGCTGATGGTGGAGCGGGTCAGAAACGTGAAATCGCTGGAGATATCCTGGAAGATCACTTCCCGGTACGCGGGATGGATGCCTTTCTTCATGACTGCCGGAACCTTGAACAAGACTGCGTGGCCGATCCGTATCGCACTGTCGCGGGTGCGCGCGCCGAGTGCCTGACGGGCTTTATAAACGGTATAATCTAGCTTTTTTGACCTGGAGCCGCAAGTATGCGCTGCTATGCCCGGATGAACGCCCCATGAGTCAAGATCCCAAGATCGGCTTCGTCAGTCTCGGTTGCCCCAAGGCTCTGGTGGATTCCGAGCGCATCCTGACCCAATTGCGCGCCGAAGGCTATCGGGTCGTGTCCAGTTATGCGGCAGCCGATCTGGTGGTAGTCAATACCTGCGGCTTCATCGATGCCGCGGTGGCCGAGTCGCTCGAAGCCATTGGCGAAGCGTTGGCCGACAATGGCCGGGTGATTGTCACCGGCTGCCTGGGCGCGCGCGCCGGACTGGTGCGCGAGATGCACCCAAGCGTGCTGGCGGTGACCGGTCCGCATGCCTATGCCGAGGTGATGGCGGCGGTTCACGAGCAGTTGCCGCGCCCGCATGACCCGTTTATGGACCTGGTACCGCCGCAGGGCATCAAGCTTACGCCGCGCCATTATGCCTATTTGAAGATTGCCGAGGGCTGCAACCATCGCTGCAGTTTTTGCATCATTCCCCATCTGCGCGGTGATCTGGTCAGCCGGCCCATCGGTGAGGTGCTGCAGGAAGCGCACAATCTGGTGCAGGCGGGCGTCCGCGAACTGCTGGTGGTCTCGCAGGACACGAGCGCCTATGGTGTTGATCTGCGCTATCGCACTGGCTTCTGGAATGGCCGACCGCTGAAGACCGATATGCAGACTTTGGCCGTGGCCTTGGGTGAACTGGGTGTCTGGGTGCGCCTGCATTATGTCTACCCGTATCCGCACGTTGACGCAGTGCTGCCGCTGATGGCGGAAGGGCGGGTGCTGCCCTATCTCGACGTGCCGCTGCAGCATGCGAGCCCGCGTATTCTCAAGGCGATGAAACGTCCGGCTAATAGCGAGGACAGTCTGGAACGGATCCGGCGCTGGCGGGCGATCTGTCCGGATCTGACCCTGCGCAGCACCTTCATCGTCGGTTTTCCCGGCGAAACCGAGGCCGATTTTGCCGAATTGCTGGATTTCCTGGATGCGGCTGAATTGGACCGGGTCGGCTGCTTCACCTATTCGCCGGTGGCTGGCGCGCCGGCTAATGCCCTGCCTGATCCGGTGCCGGAAGAGCTCAAGCAGGAACGGCAGGCGCGCCTGATGGAACGCCAGGCCGCGATCAGCGCCCGCTGCCTGCGTAACAAAATCGGTCGCAGTTTGCCTGTGCTGGTGGATGCAATCGATGCCGAGGGTGTAGCGATCGCCCGCTCCGCAGCCGATGCACCAGAGATCGATGGGCTGGTGTACATCGAGGATGGTGCGTATCTGCCGGTGGGGGAATTTGCCACGGTGCGGGTGGTCGATGCCGACGAGCATGACCTGTACGCTGAGAGCACTGCACCGCCAAAGCGGCAGCGCCGTTCTTCTGGGCACAGCCCGGCCCGGCGGCGGACGCGGGCCTGATCCAGTGCCCCTACTGAACCGTGAACTTTTTCGGATTTCGCCACTCTCAGTTTGCAAGCGTAAGCCCTTACGCCTGTCCGCTTCCCTCCCTGAGCGGACTATGTCCGGCCAGCTTAGCCGGACAATCATTCACCCCGGTTCCATTCCCCCTTGTAACCGGGGTTTTTTTGCGCAAACCTCTTGATGATCGCGCCGCTGGCCCAATGTCCATCGCGGACACGCGAATTGTGTACAATCCCCGACACTACAGCGAGGCGCGAACGTGGACTCAAGTCATCTGGATTCCCTGCACGGCACCACCATCCTGGCCGTGCGCCGCAATGGCCGTGTCGTGATCGGTGGCGACGGTCAGGTCACCCTGGGCAATACTGTGATGAAGGGCAATGCCCGCAAGGTGCGGCGGCTTTATCAGAACAAGGTAATTGCCGGTTTTGCCGGGGGTACCGCCGACGCTTTCACCCTGTTCGAGCGCTTCGAGGGCAAGCTGGAAAAGCATGGCGGCAATCTGACCCGCGCCGCAGTTGAACTGGCCAAGGACTGGCGCACCGACCGGCTGCTGCGCCGCCTGGAAGCGCTGCTGATCGTCGCCGACCTGGATGCGACCCTGATTCTGTCCGGCAACGGTGACGTGATCGAACCGGAGCGTGATCTGGCCGCGATTGGTTCCGGGGGCGCCTATGCCCAGGCTGCCGCGCAGGCGCTGCTCGAACACACCGCGCTCGATGCACGCACGATTGTCGAACAGGCCTTGAAAATCGCCGCAGGCATCTGCATATACACCAATGAGAATCTGACCCTCGAAGAACTGGCGGGCGCCTGAGCGGGTGTTGCGCGCCGCGTACCCGCTGTACCGTTTTCGCCTTAGCCGTGGATGGTAGCCTCGTCATGTCGGAGATGACCCCCCGAGAAATCGTCCAGGAACTGGACAAGCACATCATTGGCCAGGATGCCGCCAAGCGCGCCGTGGCCATTGCTCTGCGCAACCGCTGGCGGCGGATGCGGGTAGCGCCGGAGCTGCGCAACGAAATCACCCCCAAGAACATTCTGATGATCGGGCCGACCGGCGTCGGCAAGACCGAGATCGCCCGGCGACTGGCCAAGCTGGCCAATGCGCCCTTTTTGAAGGTGGAAGCCACCAAGTTCACCGAAGTCGGCTATGTCGGGCGCGATGTCGAGTCGATCATCCGTGATCTGATGGATGGTGCGGTGAAGATGGTGCGCGAAGAGGAAACTCAGAAGCTCGGTCCGCGCGCCGAGGATGCAGCCCAGGAACGGGTGCTCGATGTGCTGTTGCCGCGGCCGCGCAGTGTCGGCTTTGCCAACGAGCCGCCGCCGCCCGATCATTCCGCTACCCGGCAGAAGATGCGTGAGCGCCTGCTCAAGGGTGATCTGGACGAGCGCGAGATCGAGATTGAGCTGGCGGCGCGCCCGGTTGGCGTCGAGATCATGGCGCCGCCCGGCATGGAGGAGATGACCAGCCAGTTGCAGAGCCTGTTTCAGAATCTCGGCAGCGGCCGTACCCGCACCCGCAAGCTCAAGGTCAAGGACGCGCTGCGGCTGTTGCAGGAAGAGGAAGCAGCCAAGATGCTCAACGAGGACGAGATCAAGCTGCAGGCACTGGCGGCGGTCGAGCAGAATGGGATTGTCTTCATCGACGAGATTGATAAGGTAGCCAAGCGCGGTGAATATGGCGGCCCGGATGTCTCGCGCGAGGGCGTGCAACGCGATCTGCTGCCGCTGGTCGAAGGCTGCACCGTGTCCACCAAATACGGCATGGTGCGCACCGATCACATCCTGTTCATTGCCTCCGGCGCCTTTCATCTGTCCAAGCCTTCCGACCTGATTCCCGAGTTGCAGGGGCGCCTGCCGATCCGGGTAGAACTCGGCGCGCTGAGCACCGAGGACTTCGTGCGCATTCTCACCGAGCCGGATGCCTCCCTGACCGAGCAGTATGCGGCGCTGCTGGAAACCGAGGCCGTGCAGCTGCAGTTCAGTGCCGATGGCGTGCGGCGCATCGCTGAAGTGGCCTGTCAGGTCAATGAGCGCACCGAGAATATTGGCGCCCGCCGCCTGCACACGGTCATGGAACGGCTGCTGGAAGTGATTTCCTTCGAGGCTCCCGACCGGCCTGGTCAGGCGGTGACCGTGGATGAGGCCTATGTCGATGCCCACCTCGGTGCGCTGATCAAGGATGAAGATCTGACCCGCTACATTCTCTGAGTCGCAAAACCCTTACGCTGGCTATCGCGAGATCCTGGCCATGTCTGTCCGTCCTACTGAAATCAAATTGCACCAAGCCTCGCGGATCCTGGAGGTTGCTTTCGAGGATGGCGCCCGCTTCGAGCTGCCCTGCGAATACCTGCGGGTATTCTCGCCCTCGGCCGAGGTGCGTGGCCACGGTCCTGGCAGCGCCAAGCTGGTCACCGGCAAGGAGCAGGTCAACATTACCGCCATCGAGCCGGTCGGCCATTATGCCGTCAAGCTGGTGTTCGACGACGGTCACGCCACCGGCCTGTACTCCTGGAACATCTTCTACGATCTGGGCGTCAACCAGGCGCGCAACTGGCAGGATTACTTAGAGCGCCTGGCTGCGGCCGGTTACCAGCGCCAGGCTTGATTTCGCAACCGTCCCAAGGTATCCGCGAGCATGGATCAATCCGAAACCACCCACTTTGGCTACCAGACGGTGGCCGCCAGCGAAAAGGCGCGCAAGGTTGCCGGCGTGTTCGACTCGGTCGCCGGCAAGTACGACCTGATGAATGACCTGATGTCGCTGGGCGTGCACCGGCTATGGAAGCGCTTTGCGGTCAGTGTCAGCGGCGTGCGGGCCGGTGAGCGGGTGCTGGATCTGGCCGGCGGCACCGGCGATCTGAGCAGCCGGCTGCTGTCGCGGGTCGGCCCGAAGGGGCTGGTGGTGCTGTCCGATATCAACGCCAGCATGCTGGGCGAAGGCCGCAAGCGCCTGATCGACGAGGGCGCCATCGGCAATATCGCCTATGCCCAGATCGACGCCGAGCAACTGCCGTTTCGCGACAACAGTTTCGATTGTGTCACCATCGGCTTTGGTCTACGCAACGTCACCCGCAAGGAACAGGCGCTGGCGGCGATGTATCGCGCGCTGAAGCCGGGCGGCCGGGTGATCATTCTCGAATTTTCCCAGCCGGTCGCGCCGGGTCTGAAGCCGGCCTATGACCTGTACTCGTTCGCAGTGCTGCCGCTGCTCGGCAAGCTGGTGGCCCAGGATGCCGCCAGTTACCGTTATCTGGCCGAGTCGATTCGCATGCATCCCGATCAGGAGACGCTGTTGCGCATGATGGAAGATGCCGGTTTCGAGCGCTGTGAATATTTCAACCTGAGCGGCGGTATCGTTGCCGTGCACCGCGGCTACAAGTTCTAGGCTGTGTCGCGGTCGCCGCTTTTGCCGAGGAATCCCGCGTGACACCGTCGCTGGTCATGGCCGCTGGCCTGGAAACCGCCTGTAACCAGATGCTGTGCCTGGACCCTGAAATTCTGGTTCAACTGGCCGCGCTGGACGGCGCGGTGATCGCCATCGAATTGCAGGGCCTGGGTCTATGCCTGTACCTGTTTCCCGGGCCGGGCGGTCTGCGCGTGGCCGAAGATTACGCCGGCGAGCCGACCGTGCGTATTCGTGGTACGCCGCTGGCCCTGACCCGGCAGTGGCGCGGCCAGCGTGACCCCGGGGTAAGCATCGAAGGCGATGCTGCCACCGGGCGCGCCTTTCAGGCTGTGCTGGCGCGCGTGAATATCGACTGGGAAGAGCAGTTTTCCCGCTGGCTGGGCGATGCGGCCGCGCATCAACTGGGGCGCGTCTGGCGCGGGTTGCGCCAGTGGGGCACGCGCAGCGGGGCGACCCTGCTGCATGATGGTGGCGAATACCTGCAGCAGGAGGCGCTGTTGCTGCCGGCGCGGCCGGCGCTGGAGCAGTTTCTGCGCGAGGTGGATATCCTGCGCGAGGATGCCGACCGTCTGGCGGCGCGCGTCGCGCGCCTGCGCCAGCGGATGATGCCGGACGATCCGGCCTGACCGACCCGGATGAGTCAACGGATGTTTGGTCCTGCTCAACTGCTGCGCCTGCTGCACATCAACCGCGTGCTGGTGCGCCATGGCCTGGATGATATCGTCCTGGCCACGCACCTGTTTCGTCCGGTTGCCTTCCTGCGTCATCTGCTGCCCTGGAACTGGGTGCCGCGCCAGCAACTGGAGCTATCGCGCGGCGCACGCATTCGCCTGGCCCTGGAAGACCTTGGGCCGATTTTCGTCAAGTTTGGCCAGATGCTCTCGACCCGGCGCGACCTGCTGCCCGACGACATCGCCCTGGAACTGGCCAGGTTGCAGGATCGCGTGCCGCCCTTTCCCGGTGCCCAGGCGCGGATGATTGTCGAGAAAGCCTACGGGCAGCCGCTCGACAGCATGTTTACCGAATTCAGCCCGCAGCCACTGGCCTCGGCCTCGATTGCCCAGGTGCATACCGCCTGCTTGCACAACGGGCGCGATGTAGTGGTCAAGGTGCTGCGTCCCGGCATCGAGAAAATCATCCGCCGCGACGTCGAGCTGCTCTACCTGATCGCTAGCCTGGCCCAGCGCTACTGGAAGGAAGGGCGCCGTCTGCGGCCAATGGAAGTGGTGCGCGAGTACGAAAAGACCATCATCGACGAACTCGATCTGGTGCGCGAGGCCGCTAACGCCAGCCAGTTGCGGCATAACTTCAAGGATTCGCCGATCCTGTACGTGCCCGAGGTGTTCTGGCCGGAAACCCGCCGCGAAGTGCTGGTCATGGAACGGATCCATGGTCTGCCGGTGGGTGATATTGCCGAACTGCGTCGGCGTGGTGTCGATTTGAAAAAGCTATCGGAGCGTGGCGTGGAGATTTTCTTCACTCAGGTGTTCCGCGACAGCTTTTTCCACGCTGACATGCACCCCGGCAACATCTTCGTCAATGCTGAAGATCCTGCCGATCCGCGCTATATCGCGGTCGATTTTGGCATCATCGGCACCCTCAGCCCCACTGATCAGCACTATCTGGCCGAGAACTTCCTGGCCTTTTTCCACCGCGATTACCGGCGGGTAGCCGAGTTGCATATTGAATCGGGCTGGGTGCCGGCCGAGACCCGGGTCGATGAGTTTGAATCGGCGATTCGCACCGTGTCCGAGCCGATCTTCGACCGGCCGCTCAAGGACATTTCCTTCGGTGGCTTCCTGCTGACCCTGTTTCAGACCGCGCGCCGCTTCAATATGGAAGTGCAGCCGCAACTGGTGCTGCTGCAGAAAACCCTGCTGAACATTGAAGGCCTGGGCCGGCAGCTCGATCCCGATCTGGATCTGTGGAAGACCGCCAAGCCGTTCCTGGAAAACTGGATGCGTGACCGGGTCGGGCCGCAGGCGGTGTTCAAGCGGATCAGCTACCAGTTGCCGCGCTGGGCTGATCAGACGCCGGATCTGCCGACGCTGCTGCAT
>OFSA01000110.1_pt1 | contig 12661 bp, 6 predicted proteins | sample 1543241 | NCBI WGS metagenome assembly OFSA01 (sample SAMN05442508, study PRJEB24371) | freshwater metagenome | isolation source: Freshwater Lake | place: Canada: Niagara | collected 2012-08-09 | reverse complement strand
ATCCATCGGTTGGTGGTAGTTGTCCGTTCCAGCCAGTGTGCGACTTTGCTTGGTGGCTGTCGCTGTCGCTGTCGCTGTCGCTGTCGCTGTCGCTGTCTCTGTCGCTGTCGCCGCTTTGGATTGGGCAATCGCTAACGACTGACCTTTGGTGTCGATATACCAACTCTGCTGGTCCTGATGAACCAGCGCCATGCCATCCGAGAACGAATCAGCGGCGTCAAAGGTCGCCGCGATGGCCTGGTTGCCCGATTGGTCGATATAAATTCGCCGCCCGTCCTCGCGTTGTACCGACGCCAGCCCTTCGCTGAAGGGCGCAGCCATCCGGTACGTCGGCTGAATGACATACTCGCCCTGGGGGTTGATATAGCCCCAGTTCAGACCATCCGGCGAGACCGCCGCCAGTCCCTCCGAGAAATCTGTGGCCACGCGGAATTGCTCGGCAAATGCGGGCTGACCGCTTTGATTGATATAGCCATAAGTACCCTGCGGCCCGTCATAGCGCACCAGCGCCAGCCCTTCGGGCGTGAAGGAATAAGCGCGATACACCTGCGGGTCCAGCGTGAGGGTGGTACTGCCGCTTTGATCGATGTACGACCATGCGCCATCTTTCATCACCGCCGCCAGTCCTTGCTCAAAAGACCGCGCAAAATGGTAAGTATCAGCCGTGAGCGGTTGGCCGGTGGCGACATTGATATAGTGCCGACTGCTCCGGTGAATGCCGTTGACGCCCAGGATGCCGTCCGCATACGAGTCAATGCCGAGATGGATCGGTTGCACGACGACCTGGTTATCGGCGTTCAGGACGCCCCACTTGCCCTGCTCGTTGCGGAAGGCGACATGGCCATACGGCAACAATTTCAACTTCGCATAGGTGGTTGGAATGCGCAGATTCCCGGTGGTATCTATCGCCCCCCACTTACCGTTTTGCTGGACCAGCGCCAGGCTGTGGTGAAAGCCGCTCAGCGCTTGATAGGTGGGGGCGTTGGTTGGGGGCGTCGGCGTAGAGGGTGTAGAGGCCGAATCATTATCATTATCGGAACCGCAGCCGGTCACGCCGAGCAGGGCGAGAGCAATCGCAGAGGCAAGCACTAAACGCTTCATCACAAACTCCCAGGGTGGATTGAAGGGTCAGGTCGGTGCGGGAAGCGGGGTTCACCGGTTTTCCGCCCGACACGGCACATCATCCTACCGGAACGTCAAGAAGAGTTTGCTCTCAGAAACTCTCACTTGCTCTCATTTTGTGATACAAGGCTTTTACAAATAACGCGAAAAAGTTTTACAGAACTTTGACTGTCGCTGATGATGAGCGGAAAGTGCTAACGTGGCATCCAGAAACTGTCACCGGGAACCGACGACCATGAAATTTCCGGTGGTGACTCACTGAGGAGAGTGGGGTTATGAGATGAACTGTTATCAACGTTTAGGGCGTCTGGTGCGCAAAACCCTGGCGTTCTCCAAACGCCCTGGAATACACGAACTCGTCATCCAGCTCTTCCTGCATCGCTATAATCTGGATCATCAAACATTCTGAATTAGGCTACTACCGCTTTTTTGATACAGGGCGGCCCGAATTGATAGCCGCCGTTTCTCCTGGCTTGCTCTGGATGATGCGGGCGTCCGAGACCGTGACCTGCCCATTCCCCTGCACCAGACGGGTGCGGTTCCGCTAGAATAATGAATTATTCCTTCGCGCCGGTAGCGAGCGACCCATCATGAGCCTTGGAACCCTGTATATCGTTGCCGCACCCTCGGGTGCTGGCAAGACCAGCCTGGTCCGCAGCCTGGTCGAGACCACGCCCGATCTGGCCGTCTCTGTGTCCCACACCACCCGCCCGCCGCGCCCCGGCGAACAGGATGGCGCGCATTATCACTTCGTGGCGCCGGCGACTTTTGAAGCCATGATCGCGGCCGGGGCCTTCCTGGAATATGCCCGGGTGTTTGGCAACAACTACGGGACCAGCCGTGCTGCGGTGCTGGAACAACAGGCCGCAGGCCGGGATGTGATTCTGGAAATCGACTGGCAGGGTGCACGGCAGGTGCGGGCGCTGCTGCCCGGCAGCCTGGGCATTTTCATCCTGCCGCCATCGCGGGCGGTGCTGCGTGAACGGCTGGCCGGGCGCGGCCAGGATAGCGCGGCGGTTATCGAGACGCGCATGAACACCGCGCTGGATGAACTGAGGCATTACGCAGAATTCGATTACCTGGTGGTGAACGATGTATTTGAGACCGCCCTGGAGGCGCTGCGCACCATCATTCTCGGCAATCGTCAGCGCCGCGCGATTCAGGAAGTACGCCACGCTGATCTGCTGCGGGCGCTATTGTCTTAGTAGTTTGCGTTCAGCATGATAGATGCTTCAAGATTGTCAGAATGCAACCTGGAGATTCACCCGCATGGCCCGAATTACTGTTGAAGATTGCCTCCACCAGGTGGATAACCGTTTTGAGCTGGTGCTGATTGCCGCGCGCCGTGCCCGTGAGTTGACGCTCGGCCGTGACCCTCTAGTGCCCAGGGAGAATGATAAGCCTACGGTGTTGGCATTGCGCGAACTGGCCGAGGGCAAGCTCAACTACATGCTCAAGGACCGGAAGGGATGGGAATCGGTCAGGTCGCTGCCGGCGCGCGAGGAAAGCGGCGCCGTGGCTACAACCGATACGGCAACGACGGCGGAGTAGGATTCCGCCCCACTGGAGACACGGCTCGTGTTGAGTGCGCCCGCGCGGGAGAGACAAGGCGACATCCAGCAGAACCAGCCTGCGCTGCATATCGCGGCGGAATGGCTCGATGATCTGCGCCTGCGCATCGATGACCTGTGCGCGATCACCGGCGAATACCTGGACGCCGAGCAGGTGCAGCGCCTGCGCGAGGCCTGCTACTTCGCCGCCGAGGCCCACGTTGGTGCCTCGCGCAAGAGTGGCGAGCCGTACATCTTTCATCCCCTGGCGGTGGCGCGCATTCTCGCCAACGTCCGCTTCGACCATGTCACGCTGCAGGCGGCGCTGCTGCACGATGTCATCGAGGATACCCACTACGGCAAGGAATATCTGAGCAGCCGTTTTGGACCGGAGGTGGCCGATCTGGTCGATGGCGTCAGCAAGCTGACCCAGATTCAGTTCAATTCCAAGCTGGAAGCGCAGGCCGAGAATTTCCGCAAGATGTTCCTGGCGATGGCCAAGGACCTGCGGGTGATCATGATCAAGCTCGCTGATCGCCTGCACAACATGCGCACCCTCGGCGCCATGCGTGCCGATGCCCGCTGGCGCATCGCCCGTGAAACCCTCGACATCTACGCGCCGATCGCCGGGCGCCTGGGTATGAACCATCTGCGCCAGGAGCTGGAAAACCTCGGCTTCAGTCACCTGTATCCGCTGCGCTTTCGCGTGCTGCACGATGCAGTGCGCCATATGAGCGGCAACCGCCGCGAGATCGTCGGCCAGCTTGAAACCCGCATTCAGACCCGTCTGGAAGACGAAGGCATCCAGTGCCGGGTGATGGGGCGCAGTAAGCACCTGTGGGGCATCTACAAGAAGATGCGCGCCAAGCGCCTGCCCTTCAGTGAAGTCTACGATGTCTATGCAGTGCGGGTGATCGTCGATAGCGTCGATACCTGCTATCGGGTGCTGGGGGTGATGCACAGCCTGTACAAGCCCTACATGGGGCGCTTCAAGGACTACATCGCCATTCCCAAGGCCAACGGCTACCAGTCGCTGCATACCGTGCTGTTCGGACCCAATGGCGTGCCCATCGAAGTGCAGATTCGCACCGAGGAAATGCACATCATGGCCGAGGTCGGCGTGGCCGCGCACTGGCGCTACAAGTCCGGTGATCAGCAGGGCAGCCATGCCCAGCAGCGCGCCCGCGAGTGGCTGCAGAAACTGCTGGATATGCAGCGGCGTGCCGGCAATCCGGTCGAGTTCCTGGAAAGCGTCAAGGTCGATCTGTTCCCCGACGAGGTCTACGTGTTCACGCCGCGCGGTGAGATCATCGAACTGCCGCGCGGGGCGACAGCGGTCGATTTCGCCTATGCCATTCATTCCGATGTCGGCAACACCTGCGTCGGCGCGCGGGTTGACCGGCGCCTGGTACCGCTGCGCACGCCGCTGAGCACCGGGCAGGCCGTTGAGGTAATCATCACCCCGACCGCGCGTCCCAATCCGGCCTGGCTCAACTTTGTGGTGACTGCCAAGGCCCGCGCCAGCATCCGCCACTATCTCAAGCACCTGCAGCGCGCCGAGGCGATCCTGCTCGGCAAGCGGCTGCTGGAAAAGGCCCTGGCCGGGCGCATTGGTGGCCTGAACGAGCTGGCACCGGCGACGGTGAAAACCCTGGTCCAGGAATTCGGCCTGGGCAATTTCGACGATCTGCTCGCCGATATCGGTCTGGGCAACCGGGTTGCGGCGCTGATCGCCAAGCGGCTGCTGCCCGAAGATGGCGAGGACAGCCGCTCGCCCGATGCCAGCGCCCAGCCGCTGTTGATCAAGGGCACCGAGGGCACGGTGGTCAGCTTTGGCAAGTGCTGCCGACCGCTGCCGGGCGACATCATCATCGGCTATCTCAACGCCGGGCGCGGTATCGTCATCCACCGCGATAACTGCAGGAACGTCGCCAGCTATAAGAAAAACCCGGAAAACTGGATCGAGGTGGAGTGGGAGCCGAGCCTGCACACCGATTTCAGCGCCGAGCTGCGCCTGGACGTGGCGAACAAGCGCGGCGTGCTGGCTACGCTGGCCGCGGCCATATCCGCCACGGATACGAATATTGAAACCATCAATACCTCGGAGCGTGACGGCAACACCACCACGGTGCATCTGCTGCTCAACGTTCGCGACCGGCCACAACTGGCGCGGGTGATGCGTCAACTGCGCACCCTGCCTGAAGTGCTCAAGCTGGCGCGGCGCGGCTAGCAGCGTTGCCGAAGCGGTCCTTTTCGCCGCTGCGCGCGGCTTTGTCCTGCCAGGAGTACCTGCAAGCCATGCCCCGTGAAATCATCCACACCGATCAGGCCCCGGCCGCCATTGGCACCTATTCGCAGGCGGTCAAGGTCGGCGATACCGTTTATCTCTCCGGGCAGATTCCGCTTGATCCGCTGACCATGCAACTGGTCGAGGGCGAGATGGACGCGCAGATTCGCCGGGTGTTCGATAATCTGGCGGCGGTGGCCCGTGCCGCCGGCGGCAGTCTGGCCGATACCGTCAAGCTCAATGTCTTCCTGACCGATCTGAGCCATTTTGCACTGGTCAACCAGCTGATGGCCGATTACTTCAAGGAACCGTATCCGGCCCGCGCCGCGATTGGCGTGGCCGCCCTGCCGCGTGGCGCGCAGGTGGAAATGGATGCGGTGCTGGTGCTGGACGACTAGCAGTCCCGGCGGCGTCCGCAGCCGCCGCCCGTTTCACCGTTGACTACCGGGATCGTCCGCGCGCATGGACATGAGGACGCTGGTCATTGCCATGCTGGTGGTCTGTGTGGCCATCAACCTGAGCATGGCGACGCTGTGGTGGACCCGCCGCGTTTACCCGGGCTTTGGCTATTGGGTGATTGGCATCTGCTGCCGCACCTTGGGTGGCCTGCTGTTCGTCCTGCGTGGCTCTATTTCGCCCTGGCTGAGCATTGTCCTGGCCAACGGCCTGCTGGTGGCCGAGCTGATGTTCAACCTGCTTGGGCTGCTACGCTTCCGCGATCGGCCGTTGCGCATCGGCTGGCCGGTTGTCGCGCTGCTGTCCTGCGTCGCGCTGCTGGCCTGGTTCACCGTGGTCACGCCTGACACCAACCTGCGCGTGGTCTGCTACAGCCTGTACGCCAGCCTGTTCCGGCTCTGGGCGCTCACGGTGCTGCTGAGCGAGCGTCCGCCGTATTTTGGCTCGGCCGATCGCCTGCAGGCGGCGGTGCTGATCATCATGAGCCTGCTGGATCTGGGGCGCGCCGCCTATACCGCGTTTTTCGAGATCCGCCTGGACGACTTCATGGCCGCGCCGAGCAGCCAGGGTCTGATCATTCTGGCCTCGCTGATGGCGATGCTGCTGCTGGCTCTGAGCCAGATCATCATGAACATGCAGCGCATCGAGCATGACTATGTCATGGCGCAGCGGCGTCTGGAACAGGACATCACCCAGCGCCAGCAGGCCGAGACGGCATTGCGCGACAGCGAAAACCGGGTGCGGGCTAAGTTGAACAGCCTGCTCAGTCCCGAGGGCGATATTGGCAGGCTGGAACTGACCGATGTAATGGACATTGCAGCGCTGCAGGCACTGCTGGACGATATCTACCGGCTGACCCCGATCAGCATGGCGATTCTCGACCTGCGCGGCCGGGTGCTGGTCTCGACCGGCTGGCAGGATATCTGTACACAGTTTCACCGGGCCAACCCGCTCACCGCCCGCAACTGCCTGGAAAGCGATACCCAACTTTCCCAAGGCATTGCACCGGGCGCTTTCAGGTTCTACCGTTGCAAGAACCAGATGTACGACATGGCCACGCCGATCGTGGTCGGTGGGCGGCATCTGGGCAATCTGTTCCTCGGGCAGTTCTTTTTCAGCGATGAACCGCCGGATCGCGAGAGCTTCCGCGCCCAGGCCCAGCGTTACGGTTTTGATGAAGTGGCTTATCTGGCCGCGCTGGAACGTACCCCGCGCTGGAACCGTGACACCATCCAGGTCGCCATGGCCTTCTATGCCCATCTCGTCGAGCTGTTCTCAAATCTGAGCTACCGCAATATCCAGTTGGCGCGCAGCATGGTCGAGCAACAGCGAGCCGAAGCGGCGCTGCGCGAAAGCGAGCAGAAATACCGCTTCCTCACCGAGAACATGAAGGATGTGGTCTGGATTCTCGATGCTGAAACGCTGTATTTCCGCTACGTCAGTCCCTCCGTGCAGCGTCTGCGTGGCTTCAGCGCCGAAGAGGTCATGGCCGCGCCCATGGATGAGGCCCTGACACCGGAGGATAGAGAACTGCTCAGGGCGATGATCCAGGGGCGGGCTGCAGACCTGCGCAGCGGCAGGGTGTCATCGGATCAGTTTTACACCAACCTGGTGCCGCAGCCGCGCAAGGATGGCTCGATCGTCTGGACTGAAGTCATTACCCGCTATCTGATCAACCCCGATACCGGCCGGGTCGAGGTGCATGGCGTGACCCGCGACATCAGCGAGCGCCAACAGGCCGAAGCGGCCTTGCGTGAGAGTGAGGAGAGATTCCGGCTGGCCTTCGACAATGCCAATACCGGCATGTGCCTGGTGGATCTGCAGGGCCGGCTGATGCAGGTCAACGCCAAGATGTGCGCCATCTTCGGCTACGACAAGGTCACGCTGGAGGCCATGACGGTCAATGATCTGGTGATACCCGAGGACACGGCCATCAGTCCGCATTTCATTGAGGCAGCGATCCATGGCGATCTCGATAGCGCCACCTTTGAAAAACGCTATCGGCACCGGCAGGGGCATCTGATCTACGGACTGGTGTCCTCCTCGCTGGTCCGTGATGCGCAAGGGCAACCGCTGTATTTCATCTCCCAGGTGCTGGATATCAGCGAGCGCAAGCGCCTGGAGGCGGAATTGCGCGAGCAGGCGATCCGCGATCCGCTCACCGGCCTGTTCAATCGCCGCTATCTGGATGAGACCCTGCCGCGCGAACTGAGTCGCTGCCAGCGTAGCGGCCAGCCGCTGAGCGTGGCCATGCTCGATCTGGATCACTTCAAGGATTTCAACGACAGCTATGGTCACGAGGCGGGCGATATCGTGCTGCGTGCCGTTGGCGAACTGCTGCATCAGTCGCTGCGCGCCGGTGATATCGCCTGCCGCTATGGCGGTGAGGAGCTGACCCTGATCCTGCCGGGGGCGACGCGGGCCGATGTCCAGCCGCGCCTGCAAGATCTGCGGCAGGCAGTAGCGGATTTGCACCTGCACAGCCGTGCGGACGCCTTGCCCGCGATCACGGTTTCCATTGGCCTGACCGAGGCGGCCGATGCCGATGCCGATGCCGCAGCTCTGCTGACACGCGCTGATGCCGCGCTGTACCGGGCCAAGCAGCAGGGCCGTAACCGCCTTGTCTTCCTGGCCTGAAGGAACCGGCAGAGTCGCTACCCTCAGCTATGCTTTTCTGCAAAGCACCATGCGGGTTCACGGGCCGGATACGCGACCGGTAAGCGTTGGTGCGGGTGCGCGGTTCTCTCTGCCGACTTTCAAAGGTCTTCCGGGTCATCCATGGCCGATCATCCTCAGGCATGCCCTAAAGAACCCGCACAGCGGGTGTGGTCCCGACCGTGGTTGGCCGCCGTGCTGGCTGCGGTCGTGGTGCTGGCACTGGGTCTGGGGGTGACGTTCGCGTTGTGGCACAACGCCCAGCAGCAGGTCGCGCAGAAGCTGGCGACAGAATTTCAGGGTTGGGCGGATAAGGTCGCCTACAGAATCACCTATCGCCTGAACGGCCATGTACAGATCCTGCGCGGTGTCGCTGGTCTGTTCGAGGCATCGGAAACCGTCAGCCGCGAGGAATTCCGCCGCTATGTCAGCGCGCTGGCCCTGGCGGAACATTATCCGGGTATTCAGGGTATTGGCTTTTCCGTCTTCGTCCCCGCCGCGCAGAAGGCTGAGCACATCGCGGCCGTGCGTGCGGAAGGCTTTGCCGATTACAGCATTCGCCCGGACGGCGAGCGGCCGTTCTATACCGCTGTGCTGTATCTGGAGCCGTTCAGCGGTCGTAACCTGCGCGCCTTTGGCTTCGACATGTCGCCTGAGCCGGTGCGCTGGGCCGCAGCGGAGCGGGCACGCGATGACGGCGAGGCCGCACTGTCGGGCAAAGTGATCCTGCAGCAGGAAACCGGCGTCGATGTACAAGCGGGCTGCGTGCTGTTTCTGCCGGTATATCGTTCCGGCATGGCGCATCAGGATCGCGAGCAGCGCCGCGCCAGTCTGCTCGGCTGGGTCTACTCACCGCTGCGCATGCAGGACCTGATGTCCAGCGTGCTGCGTACCTTCGAATTCGACGAATTGCGCACGCTGCTGAACGTGACTATCTACGATGGCGAGCAGCGCTTGCCCGAGAATCTGCTGTTCACCCTGCAGCCCGTAGCGGCCACCGCCCAGGCCCGGTTCCAGAGGGTGCAGCAGTTACGGCTTGGCGGTCACCCCTGGACGATAGTCATCCGCTCCACCGCGGGTTTCGAGGCCCGCGCGCAGGAGGAAAAGGTGCCGCTGATTGCCGTGGGGGGCAGTCTGGTCAGCCTGCTGCTGGCCGTGCTCAGTGGCCTGCTGATCCTGAATCACCGGCGTGCCATCGCCAGCCTGCGCAGAACCGCCGAACTGCTGACCGTCCGCGAGCAGACCGAGCAGGAATCCGCCCGGCGCGAGAATCTGCTGCGCAAGATCATTGAAATTCTCCCGGTCGGGCTGTGGATCGCAGACAAGGACGGCAAGCTGGTCAGTGCCAATCCGGTTGGCCGGCGTATCTGGGGTGCGCAACCGCAGGTCGGGCCGGCCAGCTATGGCGTATTCAAGGCGCGGCGCCTGCCCTCTGGCGAGCCGATCGCAGCCGATGACTGGGCGCTGCTGCACACCCTGCGCGAGGGGGTCACGGTGGTTGATGAACTGCTGGAAATCGAGACCTTCGACGGCCAAAAACGCATCATTCTCAACTACACCGCGCCGGTGTTCGACGAGCAGGGCACTCTCCAGGCGGCCATCGTGGTCAACCACGATATCAGCGAGCGCAAGCGTGCCGAGGCCGCGCTGCACTTTACGCAGGCGGTGGTCGATCAGATGAGCGATGCCGCCTTCCGGACTCTGCCCAATGGCCGGCTGGTGTACGCCAATGCCGCCGCCTGCCGGATGCTCGGCTATACGCTCGATGAACTGCTGGCGCTGTCGATCCAGGACATCATCCCGGACTACGATGAGGCCGACTTGCAGGCAAGCTGGTGCGAGCTGCGCCAGGCGCGGACGCTGCGCATTGAAAGCCGGCATCGCTGCAAGGATGGCACGATGATTCCGGTCGAAATTCATATCGACTACATGGGGTTCGAGGGCGAGGAATACGCCTGTGCGCTGGCTCACGACATCAGCGAGCGGCAGCAGATGGAGGCAATCCTGCGCGAGCAGGCGATGCGTGATCCGCTGACGGGCCTGTTCAATCGTCGCTATCTGGATGAAACCCTGCCACGCGAACTGGTCCGCTGCCAGCGCAGTGTCGAGCCACTGACTGTGGTCATGCTTGATCTCGATCACTTCAAGGACTTTAACGACTGCCACGGTCACGAAGCCGGCGATGCCGTTCTGCGCGCCATCGGCGACCTGTTGCAACAGTTCCTGCGCGGTAGCGATATTGCCTGCCGCTACGGCGGCGAGGAATTGACCCTGATCCTGCCGGGCGCGCCGTTGACCGATGCTTGGCCACGGATGGAAGCGCTGCGCCAAGCGGTAGCGGATTTGCATCTGCGCGATCGTGCCGGTGCACTGCCCGCGATCACTGTTTCCATCGGTCTGGCCGAGGCAACAGCGGATACCGAAATCGCCGCTATTCTGCTGGCGCGCGCCGATGCCGCGCTGTATCGAGCCAAGCAGCAGGGCCGCAACCGGGTCATATGCGCGGAGATATAGGCATGTTCAAGCGTGGGCGGCACATCTGTTGCGGGCTGTTACTCCTTCTGAGTGGGATCAGTCCCGGTCTGGCGGTGGAACAGGTGACGCTGCAATTACGCTGGATGCATTCGTTTCAGTTCGCCGGTTATTACATGGCCAAGGAAAAGGGCTATTACCGGGATGAGGGACTGGCAGTCCAGTTCCTGGAAGGCGGTCCTACTGTTGATGGGATTGGCAATGTGCTGGAGGGCAGGGCTGATTTTGGCGTGGCCAGCAGTGAGCTGGTTTTAGCGCGCGAGGCCGGCAAGCCGGTGGTGGTTCTGGCCAGCATTTTTCAGCATTCTCCCTATGTGTTGATGGTCCGCGAGGCATCGGGCATTCGCTCGCCACATGATCTGATTAATCATCAAGTCCTGATTGGTCCGGAAAATCGCGCTGTCGAACTGCGTGCCATGCTGATCAATGAAGGCGTCGATCTGAAGCAGATCAGAATAGTGCCACCACCGTTAACACCGGAAAAGCTGCGTGATCCGGCAATCAGCGCCATCAGTGGCTATATCAGCAATGAACCTTTCCAATGGCGGCAACTGGATATCCGCTATCACCTGCTCAAGCCGATTGATTACGGTATTGATTTTTATGGTGATAGCCTGTTCACCACGGAATCGCGCATCGCCCAGCAGCCGGAACAGGTGAAAGCATTCATTCGCGCCAGTCTTGAGGGCTGGCGCTATGTCTTCGCCCATCCCGAGGAAGCAATCACCCTGGTCGAGCAGAAATACAATAGCGATCAGCGCAGCCACGATCATCTGCTGTATGAATACAGCACCATGAAGGAGCTGATTTATCCCGAACATATTCCCATCGGTCAGATGAATCCGGGGCGCTGGCATTCGATCGCTAAAGTTTATGCTGCACTGCACCTGATTGATCGGATCAGCAATATGGACGGATTTATCTACGATCCAGAAAAAAATATGCTCAGGGAACAGCAAAAGCTGCGCGATTATCTGGCATTGGGAATGCTGCTGTTTTTTTCCACACTCTTTCTATTTTTCATCTGGGGCCGGTCGCTACGCAAAGCAGTAAGCATGAAAACCCAGGAATTATCAGCCGAGATAGAACGCCGCAAGGATGCTGAGAATCTTTTGCACAATAACCTGAAAAAATACGAGGTTCTGTTTAATGCCTTTCCGCTGGGCATTGCCGTATGCGACATGAATGGCAAGATACTCGAAAGCAATCCAAAATCCGAAGCCCTGCTTGACCTTTCAACCTGTGATCATCAGCAGTACACAATTGATAGTGAGTACTGGCGCATCATTCGCCAGGATGGCTCGCCGATGCCGGCTGCGGAATGGGCGAGTGTCCGGGCGCTGCGGGAAAGACGCTTGGCGGAAAATGTGGTTATGGGTCTGATCAAACCAAAAGGTGAAATCATCTGGCTCCATGTCACCGCCGCACCGCTGCCGCTGGCCGGCTATGGTGTGGTGATCGCCTATCACGATGTCAGTGACCGCAAGCGCGCCGAGGACGAAATTCGCCGCCTGAATGCCGAACTGGAGGATCGGGTTCGTGAGCGCACTGCGCAGCTTGAGGCTGCTAACAAGGAACTGGAAGCCTTTGCCTATTCGGTTTCGCATGACCTGAAGGCGCCGTTGCGCGGCATTGATGGCTACAGCCGCATGCTGTTGGAAGATCACGAGGAGCCGCTGGATGCCGAACGCCAGCAGTTTTTGCGCAACATCCGGGCTGGTGTGTTGCAGATGCACGCCCTGATCAATGACCTGCTGGCCTATTCGCGCATGGAGCGGCGCGCCTTGCATTGCGATCTGCTGGATCTGCGGGCGCTGCTGGCTGGGATCGTAGCCGATTACGCGGCGGAGATTGAGCGGCAGGGGGCCACGGTGCGGCTGGCGCTGCCGTCGACACTGCAGGTGCGCGCTGATCTGGACGGACTGCGTCAGGCGCTGCGCAATCTGCTGGATAACGCGCTCAAGTTTGGTCGCGCCGGTGTGCCGGTTGAAGTGGAGATGGGGGGTCAGGCGGGTGAAGGCGTAGTGACGCTGTGGGTGAAGGACAACGGCATTGGCAT
>OFSA01000107.1_pt1 | contig 12981 bp, 12 predicted proteins | sample 1543241 | NCBI WGS metagenome assembly OFSA01 (sample SAMN05442508, study PRJEB24371) | freshwater metagenome | isolation source: Freshwater Lake | place: Canada: Niagara | collected 2012-08-09 | reverse complement strand
CTTCAGGACAGCGCCAGCCAGCCCCGCCATTTGACCCGCGCCGAAATCAGCACCGTGCTGGCTCCGGTGATGCGCCTGAACTGATTCGTTCACGCCAAGCGTCACGCAGCACCCACATTCCCCATTTTCCATACAACTCTGTCTTTAAAAAGACAATTTTGCTTTTATTGCCTTCGTAGACGCCGCGCCTGCTGCCAGACTGCTGCATCAGACGCGGACATGGCCACATTTTCGTCATCCAGAATAAGCAAAAACGTCTCGAAAAATAACAATGCCAAGGCACTCTCAGAGTTTCTTTCATCACTAGGCTGACAGTGCAGGACAGGATTATCATGAGCGTATCAGGCTAACAAGCTTGTCGATGCAGCCATGCAAGCAGGGGCATGGCACCCTTTTACGCATCCATACCCCTGCATGCGCTAAGCGGCAGCCGCTGCGTGACCGCCCCGCGCCCAACAAGAACGAATAACGCCATGACCGCCATGCCTCATATGTTCACCCGTCGTATCCTGCTGTGCGTGACGGGTCTATCGCCGCAAATCGTCACCGAGACCCTCTATGCCCTGGCCGTAACGCAAACGCCGGCATTTCTGCCCACTGAAATTCACCTGATCACCACCCTTGAAGGCGTCGAACGCGCCCGTCTGACGCTGCTCAGTGAGGAGCCGGGCTGGTTTCGTCGGCTGTGCGCTGATTACCAGCTTGACGCGGCGCACATCCATTTCAGCGTCGATACCCTGCACTGCATTCGCGACGCTGCCGGGCAGCCACTGCCCGATATCCGCACCCAGGAAGACAACACCGCAGTTGCCGACACCATCACCACCCTGGTGCGCGACTTCACCGCTGATCCCAACTGCGCAGTGCATGCCTCGATCGCGGGCGGGCGCAAAACCATGGGTTTTTATCTTGGCTATGCGTTGTCGCTGTTAGGTCGCCCGCAGGATCGACTGTCGCATGTACTGGTATCCAATCCCTTCGAGACCCATCCGCAGTTTTTCTATACCTCGCCGGAACCGCGGGTCATCTTCGCCAACAGCCCCGACCAGCGCCCACTCGATACCCACACCGCACAGGTCACTCTGGCCGATATTCCCTTTGTGCGCCTGCGCGATGGTTTGCAGGAAAACCTGCTCGCACCCGGAGCCAGCTTTGGTGCGGTTGTCGCTCAGGCCCAGCGCAATCTAGCCGCGCCATCCCTGATACTTGATACCGCCACTTGCCAAATACGTTGTGGAGAAACCGAGCTGACACTGCGCCGGGTGGATTTCGCCTTCTATGCCTGGCTGGCCCGCCGTGCCCAGTCCGGTCAGACCGGCGTGTGCCGCAACGGTATGGATGCTAAAGACAGCGCTGCTTTTCTGGTCGAGTACGCCGCTCTGCATAACGAAATGGACCAGGATATCGACCGAGTGCGTAAGGCACTCGCAAACGGCATGGATCCTGAGTATTTCGACAATCGCCAAGCCACGCTTCGCAAAGCCTTGGTGCAGGCACTGGGGAATGCTGGAGCGCAACCCTACCTGATACACAACGATAAAAAACGCCCAAAGTCGCGTTATGCCTTGAAGCTGAAACCGGAGCAGATTCATTTTGAAGCGCTAAAAGCCGCGCTTGACGACAAGCTTGTCGATCCAGACATGCACAGATTTCCAGCGTAAATTGGCAGGCGTTCCACCGGTGCAACCAGGATCAGTTCAGGATCCGCCTATCGAACAAGGATGTTCGGCGCAGGGACGCGCCACTCTCACTCGCTTTCGCTTTTCAGACACGGCTTATCAATTTTCAGGAGTACGGTGCGCATGGCACATACGCTCATTTCCTTTCTCGGTCGCGTTCCTGGACAAGTCGCTAGTTATCGCACCACGACTTACAGCTTTAATGGTGTTCCCGATGAACCGACTGCCTTTATCGGCTGGAGTTTGCGCCGGCGACTCACGCCCGATCGACTGGTTATTCTCGGCACCGCCGGCAGCATGTGGGACCACCTGTTCGAGAAAGACATTGATCTAGGCACAGTCGCCGAGGACGAGCGACTGGCATTGCAGGAGGCGACGGAAAACAGGACCGTGACGGCGGAATTATTGAACCCGCTTGAACCCGTCCTACAACAGCGACTGGGCTGTGAAGTGCGGCTGGCGCTGATTCCCTATTGCCATAATGAGGCCGAGCAACTCGATCTGCTGACCATCATGGCCGCACAGGTTGAATTATGTGATCGGGTCAGTCTAGACGTGACGCATGGTTTTCGGCATCTGCCGATGCTGGCCTTGCTCAGCGCTATGCATCTACGGGTAGTGCGCAATGCACAAATCGAAGGGATTTATTATGGTGCCTATGATCCAGAAAGTGGCACGGCACCGGTTGTCGATTTGAGTGGCCTATTAAGGATTGCGGATTGGCTGGATGCACTCAGCACCTATGACAAGGATGGCGATTATGGTGCTTTTGCCAAACTGCTCGGCCCCGCCGGTGGCCAGTTAGCTAAAGCTGCCTTTTTCGAACGCACCAGCAATCCAGTCAAGGCCCGCGAAGCGCTCAACACTTGGATCAATCGTTCTGACCGATATCCCGATGCTGATCCTGCAGCCCAGCTATTCCGTGAACCTTTGGAAGAACGGGTGCGCTGGTTTCGGCAACCCAATCGCCCTGCATGGGAAAAAAGTCTGGCCTGGGAATATTTAGACCATCAAGACTATGTTCGTGCGGCGATTTATGGTCTGGAAGCTGTTATTTCCAGCGAAGCAGCCCAATGCGGTCAGGATATTGGCAGTTTCGACTGTCGCGATGCAATGCGTGAAAAATTGAAACGCACACGGGATGGCTTCAGGATGCTTGGGCATTTACGTAATGCGCTGGCGCATGGTTTGCGTCCATTCAATAAAGATATTGAACGAATCATCAGCGATGAAAGCAATCTACGCAACACGCTGAAGAGTCTGTTTACGCAATTACTTGGCAAGCCATGACCACCTATTTCATCTCTCGACACAGTGGTGCAATGCACTGGGCTGAAAGTCTTGGTATTGCTGTGGATCAGGTGATCAGCCATTTCGATCCCGAGTGCGTGCAGGCTGGTGATGTTGTGATTGGGACTTTGCCGATTCATCTGGCGGCCCGCGTGTGTGCCCGTGGTGGGCATTATCTGCATTTGAGTCTCAATGTGCCGCCGGAATGGCGTGGCCAGGAGCTTTCGGCGACTGAATTACGTGCCTGTGGAGCGCGCTTGGAGGGTTATCGCGTTATTCGTGACACATTATTCGATAGCAATTTTTTTTCACTTCAACCCAATGGAGGATTGCAATGACAGTCATGACCGCAACATACCGCGTGGTCACGCCGATGTTTATCGGTGACGCGGATCAGAAAGCTACCAGTCTGCGCCCACCTTCGATTAAAGGTGCGCTGCGCTTCTGGTGGCGGGCGCTGAATTGGGGGCATTTCCGGAGGCAGGCCGGATCGGTCTCTGAAGCACTTAATCGTCTTCATCGGGAAGAACAGCGCCTGTTTGGAACCGCTGCTGTTATCGAGGACAATAAGCCACTTGGTCAGGGTGTTTTTTTATTGCGCGTTAGTAATCAGCCTAAAATCATGATCGATACTTTATGGCCAATTAATAATACTGGTAGTGGCTATCTTGGTTTTGGCATCATGGAATCTGGTCAATTCTCCAAGAATAATTATCGGCCGCATCGTGAAGGTATTCGTGAGGGTGTCGACTTTGAGTTGGAACTGCATTTCAAACCAGGTACACAGCAGACTGATATCGATGCGATTACTGAAACCCTAAAAATTTGGAGTCTTTTTGGCGGTTTAGGTAGTCGAGCACGGCGCGGTTTTGGCTCGGTTACATTGTTGAAATTAAATGGGCAAGATACCCGACTAGATCAGAATGCTTATCGTGCGGCAGTTAAATCCATACTCGATAATGCTGTTGATATCAACAGTTTTCCGCCCTATACGGCATTGAGTCGACATAGCCGTTTTGGCATTCTATCCATAAGTCAAGATGCGCGGTTGGCACATGATCAGGCAGGTTTACTCTATAAATCTCACCGTGGACAGACTAGCGCATTACGTGGTGCAGCCAAAATTCCATTTGGTTTGCCTTTACAAGGTGTCGATCTAGAAAGTCGTCGTGCAAGTCCGTTGATTTTTCATATTCACGCTTTGCGCAATGGCTCTTTTGCTGGTGCTGTACTTTACTTGCCAGCTGAATTTCACCATGAAAGCCGATATCAGACTGCTGATTTGGAAAAATTCTATCGCGAAGTAAAGCGATTTATACCGATGGAGCCCTAGGAATGACTCAAAAAACATTTCATTTCACCCTTGGCCCAGTGCAAGGCTTTGTCGCTCAAGCCCGTCGCACGCGCGATTTCTGGGCCGGTTCCTTTTTGCTTTCATGGCTGGCAGGCGCAGCCATGCAAACAGTGATCAAGCAAAAAGGAGACATTGTCTTTCCTACGCCGGATAAAGATTATCTCAAGTGGATACAGGGACAGGGTCGTAAAGAGCCACCCCGGCAGGGTGGTATTCCCAATCGATTCAAAGCCAAGGTTGATCAGGACTTTAAACCCGAATCAGTGGTGGAGACCGTTAAACAAGCCTGGCGGGCGCTGGCAGAAGCTGTCTGGCAGAAAGATTTGCAGCGGCATTGCCAGCTTTATCCAGCTACTCGTGAGATTTGGGATCGACAGATTAACGGCTTCTGGGAAATCGCTTGGGCTATTGGCGATGATGATTCGCTACTTGATCAGCGCAAAAACTGGCGCACGCAATTGCCACCAACTGAAGCCGGAATCAAGTGCTCAGTCATGTCCGGCTGGCAGGAACTATCGGGATTAGTAGCGCCAAACAGAGAAGAATTAAACAAATTTTGGCAACCATTGCGCAATGACTGTGGTCGTGATCTGGCTGAGGATGAAAATCTGTGCGCGATTGCCTTTGTCAAGCGCCGCTTTCCCCATTGTTTTGATCAGATCAAAGCATCGATGCCTAGCGACTGGACGTTATACGGATGGAAGGTGAATCCACAAACGCCTTCTACACTGGATTTGGCGGCGGCGAATTGGCTGGCGCGGGTGGTTGATAAAGGTTCAAAAGTCGAGGTGGCGCACTTGCATGAAGCGGCGGAACGCCTGCCCTTTTCACCCGGTGACTGCGGTGTCAATCGCTTGCGCTGCGTCGAGGAAGCTTACAAGACGCAGGAAGTGCGTCATTTGAACAGCAGCGTTTTATTTAGCCATGTCCTCGATAACCCGAATGAATGTCCGGATCCAGCCGCAGTTCGGGAGATAAAAAAGGCGATTAAAGCGCTGAAGCTAAACGGCTTCCCTGCACCGTTTTACGCTATTTTGTTAATGGATGGCGACAGTCTGGGCGAATTACTGCGGAAATCAGGCTCGGCGGTTTCCAATGCGCTAGATCGCTTCACCAAGCAGGTTCCTAAAATCGTTTGCCAGCACAATGGTTTTCTGATTTACGCCGGCGGTGATGATGTATTGGCGTTATTGCCATTGGAGGATGCTTTGCAATGCGCAGCGGATATTCGCCAATGCTACCTCGATGCTTTCAAGACCCAAGGCCTATCGTCAACGATTTCAGCCGCGATTGAATACGCTCATGTCAAAACGCCGTTGACCCGGATTCTCGGCGATGCCCATCATCTGCTCGACGATATTGCTAAGGAAGGACGGGGGCGCGATGCGATTGCGGTGCGAGTCTGGAAACCTGGCGGTCAGGCGCTGGAATGGGCAATGCCATGGGAAAAGGCGCTTATTAAGGATAGTAACCAACTGAAGATCGCACAAATAGCCAATCAATTTGCCGGCGATAAATCCGAATTCAGTAGTAAATTCTTTTACAGAATTCGCGAACGTTTTGATTTGCTTAACCCAGAGAAGAACAAACAAGAGGAGTGGGGAAATGAATCGGCCATTTTCAGTGAAGATGATGCCATAGCCTTGCTAGCTGTGGATTATCTCGCATCCGGTATCAACGAGGGGCTGCGTGATAAACTCAAAATTAAAGATGCTGTGGATCGAATTAAGCCGTTACTCGAACAGTGTCGGCCAGTGATCCGTCGCCCCAACGAGAGCAATGAAGAAAAGAAATTTCCTAAAAGCAAGCGATTGGAAGTCGATGGCGCGCTATTAGTACGCTTCCTCGGCCGCAAGGGGGTAGAACGATAATGAATAACGACAGGCAATGGCGGTTTGATCCGCTGGATAGCTGGTTTTTCCGTGAAGCACGGGCTTTCGACATCAGTGGTAGCAATGAACTCAACAGCCTGTTTCCTCCACCCGCTCGCACGGTGGCCGGGGCAGTGCGAACGCTGATTGGCGAAACACAAGGCGTTGACTGGCAGGAATTTGCCAGTGCTGAAAAATACACCGATCTAAAGCAATCCATCGGTTCTGATGACGATCTAGGCGCACTGCGCATCCGCGGACCTTATCCACTCTGGAATAATGAGCGACTGTATCCCGCGCCACTGCATCTGTTGGCCAAAGAGCAGAAGTATGGATTTTTAAAACCGGGCGTTGTTGTCCAATGTGATTTGGGCAAGGTAAAACTGCCGAAATTGGAAGAATCCCTACCCGGAGCCAAGCCGCTGGAAAATGCCTGGCTGACCAATACTGATCTGCAGCGGGTTTTAAAAAATGAATCGCCAGAAAAAGTTTGGCATTCCCGAGATTTATATAGTACTGAATCCCGGCTTGGTATTGCCCGCAATAATGCTCAGCGTACAGTTTCTGATGGGCTTCTCTATCAAACCCGTCATATTCGGCCACGCGCAGAACTGGCAATTGGCGCAACAGTCAGCGGCATTGACCCAGAATTGTATCCAGCGTATGGCGTAATTCGCTTTGGCGGTGAAGGACGCGCCAGCACGGTCACGGTTGATGAATCGTCATTGCCTCTTGTGGAAGCGCCAAAAACTAATAGCAGCAATCTACTATTAGTTCTACTCACTCATGCGGATTTCGACGGCAAATGGGAATTACCCGGTTTCCATGCAGAAACACAGGGCGATGTTAAAATTTGGCGCGGAATAATTAATGGCATTGAGTTGATTTTGCACAGTGCAGTATTGGGCAAGGCAGTGCGTGAAGGCGGCTGGGACTTGCTGAATAAAAAGCCGCGTCCAGTACAAAGCCTGATCCCAGCCGGTAGCGTTTACTTCTGCACAGTTCAAGGTGATGTACAGGCAGCTGTTAAAACCTTGCACGGTTGTCATATCGGGCAGCATACCGCGCTGGGCCGCGGCGAGCTGGCGATTGGTTTCTGGTAAGAATGTCGAATAACTGGAGAAAAAACATGAGTAATACCGCATTGCTGGGCTTGTTAGCCGAAACTTCGATTCATGCCGGTGCTGGCCAAATGGCTGGTGTGATTGACTTGCCGATTCAGCGCGAGGCCCATACCGAGTGGCCGGTAGTGTTTGGTTCAGCGGTTAAAGGTGCACTGCGTACATTGGCCGATGAGCAGCAAGCTCCATGGCGTTTCGCAGTGTTTGGCCCGGAAATAAATAAAATAAATAATGCATTGGATCATGCCGGTGCATTACTGGTGAGCGATGCTCGCTTATTGTTATTACCAGTGCGCTCACTGACCAGCCATTTCAAGTGGGTGACCTGTCCTGCATTACTTAAGCGGTTTAAGATAGATGTCAAGCGCCTTCAATTAAATGATGCTGATTTTGCAATTCCTGAGTTTGATAATAATAAGAAGGAAATGGCACTGGTAGCGAATGAAGCAACTGGCGCGCTGTTTCTAGAGGAATTCAAATTCACTGCTAAAGCGGCTGATCTGGACGCGCTGATTAAGGCACTGGCTCAATTGATGGATCGGGATGATGCTGTCTCTGCATTAAAACAGCAGTTGGCGATCGTGCATGACGATCGCTTTAAGCATCTAGCGAAATTTGCCACCCCGGTTAATGCGCATATCTGCATTGATAATAAAACCAAGACCGTCAAACCCGGTGCGTTGTGGTATGAGGAAAGTCTGCCAGCGGATACCGTGCTTTATGTGGGCTTGCATGCTCAGGCAGCGCGGATCGATAAGGAAAAAAAGACCGCTGTGGAAGTACTGAGCCATATCACTGATGAGCTTTTTTCCCGGCCTTATCTGCAACTCGGTGGCAATGAGACTGTGGGTATGGGCTGGTGCAAGGTAGCGATTTGCAAGGCGGGAGGTTAAGTGATGAGCAGCAAACATAATAATTCGGGGAATAATAAAAAAACCACCCATCAAAAAAATCCCGCTGTGACTGGGTCTGCTATTTCCAAACCATCAGCAGTGGCATCGAGGGAAAATCCTGCGGTGAAAAGCAATACACAAACCAATGCGAATTCCGCTGTTTATAAAGCACCGGTAGATTCGTCGCTGGAGTGCAATATGGCAAAACCTCTACCCGCCACCGCTACTCCGCAACAGCGCCGGGCAGCTTTTGCCTTAGCGTGTATTCAAAAACTGGCAGGCGAATGGAAGGAAGATACCAAAAAGCAAAAGGAATTCAACAGTTACGCCAGCGCCATGCCGTTCATGATCCACGCGAATGGTCTGGGCCAAACCGCCGCGTTTTATCGGCGCAAAGGCACAGATCACACTTATTACCGGCTCTACACGCTGCTGGGCTATTGGCTCAGTCAAGTGGATCAACCGTTTGCGGGCAAAGCTGATCTATTGGACGGCATCACTCAATCGGACATGGATACTTACTTAGCCGCACAGACTGAGGCGATGCTATTCCTCGATTGGGTGAAGAAGCTGGCTAGCGCTTTCCTGGCCCGCGATGAGGATCCTGCCCAATGAATCTGCCACTCTACCGATTGGACAGCGAACCGGCACTGGCGACTGAAGGCCACCGGGGTCTTTGGTATAACCGCTTTTTCAATCAATATGGCAATGATTGGCAGATCCCCGAAGATGGCAAGCGCCAGTGGGTCAGTGAAAATGCGAAAACGACCGGCCAGCAAAAAATGCTGCAAATGGCCGCGTTTCGTCAGTTGAGTCTTATCACCGCACTGAATGGACGTGGCTCGGTCTTCAAAACCGACTGGCATTTTGCTACCGGACTGGGTCTACCCCACCCGGTTGAGAATGGCTTGGCTTGGCATCATACCCTCGGCGTTCCGTATTTGGCTGGGAGCGGCGTGAAAGGATTAGTGAAGGCGTGGGTCGATGTTTGGGATGAATCCCTGAGCGATGAAACGCGGAAGCAGCGGTGTGATGAATGGTTCGGTACCACGGAACAAGCCGGCAACTTTATTTTCTTCGATGCACTGCCGATAGAACCCGTGTCACTGACACCTGATGTTATGACCCCACACATGGATAAGTGGTATGAGCAGGGCGGTGAGATCAATGACTGGAAAAGGGAACCGGACAAGGTGCCAGCTGACTGGCATGCGCCGGTACCCGTGCCTTTTCTGGTGGTGAAAGAAGCGAGGTTGTTATTTGGCATTGCGCCGCGTACTGCCAAATCTGCGGATCAATTGCCGCAGGTTTTTGAAGCTCTGAAACAGGCGCTGGATTGGCTGGGCGCTGGGGCAAAAACCGCTGTCGGTTATGGACACATGCTGGAAGATTCCAGTAAGACCGACGACTTAGTTGAGGATATGAGCAAGATTGCGGCGAAAGCTGAAACAAGCAAATTGTCGCCGGAGCAGCAGGAATTGCGTGCCTTGCGTGAGCGTTTCGCAGCGGATCAGAAATGCGGTGCCAGGGAAGCCGGGGGTGAACTCATTGGTAAAACCAACCAGTTGCTTAAAGAGGGATTGAACTGGCCAGCAGCGGATCGGCAGGAATTAGCAACGCTGGTCGAGGCGATCTTTTCCTATATCGGCTGGGGTAACAAGAAGAAGGAACGCAAGGAGAAGATCGCGGCGCTGCAGCAGTAAGCCATTTCCCTCATCCCTAGCCCTCTCTCGCCGGTGGGAGAGGGTAATTGGGCGACAAGCTTGTCGGATCGGACAAGATTTGTCAGATATGGCAGGCTTGTTTGAACATAACGAATGTTCAGGAGATAAGCATCATGATGGAAGCAATGCGGGAACTAGCGTTGCTGGAGTTAAATCATCTCTGTGGTGAAAATGGCACGAATTTGCATGATATTCGCAGTCGGTATGGCGAACAGCTTGCACAGCTGCTGGTGGAATCTTCTGAAAAAATCCCTCGCGTCTACCTGCTGCAAGCTAAACCCGACCAGCAAGATACAGTGCGAATGTGGGTTGAAGAACTCGATGATGCCAAGCGTCGGCGGTTGCCGTTTAATAAACCCAGTGGTGCTCAATCTCCAGCGCTTGGTCCGGTCTTCAAACGCACTAGCAAGGCTAAAGAAAAACCGCCCTACGGTCCGAGCCTCAAAATCCAGAATACGACCGAGAAAGAATTTACAGCGCAAGCCCGAAATTCGACGGCTTGGAGCGACTACTTTAAAGAGGTGTGCGCCGTTTTGTTCGAGAGTCGAGCGCTGATTTATGGCGATGTCACTTATCCAGTTGGCTCCAATCAGCCGGATCCGCATGCGCTCGCTGCCGCTATTCGCCTAATCCCAGAAAAAGAGACTGTTTTTCTAAGCGTTGTAGACGTTAAGGGTAGATGGCCGGGCGACCGGGCCGAGTATCAGGACTACTTGGCACACGCTCTGGCAGACATTAAATATGTCACTGGCGAAGCCACAGCATATGACTTTGCCGATTGCCCACTATGCGGTGCGACCGGTGTTACGCTGTATCCTAATTTGCGGGGTACGGGCCTCAACTTTGCCAACGTAGATCGGGCTGGCGCATTCCCTGGACTGGATACCGGCCAAGCTTGGAAGGGCTACGGCTTGTGTCTGGACTGTGCAGATTTGTTGTATGTCTTCAAGAACCACCTGCTCGGTCAATTTCTTGGCAATGTGGCAGGCGATAAAGCATTATTGATTCCGAGTCTGCTGGGTAATCCTGAAGGCAAGCGTCAGTTTCTCAAAGACTGGCGAACATATTTACAAAATCTGGAAAGCGGAAAGATCGCTTCTCATGAAAACGATCTGCTGGAATTCGTCCAGGATCAGGATGATGCGCAGATCGTGTTGCACATCCTTTGGGCGACCTTCGGTCAAGTCGTTGATGAGGTGCGCGGAGTGATCAACGACATTTTGCCGTCACGTTTGCGGCAATTGGCGAAGGACAACAATACAGCGAATCACTGGAACCATGCGCTGACACCTCGCCACGTCATGGATAACGCCCGCTTTGACCTGAGCCTGAACGCGCTTCTGGTCTTGCTAAAACGTCCCGGTGGGCGAAAAGCTGCCAAAGCTAACGAAAGCAGTCGCCTGTTCAACATGAAGCGACAATTAGCTGAAGCCATTTATCACGGAGTGTCGCTAGGCGAGGCGCGGGCTGGACTGTGGCGGGAAATTTTGATTACGGCGGAATGGTATTTAAATGATTTGCCTGAAGAAATACCGGTGTTGCGCAACTACTTATTGAATCAGGGGATTAACAAAAAAGGCGACCGGCAAACGTTCGCTAGTTGGATCAGGCAATTAGCGCAATTCCTTTATTACCTGCATTTAACCGGAGTGTTACTAATGGATGAATCCAATACCCAATTTTTTGAACCAATGTTGCCCACGCTCAAACCGTATTTTCAGCTTGGCTCTGGCCTGAGCAGTCCGGAAAAGGCATTCACTTTTATTCTCGGTATTCTCTATGGCAAGGTGCTACAAGTGCAGGCGGCGCGGGGCGTCAATGTTGCATCTAATGCCCTAACTTGGCTCAAACGGCTCAATCTTGATGGTCGCGACCTGCCAGAACTCTACAACAAGGTCCGCGAAAAACTGCTGACTTATGAAACTGAAGCTAATGCCGATGTTCGGACGCTGATTCAAGACTTAGGGCGCTTAGGCGCTTGGTTAGGTGACGGCATCCATTTGGACAATACCGCAACCTGCTATTTCCTTTTGCTCGGCCAGTCGGTCATGGTCGATGTGCTGCCTTCTAAAACCAGGAAAGATGAGGATTAATCCATGTCTACACTCTCTTCCCGCCGGGAAATTTTCTTCAGCTACGACATTCGTATGGGCAACCCCAATGGTGATCCAGATGAAAACCGCCCGCGCAGTCTACCTGATGGTCGATTTTATGTGACTGACGTGCGCTTGAAACGATTTGCCCGCGATTACATAGCGACCAAGAACCAAGATATTCTGGTTGGCAATATTGAGGGCCGCACCACTAATCTGACCGGACGGATCGCGCACTATCTGGAAAAAGTGGGCAAAGCCAAGGCGAATGGTGAGGAGTTGGTCAATATCCTGCTGGACGCTTTTATCGATGCCCGCTGGTTTGGTTCTTCACTGGCGTTCAAGAAACAGGAGGACTGGGAGCCAAAACCGTTGCCCAAGACCTTGACCGGCGCGGTGCAGTTCAATATGGGCGAAGTGCTGCATGAGGCCGAAGAAATCCAGATTCAGGGGACTTCGGTGTTTGGCAGCGACGAGGAGAAAAAACAGGGCACTTTCACTAACTACGCCGCGCTGCGTTACGCCCTGATCGCTTTCCACGGCGTCGCCAATGAACACTCGGCGAAGAAATCGCGGATGACGGATGCTGACTATGATGCCTTGCTGCGGGCGCTGTGGAATGGGGTGCGCTCCGCCGGCAATACGCGCACCAAAATTGGCCAGGTTCCCCGCCTGTTGCTATCGGTCGAATACCAGCCCGGTGAGGAATTCCAGTTCGGCAATTTGATGGATTACGTCAAGTTGCAAGCAGCAACTGGTAAACCAGAACGCGCCTGGGCATCGCCCGATGACTACCAGGTGGATTTGTCGCGGCTATTGGAGCGATTAAACAGTCAACGCGCTCGCATTGCTCAAGTACGTTATGAGTTGTCGCCCGATCTGCACTTTGCCGGCTCTGAGATTCCGGCGGACTGGCGGCCGCTCGGTTTCGACCGGCCGGCGTGAGCGCCGTTATG
>OFSA01000106.1_pt1 | contig 13135 bp, 10 predicted proteins | sample 1543241 | NCBI WGS metagenome assembly OFSA01 (sample SAMN05442508, study PRJEB24371) | freshwater metagenome | isolation source: Freshwater Lake | place: Canada: Niagara | collected 2012-08-09 | reverse complement strand
CCTTCCTGCTCCCCATGATGCAGAAAGGCTAATCCCACTCAACCCGGCGGGTGCTGTGACTGGCCCGCCGGTTTCCAGATTCCCCTATCGCTTGACACCGCGAATTTCCACGCCATCATTAGAGAGTAATCAATTACTATCTAATGAGCGCCTCATGATGCCCGCCAAAACCCGCCTGTCTGCCGAAGAGCGGCAACAGGAAATCGTCCATGCCGTGCTGGTGCTGGCCACCGCGAACAGTCCCGACGCCATCACCACCCAGGCCATCGCCCAGCACATCGGCCTGACCCAAGGCGCGGTATTCCGCCATTTTCCAAGCCGGGAAGCGATCTGGCTGGCGGTGATCGACTGGCTGGAAGAGAACATGGGCGACATCATCGCCGCCGCCCTCGTCACCGCCTGCGACCCGGTGGAGAGTCTGCAACGGCTGTTCAATGCCCATGTCGCCTTCATCGCCGCCCATCCATCCGCGCCACGACTGGTGTTCAACGAGATGCAAAAGCCGGCCGATAACCCGGTCAAGCAGCGGGTACGCGGCCTGCTCGACCGCTACCGGCAGCGCGTGACCGCACTGCTGGCACAGGCCAAAACCCTGGCACTGGTCGATCCGGCGCTTGATGAAACCGCCGCCGCCACCCTGTTCATTGGCACGATCCAGGGACTGGTGATGCAAAGCCTGCTTGCCGGCGATCCGCGTGGTCTGCCCGCCGCCGCCGAGCGCCTGCTGCCCCTGTACCTGCGCGGTATCGGCGCGCGTCTCTCATGAACGGGCAGCGCCTGCGCCCATTGCTGCTGCTGACGCTGGCGGGCGCACTGCTCGGTGGTTTCGGCTATCTGATCGCCCGCAGCGGACCGCTGGCCGCCATCCCGGTCACCATCGTGCAAACGGAGCGCCGCGACCTGCAACCGATGCTGTTTGGCATCGGCACGGTGGAAGCCCGCCGCGCCTATGCCATCGGTCCGACCACGGCAGGCCGGGTCCAGCAGGTGCGCGTCGATGTCGGTGACGTGGTCACCGCCGGCCAGCAGGTAGCAGATATGGACCCGGTGGACCTGGATGAACGCATCGCCGCCGCTCAGGCCGCCCTGGCGCGGGCGGGCAATGCACGGACCGCCGCCGAGGCCCTGGTGCAGGAAATGCAAAGCCGGCTGGAGCTGGCTGAGAGCAACGCCCGCCGCTTCACCGATCTGCGCCGTCAGGGCTTCGTTACTCAGGAAGTGGTCGATACCCGGCAGCACGAGGTCAACGCTGCGCGCACTGCGCTGACCGCCGCACAGGCCAATCGCGATGCCGCCGGGCAGGAACGCGAGCGCCTGCTGGCCGAACAGGCGGCCGCGATGAAACTGCGCGCCAATAGCCAGTTGCGCAGTCCGGTGGCCGGGCTGGTGATCGCCCGCGACGCCGAACCCGGTTCGACCGTGGTCGCCGGGCAAAGCGTGCTGCAACTGATCGACCCGGCAAGCCTGTGGCTGCGGGTGCGCATCGATCAGGGCCGTTCCAGTGGGCTGCGCGCCGGACTGCGCGCCGAGATCGTGCTGCGCTCCCGGCCCGACGAACGCTTTCCCGGCCAGGTCACGCGGGTGGAGCTGATCGGGGACAGCGTGACCGAGGAAAAAATGGCCTACGTCAGCTTTGCGCACCGCCCGGACGACGTCGCGCTTGGCGAATTGGCGGAAATCACCCTGCGCCTGCCTGCCCTGCCGCATGCGCTGGTCGTGCCCAATGCCGCGGTGCAACGGCTCGCCGGGCAGGATGGCGTGTGGCTGCTGAGTGCAGAGAACACGGCGCACTTCCAGGCGCTGCGCTTTGGCATGCGCGATCTGGACGGTGCCGTGCAACTGCTGGACGAACCGGCAGCGCATGCCCGCATCATCGTGCACAGCGGACGGGAATTGCATGAGGGCGATGCAGTCAGGCCCAGCCCGGCCCTGAACGGAGGCGGTCGATGATCAATCTGGCCGGGCGCGACATTCTCCATTCCTGGGGCAAGTACGCCTTTACCGGGCTGGGACTGGGGCTGCTGATCGGCGTTACCCTGTCCATGGCCGGCATCTATCGCGGCATGGTCGATGACGGCAAGGCGCTGCTCGGCAACAGTGGCGCGGACCTGTGGGTGGTACAGCAGGACACCCTCGGCCCCTACGCCGAACCCTCCAGCCTGCGCGATGATCTTTACCGCAGCCTGCTTGGCCTGCCGGGTGTGCAGCGCGCCGCCAACGTCACCTATCTGACCATGCAGGTGCGGCACGCGGACCAGGATACGCGGGTGATGGTGGTCGGGATGCAGCCCGGCGAACCCGGTGCGCCGCGCTACCTCATCGCCGGCCGGCAGATCGAGCGCGCTCACTATGAAGCAGTCGCCGATGTCAAAACCGGCTTCCAGCTCGGCGAGCGCATCCGCATCCGGCGCCAGGATTACACGGTGGTCGGCCTGACCCGGCGCATGGTATCGGCCAGCGGCGATCCGATGCTATTCATCCCGCTGCGCGATGCTCAGGAAGCACAGTTTCTCAAGGACAACGACGCCCTCCACAACGAGCGGGCGCGGCTGCGGGCCAATCCGGCGCTGAACCGGCCCGGCCTGCCGGGACTGGTCGAGAGCCTGGCGCGCGCCCAGGAAAGCAGCCACACGGTCAACGCCGTGCTGGTGCAGACCGCACCCGGCTGGGACGCGGCAGCGGTCGCCGGGGATATCCGCCGCTGGAAGCATCTGCAGACCTATACCCGGGCGCAGATGGAAGAAGTGCTGATCGTCAAGCTGATCGCCACTTCGGCGAGGCAGATTGGCGTATTTCTGGTGATTCTGGCCGTGGTCAGCGCTGCCATCGTCTCGTTCATCATCTACACCATGACCCTGGGCAAACTGCGTGAGATTGCCGTGCTCAAGCTGATCGGCGCGCGCAACCGTACCATCGCCGCGATGATTCTGCAGGAAGCGCTGGGCTTGGGGCTGATCGGTTTTCTGGTCGGCAAGAGCGTGGCGACCCTGTGGGCGCCGTATTTCCCCAAGTACGTGCTGCTGGAGCCGGGCGATGCCGTGCGCGGCTTCGCGGCGGTGCTGCTGATCTGCGCCCTGGCCAGCACGCTGGCGATTCGTACCGCGCTGCGGGTCGATCCGGCCACCGCGATTGGCGGCTGAAATGGAGGATATGGCATGACTCAAGCCCAACCGGCCATCGCAGTCACTGGCCTGTGCAAGCGCTACGGCGCGGGAGATACCGCAGTAGACGCGCTCAAGGGCGTGGATTTGACCGTGCAGCCCGGTGAAGTCATCGGCCTGATCGGGCCAAGCGGTTCCGGCAAGAGCACCCTGCTCAAGTGCCTGGGCGCGGTGACCGAACCCAGCGCCGGGCGGATCGATCTGGATGGCGAGACGGTGTACGAGAATGGCTGGCGCAATCGCGATCCACGCGCCCTGCGTCGCGATCGCATCGGCTTCGTGTTTCAGGCCCCGTATCTGATCCCGTTTCTCGACGTGACCGACAATGTCGCCCTGCCGCTGCTGCTGGCGGGATGGTCCAAACGGGAGGCGCGGCAGCGGGCGCGGGAACTGCTCACAGCGCTGGACGTGGCGCAGCGCGCCCATGTAGCGATTACCCAGCTTTCCGGCGGCGAGCAACAGCGGGTCGCGATTGCCCGGGCGCTGGCCAACCAGCCGCCGATCATTCTGGCCGATGAACCCACCGCGCCGCTGGACAGTGAACGGGCGCTGGCCGTGGTGCGGATTCTCAATCGCATGGCGCAGCAGTACCGGACCGCGATCATCGTGGTCACCCACGACGAGAAAATCATCCCAACCTTCAAGCGGCTCTACCACATCCGCGATGGACGAACCTACGAGGACGCGGGCGCGGGCCGGGCGCTGGATTGAAGGTAGTTCGCGCGCGAACTGCTGCTAGGGACGGGTCAGCACCTCGCGCAACAACCGCTCGAAGAGCTCGCCCCAGCGCTGCCGGGGACGCTGCTGCCAGAAGCGCGCATCCGGCCGGCAATCGAATTTCTGCTTGTAAATCGCCAGCGCTGCAACCAGAACGCTCAGGCCGAGCGCCAGGCCAGCGTTGGGAATTCCGGCAAAGGGCAGCACCAGCAGGCTCAGCACGCTCAAGGCGACGATCCAGCCCCAGGGAATGTAAAGGCAATAACAGACTTCGAGCTGGCGCCCGGCGCGGCGAATGCTGACCTGCATCGGCCAATCATCCTGCGACAGATGGGCACGGCGGCGCAATTGCAGCACATCCCCACCCTCGGCGGCGATCACGAACGCCTTGAGCAGCAGTGCATTGCGGAGTTTTTTCAGTTCGGCATCGCCGCCACGCAGCGTGGCCTGCGTAACCCGACCCAAGTGGCGGATGCTCAGCCCAGCGGATTCAGTGTTCAGAGTCGCCACCCGTATCGATATTCAGGACCACCTTACCGGTCGACTTGCGCGCCACCACCTGCTGCAGCGCCTCGACCGCCTGTGCCAGCGGATAAGTTGCCGATACATGCGGCTTGATCAGGCCATCGAGATACCAATCGAGCAGAATGCGGAAACTCGCGGTCATCGCCTGCGGACTCAATTCCGCATAGGCCGGCCAGTTGACACCGATCACATCGACATTCTTGACCAGCAGGTGATTGGCGGGGATCTGCGGCACCGTACCGCCGGCAAAGCCGATCACCAGGATGCGCCCTTCGAAGGCGATGCTGCGCAGCGAGGCGGTAAACAGTTCGCCGCCGACAGGATCGTAGACCACATCCGCGCCGCGCCCACCGGTCAGGTCCTTGATGCGCGCCCGCACATCCTCGGTACGGGTATCAATCAGGTGATCGGCGCCGTGCTGACGGGCCACAGCCAGCTTTTCCGGACTGCTGGCGGTCGCGATCACCGTCGCACCCAGTTGCTTGCCGATGGCCACCGCAGTCAAGCCAACGCCCCCGGAAGCGCCATGCACCACCAGGGTCTCGCCAACCCGCAGCCGCGCCCGCTGGCACAGGGCGATGTGCGAGGTGCCAAACACCACCGGAAAGGCGGCGCCGTGCTCAAAGGACATTGCCGCCGGCAGGGCCACGCAGCGTTTACTATCGACCGCCACCTGCTCGGCATAGCCACCGTGTGGCGTGATGGCGATCACTCGATCACCCACCGCCCAGGTGTCCACGCCCGGCCCCAGTGCCAGAATTTCGCCAGCCACCTCGAAGCCGTGGCTGAACGGCGGTTGCGGCTGCACCTGGTACTGGCCACGGGTGATCAGGCTGTCGGCGAAGTTGATCCCGCAGGCGCGCACCCGAATCAGCACCTGACCGGGCGCAGGATGCGGTTCTGGAACCTCCTCCAGACGCAGCGCGGCCAGGCCAGTCAGTTCATGACAGACGATGGCTTTCAATGGACGCCTCCCGTGCGTTGATAAAAAACGGGGGCGCCAATCACGCCCCCGTGGTCCTGCGTCCTACTCGACGATCACCTTGCGCACCACGTCGGTCATGGAAATCACGCCGACCGGCTTGCCGTTCTCGGTCACCACCAGCCGGTGCATATGCCGTCCGGTCATCAGACTGACCGCTTCGCTGAGCAGCATATCGGCTGCGCAGGTCGCACAGCCCAGGGTCATGATGTCACGCACCTGCATGGCCCGGGCCTCATTCGGCGTGCGGCCCTGGCGCGCCAGCACCATATCGGTCTGTGACACCACGCCGACCGCCTGGTCACCGTCCATGACCACGACCGCGTGAATCTCATGGTCGATCATGATCCGTGCCGCTTCGCCGACCGTGTCATCCGGGGTGCAGGAAATGATGCCGCGGTGCATCAGATCGCGGACCTTGGTGCCGTCATCCTTGATGGTGACGCCCGCCGCGTCGGCAACGCTCGGCAGCGGCTGGGACATCGGATAAGGATGCGCATAGGCGATCGTGCGCACATCGTTCTCGGGCAGGGTCGGATGCTCGATGGCCACTGCCGGCTTGCCGCTGACACCCAGGCCGAACTCGGTCGCACCAATCAGCACCGCCATGTTGCCGTGCGGGTGCTTGTTATCGTGCATGAGCTGATGGGCCAGTGGCAGATCTTCATAGGTGAAGACCCGCGACATGCAGGGATCGAGCTGGCCACGCAGCGCCAGCTCATTCATCTGGTTGGACTGTTCGCCATTGGCGAAATGCGAGCCCTGCAGGCGCTTCTGGCGCATCCACAGGTAACGCAGATCGACGGTAGCGTTATAGCCCGTGGTGCCGGCGCAGACCACGACCATGCCGCCGGTTTCGCACACAAAGATCGAGGTCGGAATCGTCGTTTCACCGGGATGCTCGAAGACGATGTTCGGCGCGCGCTTCTCACCCAGCACCTCCCAGATCTTGGCGCCAAACCCGCGCACGCCTTTCAGCCACTTGGCATAGCCAACGTTATCCTTCCAGTGCGGCAGCATGCCCCAGTGGTCGAAATCGTTGCGGTTGATGCAGCCCTTGGCGCCGAGCTTCATGCAGTAATCGAACTTGTCATTGCCCGAGACCATGGCCACCGGCGTCGCGCCCGCTGCCTTGGCGATCTGGATGGCCATGGAACCCAGGCCACCGGCCCCGCCCCAGATCAGCGCCACATCACCCTTCTTGACCGAGTTTGCACCCCAGCCATGCAGCATGCGCCAGGCGGTCGCCGCGACCAGCACATAGGACGCCGCTTCCTCCCAGTTCATGTGCTTGGGCTTGGGCATGCATTGCTGAGCCTGCACTTTGGCGAATTGGGCGAAGCTGCCCCAGTTGGTCTCGTAGCCCCAGATGCGGAAGCTCGGCGAATACATCGGGTCACCGCCCTTCTTGACCCACTCGCAGTTGCGATTCCACTGGCCGCAGTGCATCACCACTTCATCGCCGACCTTGACGTTGGTTACATCCTTGCCGACTTTGTAGACGATACCGGAGGCATCACTGCCGCCAATATGGAAATCTTCCTTCTCACCGGCCTTGTTGCGCGCGGCGATGACATTGACCGGAATGCCCAGCCCGGCCCAGACGTTGTTGTAGTTGATGCCGGCGGCCATGACATAGACCAATACCTCGTCATCGGCGATGGCCGGCACGCCCACGACTTCCTGCTGGAAGGCCTCGGTCGGCTTGCCAAAACGTTCGGCGCGGATCAGCCAGGCATGCATCTTCTCCGGCACTTCACCCAGCGGCGGCATTTCGCCCAGGGGGTACAGTTCTTTCGCCATCGGATCATCCTCTTGGTCGGGTTATTAAGTTATTGGAGTTGAATCCCCCCTTCTGTGAGGAAAGGGGCGCAAAGGATTTAACGCGGCATTATCCAGGCCTGTTCGACCCGAATGCGCAAGGCTTCGTAAGCCGCGATCGGCGAGCGGCGCGGCATGCTGGCCAGAGCGCTGAACAAGGCCTTTTCACCACCGAGCAGTCCGAGGCCATGCCGTCCGAACTCCTCGCGCAGATGCTTGACCAGCCATTCCGCCTGGCAGCGCTGGCGACGGGCGCTGAACTGCCCGCGCTCCAGCAGCCATTGCCGGTGGCTATCCAGCGCATCGGCGAGCGCCTCGATACCACTGCCCAGCGCCGCACTGGCCGAAAGCGCCGGCGCCTGCCAGCCCTCGGCATCCGTGCGCCGGCCCAAGGTAGTTTTCAGCTCCGACAGCGTCTTGCGCGCCGCCATGCCGATATCTTCCTTATTGACGACGATCACATGCGGCACTTCCATGATGCCCGCCTTGAGAAACTGAATACTGTCGCCGGAGGCCGGCTGGGCGACGAAGCAGGTGGTGTCGGTCATCTTGGACACGTCGATTTCCTTCTGCCCCACACCGACCGTCTCGACCAGCACGACATCAAAGGCCGCCAGCATCGCCAGGCTCATCGGCCAGACCTCGGCGCTCAGGCCGCCAAACTCGCCGCGACAGGCCAGCGAGCGGATGAACACCTCACGGTCGGCGCCACTGGCGTGCATGCGCAGCCGATCACCGAGCAGCGCGCCGCCACTGACCGGGCTGGACGGATCGACCGCCAGGATCGCCACCTTCAAGCCGCGCCGCCGCCACACCTGGATCAGCGCAGCGGTCAGCGATGATTTGCCCGCACCCGGCGGGCCGGTAATGCCGATCAGATGGCCGCCCGTCTCCAGCTTATCCGCCGGTAATGCCTCCAGAAAGGCCGCCGCGCAGGCACGGGCCGCCGGCCGGCGGTCGTCCAGCAGGTTCAATGCCTGTGCCAGCGCCAGCCGGTCGCGCGCGGCCACCGCTGCCGCGAGCGCTGCCGGATCAGGAAGCGCCGGAATCATGCCACCGCGACCGGCTGCAGGCCGTGAGCACTGCGAATCAGGTTGAGGATATCCAGCATGATGCTGTTCATGTCGATGTCCTTGGGCGTGTACACGGCAGCGATGCCCTTGTCCTTAAGCAGACGCGCATCGCTCTCGGGGATGATGCCGCCGATCACCACCGGCAGCTCCTGCAAACCGACCTGTTCCAGGCGTGCGAACACATCCTCGACCATCTCAATATGGCTGCCCGACAGCACCGACAGGCCGATCAGGTGCACACCCTCTTCCAATGCCGCCTTGGCAATCTGTTCCGGGGTCAGGCGGATGCCTTCGTAGACGATCTCGAAGCCGACATCACGACCCTTGACCGCGATCTGTTCGGCACCGTTGCTGTGCCCATCCAGGCCCGGCTTGCCAATCAGCAGGCGCAGCGGCCGGCCCAGTTCCGCGCCGGTTTCAACAACTGCAGCGCGAATCGCGATGGCCCGGGTGCTGCGGCTGTCATCATTGGCGGGAATATCGATGCCGGTCGGCGCGCGGTATTCGCCGAAAATATCGCGCAGGGTCTGCGACCACTCGCCGGTGGTCACGCCGGCATGGGCGCACAGGATCGATGCCGGCATGATATTCGCCCCACTGCGCGCGGTCTCGGCCAAATTGGCCAGCGCCGCCTTGACCTCGGCAGCGTTGCGCTGGGCGCGGAAGGCATTGAGCCGTTCGATCTGCTCACGTTCGGCCCGCGGATCGACCTTCATGATGCCGCTGTCCTTGCCACCGGTCAGCGGCGATTCCTCGGTTTCCTTGTAGCAGTTCAGACCGACGATCTTCAGATCACCGCGCTCGATGGCCCGCATCCGCTCCGTGTGACTGGTGACCAGTTGCCGCTTGACGTAGCCGGACTCGATCGCCTGCACCATGCCGCCCTGTTCCAGCACCCGGGCCATTTCCGCCTGCGCGCCCTCGACCAGAGCCTTGACCTTGGCGGCAATGACCGGTGAACCGTCGAAAATGTCGCCGTATTCGAGCAGGTCGGTTTCAAAGGCCAGCACCTGTTGCATACGCAGCGCCCATTGCTGATCCCAGGGCCGCGGCAGACCGAGCGCCTCATTCCAGGCCGGCAACTGAATGGCGCGGGCGCGGGCCTTTTTCGACAGACTGACACCGAGCATTTCCAGCACGATGCGCTGCACATTATTTTCCGGCTGTGCTTCGGTCAGACCCAGCGAATTCACCTGCACGCCATAACGGAAGCGGCGCATTTCTTCACTCTGTGCGCCATAGCGCTGCTGGGCCATCTGGTCCCACATCTCGCCGAACGCACGCATCTTGCAGGTTTCTTCAATAAAGCGAATCCCGGCATTGACAAAGAAGGAAATGCGGCCGACCACCTGCTCAAAGCCTTCGGCACCGATCTGCCCGGAATCGCGCACCGCGTCGAGAATGGCAATGGCAGTGGACAGCGCATAAGCCAATTCCTGAGTTGGCGTAGCACCGGCTTCCTGCAGGTGATAGCTGCAAATATTGGTCGGATTCCACTTGGGAATATTCCTGACCGTGTAGGCAATAATATCGGTGGCCAGGCGCACCGAGGGCTGCGGCGGGAAGATATAGGTACCGCGCGACAGGTATTCCTTGAGAATGTCGTTCTGGGTCGTGCCCTGCAATTGCGCCGGGGATGCACCCTGACGCTCGGCGGTAGCGACATACAAGGCCAGCAGCCAAGCGGCAGTGGCATTGATCGTCATCGAGGTATTCATCTGCCCGAGCGGAATCTGGTCAAACAGGGCTTCCATATCGCCGATATTGCAAATCGGCACGCCAACCTTGCCCACTTCGCCACGGGCTAACGGATGATCGGCGTCATAGCCGGTCTGTGTCGGCAGGTCGAAAGCGACCGACAGGCCGGTTTGTCCCTTGCCGAGATTGGTGCGGTACAACTCATTGGATGCCTTAGCGGAGGAGTGACCGGAATAGGTCCGCATCAGCCAGGGTTTATCGCGTTTTACTTGGGTGGTCATGGGAGCCTCTTTTGTGAACAGCAATGAGTTTTCGGAATTTAGTTACTATTGTTGGAAAAATTTCAGGGCAATTAATGCAACACCCTGCTTCCTCTAGTCCGGTCTACAAACAGGCTCAACCCATGACTCTTGACATCCATAATTGCGGCTTCAACCCGCATCAAAGGAAATTGATTTTGGCCTAAACCGTAGGATTAATAAAAAATCACTTAATCAATAACTCACTTTGGACATTTTTTATTTAATTAAGAACCAGAACATGTAGTTATAATCAATCAGCGATTCATCAAGTCCAGCAAACCCGCCCCTCTCCCCCGAAAGAAAGAGAGAGGGGCTTTTCCTCACCTCACGCCGGACGCCGTTTAATCAGCAACCGCCGTTCGATCTCGAAGATCTTGCTGCTGATCTTCTCCTTGCCCAGTTTCTGCTTATCGTTTTCCTTGATAAACAGGTCAGCGCCATAGGTCTCCAGCGCAGCGGCAGCGCTGATATTCTTCACGCCGATAAACTGAAAGGTCACAATACCGGCGGCGTCATTATTGGGCAGAGTTTCCGTCGCCACCACCCGCGACATGGCGGCCACTGTATCGCCCGACACTGCCGGCTGGGTGTGATAACCCTCGGTGAAACCCAGCTCCCACAGCGCGTTTTCGCTGACATCGCGGCTGGCCAAGCCTTCCAGCCAGGCAAATACCAACCCGCCATAAACAATCGGCTCGCCACTCATCTTGCCCGACAGCCCAGTGCTGTAGACCCGGTCGAAATGCAGCGGATGGGTATTGCCGACCCGATAGGTCCAGGCCATATGCTCATCGGTAATAGTGCGGCCATTGGCATGGACAATCAGATCACCGAGCGAGAAATCCTCGAAATAGGTGTTAGGACCGGTCAACTGGCTCGGATAGCCACCGGCATTAACCGGCAAATCCACGACCGAATGCTCCACCCACGGGAATTCGACCGGTGTGGTCGGTGCCGGCGTGGTCGGCAGGCGATCGCCGCGATAGCCGACCATGATCTTGCGCTCGTACTGCAACACCACCTGGTTGTGCTGATTCACGCCCAGGGTGCGAATCAATACGATGCCCGGCTTGTCCTCACCACGCGCCTTGCGATCCATGACCTTGGTATAACCGCGCAGAGTGTCGCCCGGATAAACCGGGCGCAGGAACTGCACGTTGTAATAGCCCAGGTTGGCAATGGCCTTCTCGGAATCATTATGCACGCCCAGCGATAGCACCACATTGAATACCATCTGCGGGCTAGCCGGTAAATCGGGAAAACCGTGCGCTTTGGCGTATTCCAGATTCAGATACAGCGGATTGCACTGCATGAATACGCGGGCGAAATCCAGCATCGGCCCGCGCTCAAAGGTATAACCACGCGGATGGACAAACACCTGTCCCGGCACGAACTCATCCAGATAACGGCCATACTGTGGCTGGCGCGCCCATTCCAGATTGACCGCCACCGAGCCGGCCACTTCCATCTGTTCGCTCAATCGCATCGAAAAGCTCATGGCTTACTGCTCCAGCTCGGCCTTGGACTTGGCATTATCCACCAGTGAACGGGCAATCACCTTCAGCGCCAGCGTTTCTTCGGCGCCTTCGAAAATGGACAGCACCCGCGCATCAATGAAATAACGGCTGACCGACACTTCTTCGGCGTAACCCATCCCGCCATGAATCTGCAAGGCCTCGCGGGTCACCCATTCAGCCGTCTTGCAGGTAAAGAATTTGACCATGCTCGCTTCCATGTCGCCCTCGCCCTGATCCATCAGGCGCCCGACTGAATAGGTGAACTGGCGACCAACAGCCAGATAAGCGGCCATGCGCGCCAGCTTGACCTGAGTCAACTGATAATCACTGATCGGCGAACCGAATACCACGCGCTCTTGGGCATAACTCAGCGCTTTTTCATAGGCGGCCTGCATCAGGCCCACGGCGCGTGCGGCCGTCTGAATCCGGCCACCGGCAAAGCCGGCCATGGTGAAATAAAAGCCCTTGCCCTCACCCGCTGGGCCGCCGAGCATGTTTTCATCGGGCACGAATATATTGTCGAAGAACAGATCGAAGGAGTGCATACCGCGATAACCGATAGTGGGAATCGCCTTGCCGCTCAGCTTGCCGCCGCTCTTCTGGACAAATTCAAAGGCATGACCCGGATAGCTGGGCTTTTCAAGCAGGAACATCGACAGACCGCGATGGCCCAGCGACAGATCAGGATTGGTGCGGGCCAGAATCAGCAGCACGCCGGCCTTGCCACCGAAGGTGCACCAGGTCTTGGCGCCGTTCAGCAGCCAGCCGCCCTCGGTCTTGGTCGCTTTCAGGCGCATGTTGGCGACATCGGAACCGTAATTCGGCTCGGTCACCGCCACCGCACACAACAAGTCGCCAGAGGCCAATTGCGGCAGCCACTTTTCCTTCTGTTCCTCAGTGCCACCCTTAAGCAGCGCCTTGGAGAGAATCTCCGGCCGGGTAATCAGACTGCCGGCCGCGCCGAGCGAGCCGCGCGTCAGCTCCTCGGTGACCACGATCATGCCCAGATTATCTTCCTGCTCATCGCTCTGGATGCCGCCAAAGCGCTCGGGAATGGAAATGCCAAAGCAGCCCAGATCCTTGACCTGATCGATGATCGTGTTGGGAATATCAAGATCGTGGCGGTGAATCTCCTCGGCCAGCGGCATCACCACATCCTCGGCGACGCGGCGGAAGGTCTCACGCATCATTTCGTGGTGATCATCGAGCAGATAGGCGCCGGTGACTCCGGCCTGGGCATACATCAACTGCCCCAGTTCCGCCACCCGCGCCGCTGGCAGTTGCGTCAGGCAGAACTGGCGCACCGCGGCATGATCGACGGTTGCGCCCAGCCAGGCGT
>OFSA01000105.1_pt1 | contig 13178 bp, 13 predicted proteins | sample 1543241 | NCBI WGS metagenome assembly OFSA01 (sample SAMN05442508, study PRJEB24371) | freshwater metagenome | isolation source: Freshwater Lake | place: Canada: Niagara | collected 2012-08-09 | reverse complement strand
TGCTATGACTGCACGCTGTTTCATCTCGGCGGCGCGCTCGGGCTGGCGGCCGAGAGCAGTTGGCCCTGGCGGATGCTGTGGTTCGGATTACCGGGACTGGCGTTCGAGAGCGGCGCTACACCTGACGATGGCGAACAGGCCGGCCCGAGTCTGACAGTGGGTGTCCTGGCGCAGCCCAACGCGAATTGGACGCTCAAGGCCAGCGCATTCTGGCTGAATGATCAATGGGGCAATTCGGGCACGACGCTGCGCGCACAACTGCAACAAAATCTGGCTCTGGCACGCAATCTGGCCTTGCAGACCACTTGGCGCTACCAGCCGGGATGGCATGAATTCATGCTCGGCCTGCGGGTGTATTTCTAAACTCGAACGGATGCGGCCTTAAGCTTTCCTTAAGCCTGCACCCCGACAATAGCCCCATGCAGCGTGGTGGACACGGTTTCCGCCCCGCACCATCCCGGCCATTTTCGAGAGTTTCCATACCATGCACATCTCCAGCAAACCCCGCATTCTGGCGGCAGCGCTTGTCCTGGCAGGCAGCACTGCCATCGTCACCACCCTGGCTCTACCACCGGCGCTGGCCGCCCAGAACGCCGCACCGCTCCGGGTTGACATGACCGTGCCCGATTTCAGCGCCCTGGTCGAACAGAATGCCGCCGCCGTAGTGAATGTAACCGTCACCAGCAAAAAATCGGTGGCGACGGTCCCGCGCGGCTTTGCCGAACTGGACGATGATAGCAGCCCGCCGTTGCCGCCCTTCTTCAGGCAATTCCCGATGCCACCGGGTGGACCGGGCGGCCAGAGCATACCTGCCCAAGGCATGGGTTCCGGGTTTATCATTGATACCAGCGGCTATATCGTCACCAATCACCACGTGATCGACGGTGCCGAACAGATTCGCGTGCGGCTCAGCGACCGGCGCGAATTTGCCGCCACAGTGGTCGGCAGCGATCCGCAATCCGATATCGCCCTGCTCAAGATTGACGCTCACGATCTGCCCACGGTCACCCTCGGCGACGCCCGCAACCTCAAGGTTGGCCAGTGGGTCTTCGCCATCGGCGCGCCGTTTGGCCTGGAACGCACCGCGACCAAGGGTATTGTCAGCGCCCTGGGTCGCGCCCTGCCCAACGATACCTATGTGCCATTTATCCAGACCGACGTACCGATCAATCCGGGTAATTCCGGTGGACCACTGTTCGACCTCAGCGGTCGGGTAGTGGGAATCAACTCGCAGATTTTCAGCCGCAGCGGTGGCTACATGGGCCTGTCGTTCGCCATTCCGGCGGACGTGGCCATGGACGTAATCACGCAACTCAAGGCTGACGGGCATGTCACCCGAGGCTGGCTGGGCATCGGCCTGCAGGAAGTTACCGCGGATCTGGCGCGGTCGTTCAATCTGGAGCAGCCGCGCGGCGCCCTGGTGGCAGATGTCAGCACCAACGGTCCCGCCGCCAAGGCTGGACTGCAGGCGGGCGACATCATCGGCGGCTACGCGGGCCGCGTGATAGGCGATAGCACCGAACTGCCGCCACTGGTCGGATCGAGTCGGCCCGGCGCGCGGAAGGATCTGACCATCATCCGCGATGGCCGCGAACAAACGCTGGAAGTCACCCTCGGCACCCTGTCGGATCGGAAAACGCCCACCTTGGCGCTGAATGAACCGCCCGCCGATAATGCGCCACGCCTGAACGTCGCCGTCACCGACGTGCCCGCCAGTCCCGATCATCCCGAATCATCCGGTGGCGTACGGGTTGAGCAGCTTGCACCAGGGCCGGCCGCCAAAGCAGGCGTCAAACCGGGCGATATCCTGGTCAGCCTCAATCGTCAGCCGATCCGCGACGTCGCCCACCTGCAACAACTGGTGCGGGAATTGCCACGTGGCACGCGGGTGCCGCTGCTGGTCAAGCGCGCGCAGGGGTCACTGTATCTGGCGGTTGAAATCCCCGCTGCATGAGCGGCAAGGGGCTGATCGCCAACCCGGGCGCGCGGCATCCGGTCCACGCGCCTGAAATGACGCAGTCGATTAAAAAGCTGCTATGACTTTACGGACGACCACCAGCATTCACAGCATTTGGGCAGGCACAGCATGAGCATGAGCAGGAAAACAGGTTTTTGGTACTTCTGCATGGCGCTGCTGGCACCGTTGCCGGCGCTGGCCGAGCATGGTGGTCCGCCCGTGCCCGGTCAGCCGCTGATCATCGATGTACGCACCACCGACGAGTACCAGCAGGGCCATGTGCGCGAGGCGGTGAATATTCCCTTCGATGAAATCGCCATGCGCATCGCTGCCTTGGCGCCGGATCACGCTGCGCACATCGTGCTTTATTGCCGCAGTGGCCGCCGCGCTAGTATTGCCGAGCAGACTCTACGACAACTGGGTTATCAGCAGGTTGAAAATCAGGGCGGATTAGGCGATATGCTGCGCAATGGCTATTCGGAATGATGGAGTGGCAACATGCCAACTTACGAAGAGGAAAATTCATGACTCCATTTTTTTCTATCATTATCCCGACATTTAATTCAGAAAAAACCCTTAGTGACACATTAATAAGTGTTTCTTCACAATCAATGCGGGATTTTGAGGTCATCATTTCTGATGGTTCATCAACAGACACAACCATAAAAATAGCCGAGTCTTTTATTACAAAAATACCGCAGGTCACAATTTCCTCAAAGTCTGATTCAGGAGTCTACGATGCCGTCAACAAGGCGATAGAAATAGCATCCGGAGAATGGATATTCATTCTCGGCAGCGACGATCAATTGGCGACAGACAACACACTGGAAACTACAGCGGAATACCTTAAAAAAACAACTGAACCATTTGCCTATGGAAATGTACTGGTTCGTGGAAATTCAAGTCTGTTGTACGAGGGTCAAATATACGACGGCGAATTTACTGTTGAGAAGATTTTGCAGAAGAATATCTGCCAGCAGGCCATTTTCTATCGGCGCGATATTTTTTCCCGTCTCGGCAATTTCAACACCCGCTACCGTACATGCGCAGATTGGGATTTTGCTTTGCGCGCTGCAGCGAATTTTAATTTATATTATATGCCCATGACTATCTCGATATTCTCAGCTACCGGACTCAGTTCAAACAACAAGGATCTCGTTTTCAATAAAGACCGATTATTCCTGATCATCAGGTACTTTCGATTAAAATTATTGAAAAATGATTTTATTTCTCTTCGCTGGGAATATTATGATTTCGCCAAGGAACTCTTTAAAAAGCGCCAATTTTTCATGGGCATATCCGCGTACATGATTTATGTGATAATTGGGATCAACAGCAAAATAGCCTCGAAAAACCGGCAAAAAACCTGATTCAAAATTCGCTAGCAGTTTTTATAGGCATTCCTGCGCATACCGGTAATACTCTTTCACGACTTCAACGCCGGCGCTAAAGCGCGCGAGCTGATTGATATCAACTGAACAAGTTCATATTCAGCGAGTGAGGCTCTTGACAACCACTCTGCCAGTTTCCATATCCAAGACCGGTGATTCTTCAATCACAGGCATAGGGCCTTCCTGCTGAACCTGCTCGGGCAGCACCTCAAACCGCACTGGCCACATCAGCAATCGGCTTGCTAGACGCGCTGCCGGTCCCCCCGCACCGCTAGTGAAATAGCGCTCGCCGCCCTTAGTTTGCGAAGCCGTCAGCCGTCCAGCTAATTCCAGCCGCCGCCGCAACTGGCGCGCCACCGCCGGACTCGGATCAAGCACGCTGACTTGTGGCCCGGCCAGCTGCTCGATCAGCGGGATCAGAAACGGATAGTGCGTGCAGCCCAGCACCAGGGTATCAGCGCCCTCGGCCAGCAGCGGAGCCAGATAGCTATCCAGCAGGGCGCGCGGGCGTGGACCGTCCAGGTCGCCATGCTCGACGCAGTCGGCCAGACCCGGACAGGGCTGCACCAGCACCCGCGCCCGGTGAACATGCTGGTCAAGCAGGGCAGCGAATTTGTCACTGCGCACGGTGTTACCAGTCGCCAGGATACCGACCACGCCCGAGCGGGTCACCGCCACCGCCGGCTTGACCGCAGGTTCAATACCGATGATCGGCACAGCAAACTGCGCGCGCAACCGGGCAATCGCTGCCGCCGTCGCCGTGTTGCAGGCCACGACCACGGCCTTTGCGCCCTGTTCCAGCAGGAAAGCTGTGATGGCCAGCGAGCGTCGCACCACGAATTCAGTCGGCTTGTTACCGTAGGGCGCATGGCCCGAATCGGCCACGTACAGTAATTCCTCGTGGGGCAGATCAGTGCGAATCCGCCGCAGTACCGACAATCCGCCCACGCCGGAGTCGAACACGCCTATCGGCCCATCACTATTGCTCATTGCTTGACTAACCCACATGACCGGCCTAAGCACCGTGATCGGTCATTGTAAAGCGGCCCGGACTGCGATTCATCATGCCCGCTAGCGCACGCCGGTGAGATAATCAGCGCTGACCAAATCATCCCCACTTGCCGAGGCTTGCCATGCACCGCATCACCATTCTGGGCGCCGGCTTTGCCGCACTGACTGCTTTGCAGCGTATTCGCGCCCAGGCGCCGACTGCCGAGATCACCCTGGTCGCGCCACATGCCGAATTCCTGTTTTATCCCAGTCTGATCTGGATTCCCAGCGGCCTGCGGCGCGGCGCGGATTTGCAGATCGACCTGCGACCCTTCCTGGCGCGGCAGCGCGTGCATTGGCACCCGGGCACGGTGACCGGGCTGGCCAATGGTGGCCGTCAGGTGCTGACCGACACCGGCATGATCGACAACGATGGCCTGATCATCGCCAGCGGTGGCCGTTTCCTGAAACGCCTGCCCGGCATCGAGCATGCGCTGATTCCCTGTGAGGGTCTGGCCAGCGCCGAGGCAATCCGCGACCGTCTGCAGGCTCTGGAAGGCGGCACCCTCGCTATCGGTTTCGCCGGCAACCCGAATGAACCGGCTGCGGTGCGCGGCGGACCGATGTTCGAGTTCCTGTTTGGCATCGACCGCCTGCTGCGCCAGCAGGGTCGCCGTGAACGCTTCAAGCTGGTGTTCTTCAGCCCCGCCGAACAGCCCGGCCAGCGCATGGGACCGCCAGCAGTGGCGCGCCTGTTGCGGATGATGGCCGAGCAGGGCATCGAAACCCGGCTGGGCCAAAAGATGCTGCGCTTTACGGCCGATCAGGTGGTCACCGAAGGCGGGGCTTTCGCCGCCGATCTGATCCTGTTCATGCCCGGAATGACCGGTCCGGCCTGGCTGGCGCAGAGCGAGCTGCCGCAATCGCCCGGTGGCATGATCCGCGCTGATGCGCAATGCCGTGTACCGGGCTGGGAGCGCGTCTATGTGGCCGGCGATTCCGGCAGCTTTCCCGGACCGGAGTGGATGCCCAAACAGGCGCATATCGCCGATCTGCAGGCCTGCGCCGCCGCCGCCAACCTGCTGGCGGAACTGGCCGGCCAGACCCCGAACGCGACCTTTAAGACCGAACTGATCTGCATTGTCGATATGCTTGATCGCGGCATGCTGATCTGGCGCACGCCGGAGCGGTTGCTCACCCTGCCACCCATGTGGCTTGGTCATCAGGCCAAGCGTTTCTTCGAGTGGTGGTATCTGCGCCAGTATCGCTAGCTGTCAGCAGGCGCGCTAAAAAACTGAACCTTGCTGCGCCCATTCTGTTTGGCCCGGTACATGGCCTGATCGGCGTGCCGCAACAGGGTGTCGGGATCATGGCCATCATCGGGATACAGGGCGACGCCGATACTCGATGACACCGCGACCGTCTGAGTATTATCCAGCGCATGGGGCTGGGACAGGATTCGGCTGACCCGTTCCAGAATGCGCGTGCACTCCAGCCGCGATCCCAACCCGGCCAGCAGCAGCACAAACTCATCGCCTCCCAGACGACACACCGTGTCCGGGGCACGCACCGCAGATTCCAGGCGCCGCGCCAATTCGATCAGCAGCCGGTCGCCATTCTTGTGACCATGACAATCGTTGACCGGCTTGAATCCATCCAGATCCAGATAGCAAACTGCGGTCCTGTGCCGTTCACGGTCCGATCGCGTAATCGCCTGGCGCATGCGATCAAACAGCAACAGGCGGTTGGGCAAGCCGGTCAAGGCATCATGGTAGGCCAGATGTTCAAGCTGACGTTGCTCGCGATGCAGGACGACCGCCATATGATTGAAGGAGGCAGCCAGTTGGCCAATCTCGTCCAGGCGATTCACCTGCACCCGTTCTCCTTCCGGCCCCTCAGTGGCGATGCGGCGCGCGGCCTCGTTCAAGGCAATCAGTGGCGCCGCCAGATGACGCGCCAGCCGCCGCGACACCAGCAAGGCCAGGAAAATCAGTGCCAGGGTACCGAGGCCGTATCCGGTCAGCAAATAGGCCGATCCTGCCAGCGGATCAAACAGCGTGTGCAAAGTCACTTGCAGTTTGAGATGCTGAAACGGCGATTGCGCAAACAGAAACCGGGTCAGGTCCGACGGCCCCGGCGTCGTTGTGGCAGGGTGCCCGTCCTGTTGGGCATAGAGCAGCCGGCCATCGACCCGGTGCAGCAGCAGCGTACTTTTGGGCGCGCTCAGGCTGGGATCATCCAGCAGGGCGCGCAAATCGAGCGCCGCTACCAGATAACCCTCGACGCGATTGGTGCCCGGATAGCGCACCGGCTGAAACAGCAGCGCCCGCAGGGACGACAGGCCTGGGTCGAGATCCAGATCCAGGATCACCTGGGGCTGTTCGTTCTCAAGCACCGCCAGCGCCGGTGACGATCCAGGGAAACAGCCCAGTGCATCATAGGTCTGCCCGGCCAGTGGCTTACCCTCGAAATCACACAGCACCGGCCCCTGAGCCTCGGGTACCGAAAAATGGTGACTGGCAAAAAACGGCTGCAGATACACATCACGGCCACTGGAATCCAGCAGCGCCGTCGGCACGATCGGATTCGCGGCCAGGTTTTCCATCTCTCGCGACAGGGACTGTTGCGCATTTTCCAGGCGCATCGCGACCTGGACGAGACGATTGTGCAGGTTTTCGCGCTGGTGATATTGGATGATCAGCAGGCTGGCGACAAACGACACCGCACCAAACAGCAGACAGATGCCCACAATCGCTGCCACGGAGTACAGCGCGATGCGCCGCTCCAGGGTCACGCTCATCCAGCGCTGTCCGCGTTCCAGTAGTGTCATGTCAGCGAGGTGCAGTACCGATGCGCTCGATGGCGCCATCTGCGGCATAGCGCGCCATGAACACATCCTCCAGCACCAGCGCCTCATGACGATCCGGCGCAAAGGGGCGGGCATAATATTTGATCAGGCCACGGTAGTCGCTCACCTGCTCCAGGGCATCACGCACTGCGGCGCGCTCGATCGAGCCGGCGCGGTCAATGGCCCGGGCCAGAATCCACACCAGATCATAGGCCTGGGCTACGCCCACCGGTGCTTCGATGCGCCGCGGAGCGTCGATGCCACGCTGCCGGATGGCGGCGATGACATGCATCGCCACCGGGTCGCGCGCATCCAGGAAGGAATAGGTTTGTACGACGCTGAAATCGACTGCCGCCAGCACTGCCGCGCCGGTGTTTTCAAAGAAGGTGCCGCCGGTAATACCCCAGTGGCTGAAGATCGGCAGTCGCTGTTCCACCGGCAGTGCCGCGACCTCACGCACCAGTAACGCACCCTCACGATCATTGGCTACCAGAATGATGGCGTCGGCACCGGCCGCGCGCAGCACCTGGTACTTCTCCAGCATGGACGCCTCGCCCCAGTTGTACCACTGCACACCGGCCAGTTGCAGAGCAGAGCGGGCCTGCACCACGGCCTGCGCGGCGCGTTGGCTGCTGCGCCCCCACTCGGTATTGGGCAGCAGCAACCCGATCCGCTGCCGGCCAGCCCGCTCAGCGGCGCTAATCATGACCTGCAGCGCCCAACTGTCACGCAGAGACAGGCGGAATACATAGCTGGGCTTGTACGGGTGATCGGTGATCGGGTCGGCCGCCGCCCAAGGATCGAGCAGCGGCAGCTTGAGTTCGTGAATCACCGGCAGCGCCTCGACGACGACCGGACTGAACTTGCCGGTCAGGACGGCAACCACGCGCGGATCGGCGGCAAACTCGCGCAGATTGCGAATCGAACGCGCCGGTACCGAGCGATTGTCCTTCTCGACCAGCATCAGCGGCCGGCCGCCGAGCAGGCCACCGCTGGCGTTCAGCTCATCGATGGCAATCTGGGCGCCCAGACGGATCGCCTGCGCCGAGGTGCTGCCGGTAACGCCAAATTCGGCATCGATGCCGATCAGAATCGGCGCTGGCGTGGACTGGGCATGCACGGCGCCCGCTAGGATCAGCAGCAGAATGCTGGCCAGGCATTTCAGTATGAACCCCATCCGCATTCACCTTCCCGAGATGAACATTACGTCTGAGCACGGCGCGGCTGCGTTCATACCACTCCCGTGGTGGCGAACAGGCGCGCGATGCGCTCCTGGATCGCGGCGGCGGCCGCCCGCGGATCGGGCGCCTGACGAATGGGCCGACCGATCACGATATGATCCGCGCCACTCAGGAAGGCATCCTCGACATCCAGTGTGCGCTTCTGGTCATCGGCTGGACGGTTGAGCACCGGGCGAATCCCGGGTGTGATCACCAGCAGCTTATCGCCGAGATTTCGGCGCAGTTCGGCCGCTTCCAGACCCGAGGAAATCACGCCGCGACAACCGATTTCCAGCGCGCGCCGCGCCCGCGACAGCACCAGCGTTTTCGGATCACAGGCGAAACCGAGATCGTTCAGATCGGCCTGATCCAGGCTGGTCAGGGCTGTCACCGCCAGAATACCCAGATCGCCACCCTGTTCTCCGGCGGCTTCCACCGCCGCGCGTAGAATGGCATCGTTGCCATGCACGGTGGCCACGCTGGCACCGTGGGGCGCGAGCTGGCGCACGGCAGCACGCACGGTTTCCGGCACATCGAAGAACTTCAGATCAACGAATACCTTCTTGTCACGGGCACGCAGCCAGTCCAGCAGCTCGAAATAGCCGCCGGCCATGAACAGTTCCAGGCCGATTTTGTAAAAGGTCACTGCATCACCCAGGGTCTCGACCAAAGCGCGCGCCGCGCCGGGGCCGGGTACATCGAGTGCGAAAATCAGCCGGTCAGCGACGGGAATGGTTTTTTGTGACAGCAGGCAGGTATCGTGGGTCATCGTGGGCTTACTCGGGCAAATTGGCTTCTTCAATAGCGTCCAGAACCGGAATGCTGGGCTTGCTGTGACAGCGCGCCATCAGATCAGCGCTGAATTTCTCCATAGCGTTCAGATCCATGCGCCGGGCACCAGAAAAGCCGCTGCGATAGCCATCGAGCCAGGTCAGCAGCACGCCGGCTTCCTTGACCGAACGTTTTTCGAGATTCTGCAGGAATTCCCCACAGCTCATGCTATTTAAATCGAGAACGCGGGGCAGCTTCTTACCTGCGACCGGCGGTGGCGCGGCCAGGCCCATGCTCATCGTACCCAGCAGTACGGCAACGATGACAGGCAGGGGTGGGCGTGACATGGGTATCTCCGGCAGACTTCCAGACGCGACGAATCCCGCGCCGGGCGATAAATGAACGTCGGCTAGTGTGCTAGCCTTGCAGCGCAAAAGCTACTGCATACCCACCATGCCAGCAGCTCAATCCGGGAAAGTACATATTGTGAAACGCTTTTTCTGTGCTAGGTTTTATAGAGAAAGCGCACTTGGAACCGGTGCCCGGGGTCACGGATGCGCGGGATCAAGTACGCTATGCCGCGCCCTGGTCTTGCAGGTCGTCAGTCCTGGCGGCCGGCCGGGCATGTGCAGAGGACTGGAGGTGTATCATGTTGACTTATGAAGACTGCGTCGGTCTGACCGACCTGGACGAAGAGGAAATCGAGGCTATCGCCCAGCACGAGCATGTACCGGAAATCATCGCCGCTGAACTGGGCTGCTGTCTGGTGCATGAGCCGCAAGCGGGCGTGGGGCGAATCCGGCAAATGCTCCGCGAAGATGCCGAAGAAGCCCGCCAGCATGGCCACCCGCAGGAAGCGGTGCACTGGCAGCAGGTGCTCGACCACTTTAACGCCACCCATCCCGCGCTGCGCGAAGCAGCCTGAGTCTCGACCGTCGTCGGGTCGCGGCGCCGACCTGACCCCGGCCAACATACCGTGCTGAATCAGCGGGCGCGGTCCTGGCTGATCTCGATGTGGAGTCCTGTCCTGCATGCGCGTGCGCACGCTCAGTTTTTTCCTGTTCATCGGCGGTTTCTGGATGCTGAACCTGGCGCAGGCAACGGAAACCGCACTCGATCGCTACGTTGCCCGACCCGATTCGCATTACAGCTTCAGCGAATACCGCAGCCAGCGCGAATTCGGCTACAACGCCTACTTTCTCAAGATGACGTCCCAGCAGTGGCGCACCGCCGCCGAGGTCGACCGGCCGATCTGGGAACACGAAGTCCTGATCGTCATGCCGCAACTGGGGCTGGACAGCAGTGATACGGCGGTGCTGCTGATCGATGGCGGCGATAATGACGGCACGCTGCTCGATGAAGTGGATTCGGCAGTGGGTGCGGCGGCGGTCGCCACCGGCGCGGTGCTGGCGGTGGTGCGGCAGATCCCCAATCAACCGCTGTATTTCGCCGATGAACCCGGCCATGCGCGCAAGGAAGACGCAATTCTTGCCTACAGCCTGGACAAGGCCCTGGACACCGGCGACCCTGAATGGGCGGTGCATCTGGCAATGACCAAGGCGGCGGTGCGCGCCATGGACACGGTGCAGAGCTTCGCCGCCAGCAAGGGGAAAATCATCCGCGATTTCCTGGTGCTGGGCGGCTCCAAGCGCGGCTGGACCACCTGGCTGACTGCAGCGGTCGATCCCCGGGTCAAGGCCATCGTGCCCGCCTCGATCGATATGCCCAACCTGGGCCAGCAGTTCATCCACCACTGGGAGGCCTATGGCTTCTATGCGCCGGCGCTGAGTGATTACGTAGCCTTCGATCTGCCCTGCCGACTGCAAACCCCACAGGGCCAGGCGCTGCTGCAGGTGGTCGATCCCTACGCCTATCGCGAACGCTACACCCTGCCCAAACTGCTGCTCAACGCCACCGGCGACCAGTTCTTCGTCACCGATTCCTCGCAGCTCTATTACGCCGATCTGCCCGGTCCGAAGTGGCTGCGCTACACCCCCAACACCGATCACAAGCAGAGCGATGATACGGTCATCAAGGCCCTGCCATGGATCGATGACATTCTCGATAACAAGACCAGCCCAGGCATCGAATGGAAGCTGACCCGGCGCGGCGCCCTGTGGGTGCGCACCTCGCAGCCCCCTAAATCAGTACGGCTGTGGCAGGCCAGTAATCCGGATGCACGCGATTTTCGCTTGGAAACGCTAGGCCCGGCCTGGACCAGCCAAACCCTGCAGGCCCGCGCCAACGGCCTTTATGCGGCGCGGCTGCAAGCGCCAGCGCGCGGTTGGACAGCGTTCATGATCGAAGTCAGCTTCGAAACCGCCGGCGCGCTGGAACCGGAACAGGTCTACACCACCGGTGTCCAGATTTTCCCCGATACGCTGCCCCATGCAGGCAGCGCCTGCCGCTAGTGCTCGCGCTCGCGCAGTTCCCGCCGCAGCATCTTGCCCGCCGCCGAAATTGGCAGAGCCGTCACGAATTCGACCGTGTGCGGTATCTTGTAGCGGGCCAGGTGTTCGCCAAGATGCGCCAATAATTCCCCGGCACTGACGTTCTGCCCCGGCTTGCCGATCACGTAGGCCTTGCCGACCTCGCCCCACTTGGCATCGGGCACGCCGACTACCGCGCACTGAAAGACCGCCGGGTGTCGGTACAGCGCCGCTTCGATTTCGGCCGGATAGACGTTCTCGCCGCCGGAGATGAACATGTCCTTGAGCCGGTCAACGATGTAGAAATAGCCCTCGGCATCGTAGCGGGCCAGATCGCCGGTGTGGAACCAGCCGGCAGCGTCGATCACGTCCGCCCAGGCCGCGGCGTTGTTGAAATAACCCGACGCGATACTAGGACCTTTCAGCACCAGTTCGCCGACTGCGCCGGGTCCGAGCGGCCGGTTGTCGGCATCGACGACACGGGCATCGATATAGAAGTTGGGTCGGCCAATGCTGCCCGCCTTGCGAATCGCGTCTTCGGGAGCCAGCGCGAACAGACCAGGACCAAACTCGGTCATGCCGAAACCCTGCTTGAAGCGGATCCCCTTCTCGGCGGTGTACTGCTCGATCAGCGGCACCGGCAGGGGCGCGCCACCGCTGGTGCAAAAACGCAGTGAACCCAGATCGACCTCGCTCCAGGCCGCCGTCTGGGTCAGCATCTGGTACATCGCTGGCACTGCCGCGAACACCGTAGCCCGTTCACGCTCGATCAGGCGCAACACCCGATCCGCATCAAAACGTTTGAGCAGCACCGTGACGCCACCCAGAATCACTTGCGGCAGGGTGTACACGAACAGGCCGCCAACGTGGAACAGTGGAAACACGTTGACGTAAATATCGCCGCGCTGCAGGTCGTGAATCATCGTGTTCAGCGCATTCCAGGCGATCTGGCGATGGCTGATCTGCGCGCCCTTGGGCAGGCCGGTCGTGCCACCGGTGAAGACAATGGCGGCGATATCCTCCTCGACCAGGGTTTCGCAACGGCGTGGTGTGGCCGGCGCGGCATCCAGCAGATCGGCATAATGCCGACTGCCGGCAATGCCCGGACCGTTGAGGTGTATCCAGTGCCGCAGCGGCGTTTCCACCTGCGCCAGCTCGGCGACGCCGTCACGAAAGGTATCGTCATAGAGCAGCACGGTCGGGGTGACCCCGGCCAGGATCTGCTGCAGCTCGCGCCAGTGCAACCGCCAGTTCAGGGCGGTATGAATCGCGCCGAGTTTGCCGCAGGCGAACAGCAGATCAAGATGCTCCACCCCGTCCTGGGCCAGGATCGCCACCCGGTCGCCATGACCAATGCCGGCCAGCTCAGCCAGAGCATTGGCCAGCCGGTTGGCGCGCTCATCCATCTGCGCATAGCTCAGGCGCAGTTCCGGAGTTTGACCGGTATCCACGATGGCGAGCGCGTCCGGACTGTAGAGCGCCCGCCGGCCCAGGTAATCGCCGATGTACATGGTGTTGCTTCCTCGCTGGAGTGGCTGATACCGCTGCTCCCGACCAGGGTCCGTGCCGGGA
>OFSA01000104.1_pt1 | contig 13301 bp, 14 predicted proteins | sample 1543241 | NCBI WGS metagenome assembly OFSA01 (sample SAMN05442508, study PRJEB24371) | freshwater metagenome | isolation source: Freshwater Lake | place: Canada: Niagara | collected 2012-08-09 | reverse complement strand
CACCTCCTCACGGCGTGTGATCGAGACCGGATGCGTCGAGGCGGAAGCCCTGCAGAGCCAACCCCGCCATCAGCCTGGCTCTCAGCCAGCACCTCCAACCCAGGCTGGCATGATCTCTCCGCAGGGCATTCAGGCCGGCCAAAACCCATGTGGTGCAACCAAATCACCCTGCAGCGGTCCATGGCGGCATGGACATGATGCCTGTCGATCACCAACAACTCATAACAAAATGTTATAAAAAATACGGATGCAAATGCAGTGTTTTCCGAGTAGACTCGCGTTCTTCATCAGCACTATCACTGCTAAGCGCGCTGCGCATCATCTGTCACTACTGTCGTCTGAGGATACGCCGTCCCATGAGCCGCACCTACATGTTCACTTCCGAATCCGTCTCCGAAGGGCATCCGGATAAGATCGCCGATCAAATCTCTGATGCCGTGCTCGACGCGATCCTCGCCGCCGATCCGCGCGCCCGCGTGGCCTGCGAGACCCTGATCAAGACCGGCATGGTGGTGCTGGCTGGCGAGATCACCACCAATGCCTGGGTGGACTTCGACCAGATCGTGCGCGACACCGTAGTCGGCATTGGCTACGACAGTTCACGGGTTGGCTTTGACGGCGCCACCTGCGCCGTGCTGTCCTGCGTCGGCAAGCAGTCCTCCGACATCGCTCAGGGTGTAGACCGCGCCAAGCCCGAGGAACAGGGTGCCGGCGACCAGGGTCTGATGTTCGGCTATGCCACCAACGAAACCGATGTCCTCATGCCGGCGCCGATCACCTATGCCCACCGGCTGGTCCAGCGGCAGGCGGAAATGCGTAAAAGCGGTGTACTCCCCTGGCTGCGTCCCGATGCCAAGAGCCAGGTCACCTTTCGTTATGAAGACAACCGGGTGATCGGAGTCGAGGCGGTGGTGCTGTCCACCCAGCATGATCCCGAAATCAGCCACGCCCTGCTGTGCGAGGCGGTGATGGAGAACATCATTCTGCCGGTGCTGCCGGCGGAGTGGCTGGACAAGCACACCAAGTATCACATCAACCCGACCGGCAGCTTTGTCATCGGCGGTCCGGTAGGTGATTGCGGCCTGACCGGGCGCAAGATCATCGTTGATACCTATGGCGGCGCGGCGCACCACGGTGGCGGCGCCTTCTCCGGCAAGGATCCGTCCAAGGTTGACCGTTCCGCTGCCTATGCTGGCCGCTATGTCGCCAAGAACATCGTCGCCGCCGGCCTGGCCGACAAGTGCGAAATCCAGGTCTCCTACGCGATCGGTGTTGCCGAACCGACTTCGATCAGCATCAACACCTTCGGCACTGGCAAGCTTGACGAGGAGCGCCTGGTGGACATCGTGCGCGGTCACTTCGACCTGCGCCCCTATGGACTTGTGAAGATGCTCGACCTGATCCGGCCGATCTATCTCAAGACCGCCGCCTATGGCCACTTTGGCCGCGAGGAGCCGGAATTTTCCTGGGAACGCACTGATCGCGCCGAAGCACTGCGCAACGCCGCCGGTCTGTAAACCCGATTTTCAGAGTCGTTTCGTCCCCGTACCGAGGGGCGCTGCAGCGGTGCTAGACACCGTCAGGCTCGGTGCGGGACCCTCCGTCCCCTTGCAACGGCGCCCGTTCAACCGTATGAGGAATACGTTATGAACGCTGCCGTGCGTGAAAAGAGCATCACCGATTACCAGGCCGATTACCGGATTGCTGATATCAGTCTGGCCGACTGGGGTCGCAAGGAAATCAGGATCGCCGAAACCGAAATGCCGGGCCTGATGGCCATCCGCGAGGAATTCGCAAAGAGCCAGCCGCTCAAGGGCGCGCGCATCACCGGTTCGCTGCACATGACCATCCAGACCGCCGTGCTGATCGAGACGCTGACCGCGCTCGGCGCCGAAGTGCGCTGGGCCTCGTGTAACATCTTCAGCACCCAGGACCATGCCGCTGCCGCGATCGCTGCCGACGGCATCCCGGTCTTTGCGGTCAAGGGCGAAACCCTGGCTGACTACTGGGACTACACCCACCGCATCTTCGAGTGGGCCGACGGCGGCTACTCGAACATGATCCTCGACGACGGCGGCGATGCCACGCTGCTGCTGCACCTGGGCGCCAAGGCCGAACAGGATCTATCGGTCATCGCCAAACCGACATCCGAAGAGGAAACCATTCTCTTCGCCGCGATCAAGGCCAAACTCGCCACCGATCCGACCTGGTACTCGACCCGCCTGGCCCAGATCAAGGGCGTGACCGAAGAAACCACCACCGGCGTGCATCGCCTGTACCAGATGCACCAGCGCGGCGACCTCAAGTTCCCGGCGATCAACGTCAACGACTCGGTCACTAAGTCCAAGTTCGACAACCTCTACGGCTGCCGCGAATCGCTGGTCGACGGCATCAAGCGCGCCACCGACGTGATGATCGCCGGCAAGGTGGCCGTGGTCTGCGGCTACGGCGACGTGGGCAAGGGCTCGGCGCAGGCTCTGCGCGCCCTGTCTGCCCAGGTCTGGGTCACCGAGATCGATCCGATCTGCGCCCTGCAGGCGGCGATGGAAGGCTACCGCGTCGTCACCATGGAATATGCTGCCGACAAGGCCGACATCTTCGTCACCACCACTGGCAATTTCCACGTCATCACCCACGACCACATGGCGGCGATGAAGGATCAGGCCATCGTCTGCAACATCGGCCATTTCGATAACGAAATCGACGTTGCCTCGCTGGAACAGTACCAGTGGGAAGAGATCAAGCCGCAGGTCGATCACGTGATCTTCCCGGACGGCAAGCGCATCATCCTGCTCGCCAAGGGCCGCCTGGTGAACCTCGGCTGCGGCACCGGCCATCCGTCCTACGTGATGAGTTCCAGCTTCGCCAATCAGACCATCGCCCAGATCGAGCTGTTCACGCGCACCGCTGAATACCCGGTGGGTGTGTACACGCTGCCCAAGCATCTGGACGAAAAAGTGGCCCGCCTGCAGTTGAAGAAGCTGAATGCTCAGCTGACCACGCTGCGTCCGGATCAGGCCGCCTACATTGGCGTGCCGATTGAAGGCCCGTACAAGACCGAGCACTACCGCTACTAAGCCACTGCGCGTCATGCCGCCGCCGGCACACTGTAGGAACGTAACCGGCGGCGGTCGCACCCGACCCATCTATTTTCCCTGGAGGGGCGACCATGCCCGCGCCATCCGACGGCTCTGCCGTCCTCAGTTGCGAATTCTTCCCACCGATCACCGCCGAAGGCCTGATCAAGCTGCAGGCCGCCCGCACCCAGTTGCTAGCCCTGCAGCCGGCCTATTTTTCGGTCACCTACGGAGCCGGCGGCTCCACCCGCGAACGCACCGTGGAAGCCGTGCTGGACATCCAGCACAGCGGTCCAGTGCCAGCTGCGCCGCACCTGACCTGCATTGCCGCTACCCGTGACAGCACCCGCGAACTGCTGCTGTACTACCGGGCGCAGGGCATTGGCCGGGTTGTAGCCTTGCGCGGCGACATGCCGTCAGGGATGCGCGATCCGGGCGAGTTTCGCCATGCCAATGAACTGGTGCAGTTCATCCGCACCGAGTTTGGCGATCATTTCCACATCGAAGTTGCCGCCTACCCCGAATACCATCCACAGGCACCCAGTCCCGAAAAGGACCTGGACAACTTCCAGCGCAAGGTCGACGCCGGCGCCAATAGCGCCATCACCCAGTACTTCTATAACGCCGATGCCTATTTCCGCTTCCGCGATACCTGCGCACAGCGTGGCATTACCATTCCCATCGTCCCCGGCATCATGCCGATCACCAATTTCACGCAACTGGCGCGCTTTTCCGACGCATGCGGCGCGGAAATCCCACGCTGGGTGCGCAAGAGCCTGGAGAGCTTTGGGGATGATCGCGAGGCGATCCGCGCGTTCGGGCTTGACGTGGTCAGTGCGCTATGCGAGCGGCTGCTGGCCGGCGGTGCGCCTGGCTTGCACTTTTACAGCATGAACCAAGCGACGCTGACGCTGGCGATTGCCGAACGGCTGGGCTTGATTCCGGCGCGCTAGTTCTGCCGGCAGCAGAGGACACAAAGCCCGGTTCCTGTTGTGGGAACCGGGCTTTTTTCAGCCTGTCCGATGGTGAAACGGATTGCTACTGAGCCGCAACCAGCGCCCGGGCATCCGGTCCGAGCGGCAGTGCATAGTCATAGGAGGCCAGCACCAGATTATCAGTGGCACGGATCAGGCGCGCGGTGACGTAGACCGACTGGCGCGCGACCGCGTAGGTACCGGCAATGACCGCCGCCGCGTTATGCGACTGACTGATCTCCCGCACCGAGCGCGACAGGGTCAGTTCACCCGTGCCCTCAGCGACGAAGATGTTATTACGCATCTTGATCTCAACCACCGTAAAACCCTGCTGCGCGAATCGCGAGCCGATCTGCTCACCGATCACCCGTCCCAGGGCGGACGATGTTTCGAGATTGTTGATATCAACGAAGGTTGCCGCCAGCAGGGGCTCACGACGCTCCTTCAGCCAGGGCGCCCGCATCAGCAGCGCGTCGGCAGCCTGATAGCTGGCATCCACCAGGTTGGTGTCACGGATAATCGGGCGCACCGGCACCTCGTCGGCAGACGAGGCACAGCCACCGATAACGCCCAGGCTGAGTGCGGTCAGCAGGACTGCTGTTCCACGCATGATCAGGTTCCCTCTCATGGCCCAACCACCTCTACCATCCGGGTCGTCACCGGTGCCGGCCCCTTGGCAATGTATTGATCGACGTTGTTATCGCTGATGTAGTAGATATCGCGCATGCGCGCTACATAGCGATCACCATTCATCACCGAGGTCGTGACGATGATTTCACTGTTCGGCGTATCCGTGATGTAGCCGGTGGCGATATCCAGGCCCACCGCGCCAAGCATCGCCGCCGAGGCCGGATTACCTGCATCTGCAACATTATGCAGTACCAGCACACTGCTGGTCAGCGCCGTGAACAGCCCCGGCACCGGGCGGATGAAGCCACGATCATTATGCGCCACGACCTGGATCTGGTAGCTCAGAGGCAAGCCCGCCGAGGGATTCTCACTGATCGAGAAGCCCTGCTCCATTAAATGGGTCATCAGCAGGCTATGGAAGGCCTCGCCGAAATCGCTGTTATGGCGCGGCGCCTGCACATACAGCGCCATCTGCCGGCCCGTCTGCTCACCCGAGCCAAGCAGCGACGCACGCAAACGGCCGGCTACGTCAGCGGCCAGAATATCCCAGTGTCCGGCGGCCTGCATTTTCTGTTGAAATGTCACCGGGTAGGTCGTGGCAACGGGGACCTGAGACACGCAAGCCCCGAGCCCAAAGCACAGGAGCAAAAGAGGGGCGTACAGGATTTTCATCGTTTCTCCCTCGGACACTTAGTATCCGCTATCGGCGTTATCCACCGAAGTGTAGCCGGTTATGTTGCCAGTGCCATCGCACTTTTTGATCTTGTTAGGTTGCGACGGGGTGAAGGTGGCGTCCACCCGGTGCTGACGCAAGGGCACCGCTTGTAAAACATGATACGACCGAACGGTTGCCGTTAAAAGCATGCCGGCTACGATCAGGATCTGCTGGCGCGCACCAGCCTTTGCTGCCCGGTTCCATGCCGCATCCTGCTGATCACCAGCATGAGCAAGAACCTGATGTTTCAGCACAGATGGCCCCATCAAACACATCATGTAGTGTTTTTATTCATAAAAAATCTATATATAGAAAATGCGCTGGTATTTACGGGTGCAGATCACTAGAATCCGCAAGCCTTGGCGGCGCACGATAGGCGTGGCGCTTTACCCTCCCCGCTGCGCACACCCCACGACCACTGCCCCGATATCCTGCCCGTGGATCGCCCGTTCAACAAGGATTTCCGTCATGATGCAAACTGCGCATATACAAACGATTGTTCAGCCGACCGCGGCCTCCGATGTACCGATGCAACCGGCTTCCCTGGAAATCTGGGAACAGAAATATCGCCTGCAAACCAAGGACGGTCGCGCCATCGACGAGACCATTGACAGCACCCTGCAGCGCGTTGCCCGCGCCCTAGCCGATGTCGAAACCACACCTGAGCAGCGCGAACACTGGTACGAAAAATTCCTCTGGGCACTGCGCTGTGGCGCCATCCCCGCCGGCCGAATCATCTCCAATGCCGGTTCCTGGAAATACAAACCCGCCACGTCGACAATTAATTGTACCGTCTCAGGCACCATCGAGGATTCGATGGATGACATTCTGCAAAAGGTGCATGAAGCAGGATTGACACTCAAGGCCGGCTGCGGCATTGGCTATTCATTTTCCACCCTGCGCCCGCGCGGTGCCTATGTCTCTGGAGCCGGTGCCTATACATCGGGTCCTTTGTCGTTCATGGATATTTACGACAAGATGTGCTTTACCGTCTCTTCGGCTGGCGGACGCCGCGGCGCGCAAATGGGGACGTTTGATGTAGGTCATCCCGATGTACTGGAATTTATTCGGGCCAAGCGTGAAGCTGGACGCCTGCGGCAATTTAACCTATCGCTATTGATCACCCGCGAGTTTATGGAAGCGGTCAAGCAGGATGCGGAATGGCCGCTGTCATTTCCGCTGCGTGCCCAGGAAACCACTCAGGATCAACTGGATCTGCAGGACTCCGATTTGGTGCTGTGGCGTGACTGGCCGACGACACAAGGCCTGATCGTTAATGATAAAGGCCAAGTCGCCTGCCGCATTTATCGGAAGATTCGCGCTAAACGGCTGTGGGACGTGATCATGTCGTCCACTTATGACTACGCTGAACCCGGGTTCATCCTGATTGACGAAGTCAATGAAATGAACAATAACTGGTTCTGCGAAACGGTGCAGGCCAGCAATCCATGCGGCGAGCAGATGCTGCCCCCCTACGGCTCCTGTCTGCTCGGCTCTATCAATCTGACCCAGTTCGTCCGCAATCCCTTTACCCAGGATGCCAGTTTTGATTGGGATACCTATCGTGACGTGGTCGCGATCTTCACACGCATGCTCGATAACGTGGTCGAGATCAATGGCCTGCCCCTGGAACAGCAGCGCCGGGAAATCACCAGCAAGCGCCGGCATGGCATGGGCTATCTGGGTCTGGGTTCCACGCTGACCCTGCTTGGCATACGCTACGGTTCCCCGGAGTCCCTGAGCTTCACCAAAGCCGTAACGCAGGAAATGGCCCTGACCGGGTGGCGCACCGCCTTGAGTCTGGCCCAGGAAAAAGGCCCCGCGCCCATTCTCGAACAGGATTTCGTCATCACGGCGGCACTGCTGCGTTTGCGCCCGGAAATGGAACGCGATGGCATTCATATTGGCGACCGGATCAAGGGCAAGGTTCTCCACGCCCGCTATAGCCGCTACATGCAACGCATCGCCCAGATCGATCCGCAACTGGTCGAGCAATTGGCGGAAACCGGCGCGCGCTTTACACATCACACCTCTATCGCTCCTACCGGCACCATCGCCCTATCGCTGGCCAATAACGCCAGCAACGGCATCGAACCCAGCTTTGCCCATCACTATTCGCGCAACATCATCCGTCCGGGCAAGAAGTCCAAGGAAAAGGTTGATGTATTCTCCTTTGAACTGCTCGCCTATCGACACCTGATAGATCCACAGGCCACAAGTGACCATCTGCCTGAGTATTTTATCTGCGCCGATGATGTGACACCCATACAGCATGTCGACGTGCAAGCTGCAGCACAATACTGGATCGATTCGAGCATCTCCAAAACCGCCAATGTACCCACTGATTTTCCTTATGAGTCATTCAAGGATATTTATTTCTATGCCTATGAGCGTGGGCTCAAGGGTTGCACCACCTTCCGCTTTAATCCAGAGGCGTTTCAAGGTGTGCTGGTCAAGGAGCAGGATCTCGCCAACACCCGCTACCGATTCGTACTTGAAGACGGCAGCGAAATCGACGTGACAGGCAACGAAGAAATTGAGTACGATGGCGAGCGACATACCGCAGCCAATTTATATGACGCTCTGAAGGAAGGCTATTATGGCAAATGGTAAGCGCAGATACCGCCATCCGGACCTGGAGACCTGACCATGGCCATTACAATCGATAAAAAAATCATTGCTTATAGCGTTGTCAAACCTGAAGGCGCGGCGCGTCCGGAAAGCGGTACGCCAGTGCCGACACAACCGGGCGTTGTGCAAATGCACGAGAAGGTCGAACGCCCGGAAGTGCTGATGGGACGCACCTATAAGGTTAAGACACCCCTGTCCGATCATGCGCTCTATATCACTATCAATGACATCATTCTCAATTCCGGCACCGAGCATGAAATGCGCCGACCGTTCGAGATCTTCATCAACTCGAAGGCCATGGAGCATTTTCAGTGGATTGTCGCTCTGACCCGGATTATCTCGGCGGTATTTCGCAAGGGCGGCGACAGTACATTCCTGGTGGAGGAAATGCGCTCGGTTTTCGATCCCAAGGGCGGCTATTTCAAGAAAGGTGGCAAGTACATGCCATCGCTGGTCGCGGAAATCGGCGACGTGATTGAATCGCACATGCGCTTCATTGGCCTGCTCAAGGCCGATGAACTGGATGAGCACCAGCGGCAACTGATCGAGGAGCATCGTAACAAGTATGAAGCCAGTATGAAGGCGGTCGAGGATACCGGCGCCAGCAGCTTTCCGCCGGAAGCCACGCTGTGCGGCAAATGCCAGACCAAGGCCGTCATTGTCATGGATGGCTGTCTGACCTGCCTGAACTGCGGCGATTCCAAGTGTTCCTAGCTGCCCCGCGTATCCGTCCATAACCGGAGAGCTTTTTCGATGACGACATCCCTGCCCGCTAGCATGCTCGCCGTTGCCATTGCCGCGCCCGGCGGCCCCGAGCAACTGGTCACGACCCGCCGTCCATTGCCGGAACCGGGTCCCGGCGAAGTCCTGATTCAGGTCACGGCTGCCGGCGTGAACCGCCCCGACTGCCTGCAGCGCCAGGGCAACTATGCGCCGCCGCCGGGTGCCTCAGATTTGCCTGGACTGGAAGTAGCCGGCACGATCGTTGCGCTCGGCAGTGGCGTCGCATCCTGGCGCATGGGTGACCCGGTCTGTGCCCTGCTGACCGGCGGCGGTTATGCCGAATACTGCACCGCACCGGCGCTGCAGTGCCTGCCAATTCCCGCCGGACTCAGCCTGCAACAGGCCGCTGCCCTGCCGGAAACCCTGTTCACGGTCTGGAGCAACGTCTTTGACCGGGCCCGGCTGCAGGCGGGCGAAACGCTGCTGGTCCATGGTGGAACAAGCGGTATCGGCACCACCGCCATCCAGCTAGCCCGGGCACTCGGTGCGCGCGTCATCACCACGGTCGGCAGTGCCGAGAAAGTACAGCCTTGCCTGGATCTAGGCGCGGAACGCGTGGTGTGCTACCGCGATGAGGATTTCGTGCAGGCGGCCAAGGCCTTCACTGACAACCGCGGCGTGGATGTGATTCTGGATATGGTCGGCGGCGATTATATGCAGCGCAATCTCAGCGCCCTGGCCGTAGAGGGTCGGCTGGTGTTCATCGCCTTCCTGCGCGGCGCCAAGGCGGAGCTGAATCTGGCGCCAGTACTCCTGAAGCGGCTGACCATCACCGGCTCGACCCTGCGTGCCCGACCGGTCGCCGATAAGGCCCGCATTGCCGCAGCGCTGCACCAGACCGTCTGGCCGCTGCTGGAGCAGGGCCGTATTCGACCGATACTCGATCAGGTCTTTCCGCTCGACGAGGCCGCCGCCGCCCATGCCCTGATGGAATCCAATCGCCACATCGGCAAGATCCTGCTGCAGGTCAGCTAAGCCCTCGTCCTTCTGTCTCTGTGCCTGGTGGTACTGGTCATCAGCGCTGCTAGTCATGGTTTTTGTGCGCGAAATCCGATGATTCCGCTTTGCAGCAAAAACACAGTGACGATGCTATGATAAATAAAAGCTGCTTCCAGACGCTGGGGCCAGCCTTTAAAACAGCTCGGCATCAACTAACATCAAGGGTGACGCTGCCGAATGCCGGCATGGATACCGGCCTCACCCGGAACAGTCGATGTCATAACAAAGCGCTGTTTCAATTTCGTCAGGCACGTTTGGCCTGCGCGAGTTTGTCATTTACAGGATCAAGAGGTTTAAAACATGCGTGGCTATCACAAGCTTCACCACCCGTTTGTATGGTTTGAAAATGGCGGCTGGTGGTTCAAGACCTTCGGTGAGCGCTTTGGGCCATACCGGGATCCGGTTGAAGCTCGCTACAACCTGCTCGTCATTCAGGGCTTGAGTTCCCGTCTGCGCCAGGCGGTTGCGCCATAAAACGCCACATGCGGCACTCCACTCTTGCCCTGCCCAGAAACGATCAAGCCGGACCCTGCACAGGGCCCGGCTTGATTATTTTCAGCGTTCCACACACCCAAACAGCCAATCCCTATTCGGCAGCGGCTTCCGGACGGTCCACCAGCTCGACATAAGCCATGGGCGCATTGTCACCGGCGCGGAATCCACACTTTAGGATGCGCAGGTAACCCCCTGGACGAGCCTGATAGCGTGGCCCCAGTTCATTGAACAGCTTGGTGACCACATCACGGTCACGCAAACGCGCAAACACCAGACGCCGGCGGGCAACGCTATCTTCCTTGGACAAGGTGATCAGCGGCTCGGCAACCCGGCGCAGTTCCTTGGCCTTAGGCAGGGTGGTGCAAATCAGCTCATGCGTGAACAGGGAAGCCGCCATGTTGCTGAACATGGCCTTACGGTGGCTGCTGGTGCGATTCAGCTTGCGACCGGCTTTGCGATGGCGCATAACAATGGTTCCTTACAAAAATTCAGATACTCAGTTCATGGCTGAACAGGCAACAACAGCGCTGTCAATCCTCGGCATCCTGATCATCGATATCCGCAGCGCGTGAACCCTGACGCATCGACCGGTCGGTATCGGCGGCATCATTCAGGGCAGCGGCGCGGCGCCCCGCAGCGCGTTCGTCACCCTGCTCTAGATTCGGCGGCGGCCAGTTCTCGACCTTCATCCCCAAGCCCAGCTTGTACTTGGCCAGGACATCCTTGATCTCGGTCAGCGATTTCTTACCCAGATTAGGCGTCTTGAGCAACTCTGCCTCGGTACGCTGCACCAGATCGCCAATGTAGTAGATGTTCTCCGCCTTCAGGCAGTTAGCCGAACGCACGGTCAATTCCAGATCATCGACGGGCTGGACCAGTACCGGATCGATATCCAGCGGTGGCTGTGAAACTGGCTCGCTTTTTTCACCCTTGAGCTCGACAAACGCCGCCAACTGGTCCTGCAGGATCCGCGCGGCAGTACGAATCGCTTCCTCGGGATCGATAGTGCCGTTGGTTTCCAGATTCAGCACCAGCTTATCCAGGTTAGTCCGCTGCTCAACGCGCGCATTCTCAACCCGGTAGCTGACGCGCTCAATCGGGCTGAACGAGGCATCCAGGCGCAACTGACCGATAGGCCGAGCCTCATGATCCACACCTTCCCGCTGCGTCACCGGCCAGTAGCCACAGCCCCGCTCTACCCTGAGAGACATGGTGATCTCGCCACTCTTGGTAAGATGGGCAATCACCTGCTCCGGGTTGACGATTTCGACAGCATGGCTGGCTTCTATATCACCCGCTACGACCTGGCCCGGACCCTTCTTGGTTAAGCGCAGCCGCGCTTCAGTCGAGCCGTCCTGGAGCGTAACCGCGACCCGCTTCAGATTCAGCAAGATATCAATGACATCTTCCTGGACCCCTTCGATCGTGGAATACTCGTGCAGAACACCCTCGATCTCGCATTCCACGATCGCGGCGCCGGGTATGGAGGAGAGCAGAATCCGCCGCAGGGCATTGCCCAGGGTGTAGCCAAATCCACGCTCCAGCGGCTCCACGGTCACCTGCGCCGATCGCCGCTTATCGTCGAGAATCTTGACATCGACGCGGTTCGGTTTCAGCAACTCAAATACGCTCGCCATCCGTTCCCCCCGGAATCGGTCACTTGGAGTACAACTCCACAACCAGGGATTCGTTGATATCGGCCGGCAGATCGGCGCGATCCGGAACCCGCTTGAGCACGCCGCTCTTCTTGCCAGCGTCGACTTCAACCCAGTCCACGAAACCCTGGCCCTGCGCCAACTGCAGCGCGGACTGAACACGGATCTGCTCACGACTCTTCTCGTGAACCGCGACCACGTCACCGGGTTTAATCTGGTAGGACGGAATATTGACCCGCTGCCCATTGACCGTAATGGCGCGATGCGAAACCAACTGCCGTGCTTCGGCGCGGGTGCTACCAAAACCCATCCGATACACAACGTTATCCAGGCGGCACTCCAACAGCTGCAACAGGTTTTCACCCGTCGAGCCCTTCAGGCGCGCCGCTTCCTTGTAATAATTGAGAAACTGCCGCTCCAGCACGCCATAGATGCGGCGCAGCTTCTGCTTTTCCCGCAACTGCAGACCATAGTTGGAAAGGCGGGGACGGCGCGCGCCATGCTGGCCGGGCAGCCGCTCCAGATTGCACTTGGACTCCAGCGGCCGGGCCGCGGACTTCAGGAACAGGTCCACGCCTTCCCGGCGGCTCAACTTGCACTTGGGACCGAGATATCTCGCCACGGTTCGACTCCTGTACTAGACGCGACGGCGCTTCGGGGGACGGCAGCCGTTATGCGGGATCGGCGTCACGTCCATAATGCTCATGATCTTGAAACCAGCGGCATTCAGAGCGCGCACTGCTGATTCACGACCAGGACCCGGTCCCTTAACGTTGACTTCCAGATTCTTGACGCCGTAGTCCTTGACCACATTACCCACCCGCTCGGCCGCAACCTGAGCGGCAAACGGCGTGCTCTTGCGCGAACCGCGAAATCCCGAGCCACCCGACGTCGCCCATGCCAGGGTGTTACCCTGCCGATCGGTGATGGTGATGATGGTGTTGTTAAACGAGGCGTGGATATGGGCGATACCATCCACGACATTCTTTTTGACGCGCTTGCGCGTCTTGGTAACCGGTTTTGCCATGCTCTGACCTATGCCAGCGATGTTCCAGAAAATTCAGGCGGGCTTACTTGCGAATCGCGCGTCGCGGACCCTTGCGCGTCCGGGCGTTGGTGCGGGTGCGCTGACCCCGCACGGGCAGGCCCATGCGGTGGCGGCGTCCCCGCAGGCAGCCGATGTCCTGGAGGCGCTTGAGGGCCATGCCCTCTTCGCGGCGCAGGTCGCCCTCGAGGACGAAGGAATCGGCGGCGCCGCGCAGTTTCTGCACGTCGCCGTCGCTGAGGTCCTTCACCCGGATGTCGGGGTTGACCCCCGACTTGGCGAGAATCTTGCGGGCCC
>OFSA01000103.1_pt1 | contig 13379 bp, 11 predicted proteins | sample 1543241 | NCBI WGS metagenome assembly OFSA01 (sample SAMN05442508, study PRJEB24371) | freshwater metagenome | isolation source: Freshwater Lake | place: Canada: Niagara | collected 2012-08-09 | reverse complement strand
TTGCGCGGACCCAGGGCGTAGGCGACGATCTGGCGGGTGCGTCGGCACAAAGCCAGCCACAGCCAGATCACGCCCCGCCGGCGATGGCCTACGAAGGTCCACAACTCGTCCAGTTCCAGGACATCATCCGGTTGGGCGGCCACCACAGTAGCCGCCAGCGGCGGCGCATTCAGGGCTTTTTTTTCAGCCAGGCGGTCACCGTGTTGCGCGACACGCCAAAGGTCCGGCTCAGCCCGCGCAGGCTGCTGCGTTCTGCATAAGCGCGCAAAATGGTGTCCCGCTCAGCCGCTGAATAGGCATTGGAACCGGGGTTTTCGCGGTGCTAGTCTCCGGTGCATCGCCCTAGCTGATTCCATAGCACCTGGTATTTTTCGTGGCGTTCTTTCTGCAGCATCTTGATGGGCGAGCCGTACATCCGGCCAGCCCATCAGAGTTTCAGCCAAGACTCTCAGAAATTGCTCGCTTTAGATGGCTTTCTTGATGTCTTCCTTCAGATCGCCATACTCTGCTTGGACTGTGCCGCCGATATGTTGAGCCTTTCCCTCCTGTTCCAATTCCTTATTACCGACGACTTTGCCAGTGACCTCCTTGACTTTGCCTTTTGCTTCTTCGATGCGGCCTTTGACCTGATCTTTGTTCATGATGCTCTTTCTCCTGATGATAAAAGTTGACGATGGCTTGGAGCGCCTACTCGGTTTTCAACGCTTATCGTGGATAATGAGCATAAAACTCAACGTTATCTGTGCGGTGGCACACATAGCGATTGAGACGTAAATATCAGGCGCATTATGGTATCGTGCCTGATCTCATCCCAGCCTACCCGATTAAAATAAAACTCACTTAAACCTGGTATGTGGTGGAAGGTTGGAGTGCTATCAGCGACCGTGTTTTTATGTGTGCTACCGTACAGATCATCCTAGGCTCGTTCAATATACTGTTTTTGAAGTTTCGATACGGAGTAAGCGGTTTTTTCGTCGCAACCTCGAATCGAGGCTTGAATACCATTCAACCATCATTTCATGTCCTCATTCATCATCCAAAGGAAGAGCTAATGAATAAGACCAATATGACCGCAATCGTCGTCGCAATCGGCCTCGTTTTCAGTACTGGCTCGATGGCGCAGAGCCTGTCGAAAGACGCCTACAAAGCCGCCGAGGACCGTATCACGGCTGAGTACACGACCGATAAGGCAAACTGCGACGCGTTATCCGGTAATACCAAGGATATCTGTATTGCTGAGGCCAAGGGTAAAGAGAAGATCGCCAGGGCTGAACTCGAAGCGCGTAACGAACCCACCGCCAGCAACCACTATAAGGCGCTCGTGGCCAAGGCAGAGGCGGATTACGCCATAGCCAATGAAAAATGTGATGACAGGACCGGTAACGATAAAGATATCTGCGTGAAGGAGGCGAAAGCAGCGGAGACTCGCGTCAAGGCCGACGCCGAGGCGCGGCTGAAGACTTCGGAGGCGAACAAGGCGGCTAGCGATACCTCCACCGCAGCGGGTATGAAGGCGAGAGCAACAGGCGCCGAGGCGCGCCAGGAAGCGGCAACGGACACCCGTGACGCAGATTATGCGGTGGCAAAGGAAAAGTGTGACGCTTTGACGAGTAGCGCCAAGGATCGTTGTGTAGATGAAGCTAAAGCGAAGTACGGCAAGTAACAGACCACTTTCAAACGGATGGGTAGAGATACCCATCCTGATTTCTGACAGCGAGGTATTTCAGTGAAAACGATACGAAGAGTTGTAGGCAGTTCGGTGGCCTTGGCCGTGTTGATCGGCTTGGCCGGTTGTAGCGGAATGACGAAACAAGATCAGAATACCGCAGTCGGTGCCGGCGTCGGTGGCGTAGCGGGCGCCGTCCTGACGAAGGGCAGCCCTGTTGGCGCCGTCGGCGGGGCTGTAGTCGGCGGTGTGATCGGCCACGAGATCAGTACGGATGATAACAGGAATAAAAATCACAGGTAGACGACTGAGTCAGGGACAGAGTTAAAGATGGAGATGGGTCGCGGTTACTGATGCGAAAACCGGGAGGCGGCCACGGCAAGGACTTGCGACCGTGGTCGATGGGGGTAGGGGGCTACACTCGGTCGAACGCATATCTTTCACACGGATACTCGAAACAATCCGTCACTTTCAGTGCCCAGTATGTTGACCAGAAATCAGCATTTCTGAATAACGATTTCTGAAAATTTAATATCCAATAAGCTCTGCATCGCCGACTTGAATTAATTATTTTTATAAATTCCGGATCTGGATTGAGCAGGGGTGCTGCCTCGTTATGTGGTGATTTCTAACTTTTTATTTAGAAAACAGGATCCATTTTTAATGGATATTAAAATCAAACCCAAACAAATGATTGTTCTGGTTTTTTCGAGCATACTGGCGATCGGCTCTTATTGGATTCCGCTGTCACCCCGCGCTCTGGTGCGAAACCCGGAGTTATCCAAAAAGTTAATGCAGTCCATGCCGATGAAGTCGGAGATTCTCGCCCGCAAACCGGTGATGACCCGGCGATTCCGGTCATAGCGCGAGTTTTTCACGCCATTGCCTGACCGGATAATGCGGAGAAGCGCCCAGATACCCTGAATCCTATCGCCCTCCCAGGTGAAAGCCACCATGAACGTCGAACCCGAGCCCACTGCATTCACCTCCACAGCGCCAGACGCTACCCCTTCTGGGCACGCGGTCGGCATCACTGTGGACGTACAGGGGTTGGCGCTGGTCATACTGGCCACGATCGCCGTGGTATTTGCGCTGGAGTGGGCGCAGAGTTTTTTGATTCCCCTGTTGCTCGGGATTCTTCTGGCTTACACGCTGAACCCCCTCGTCGTATGGTTGGAACGGATCAGGATTCATCGAGTGGCGGGCACCTGCCTGGTGATTTTGGCTGTTGTGGGTGCGCTTGGGTTCGGAACCTATTCCTTGCGCGGGCAGATGCAGACGATCGTCGAGCAGTTGCCCGAAGCCGCGAGTCAGTTGGCCGCAGGTCTCGTCAAACTGGGGGAGGGCCAGTTCAATGCGATGCAGAAAGTACAAACCGCTGCGAGCCAACTCGAACAGGCAGCCGGCCAAGCGACCGGCATTCCCGCTACCCCAAAAAAACCCGCGACGCGCGTCGTCATCGATGATCCGTCCGCCTTCAAAATGGGCAATGTCCTCTGGGCGGGCTCCAGGGGAGCTGTGGGTTATATGGGTCAAGCGGTCATGGTGCTCTTTCTGGTCTTCTTTCTTCTGCTGTCCGGCGACACCTATAAACGCAAGCTGGTACGACTCACCGGGCCGTCGCTATCGAGCAAGAAGATTACGGTGCAGATCCTCGGTGATATCAATCATTCCATCCAGCGCTACATGTTTATGCTGTTGATCACCAACGTGCTCGTAGCACTGCTCACCTGGATAGCGTTCCGCTGGATCAACCTGGACAATGCAGGCGCCTGGGCCGTCGCGGCGGGTTTGCTGCATATCATCCCTTACCTGGGTCCTGGCCTTACCGCTACCGCCACCGGGATGGTGGCCTTTATTCAGTTCGGCTCGTTTGCCACGGCGCTGTTGGTCTCGGGGGCATCGCTGGTGATCGCCCTCTTTGTCGGCACCTTGGTCACGACCTGGATGACCGGGAGAATCGCCAGAATGAACTCGGTGGCCGTTTTCGTCTCGCTGCTGTTCTGGGGCTGGCTCTGGGGTGTTTGGGGCATGCTGCTCAGCATTCCAATCATCGTCATCGTCAAGGTCGTGTCCGAGCATGTCGAACAGTTGCAGCCCGTAGCGGAACTATTGGGAGAGTAGGCGGAAGATTCGCGCTGAAGGGCGAGCTTTGCCGCGCAACTGATCAAGCACCCCTTGGCGGCTGCTGCGCAAGCGGCCATCGGTTCGGCTCGGCGAAGCAGGTGCTCTGATCAGCAAGACCAGAAATCCTCCTGCAGGCCGGGAAGGATGTCAAAGCGGCAGTATGGATCTATCAATTTCATCGTTTGCTGTCAGCCATGCGGACAGCGAGTCAAGCACCTGCTGACGTATCACTTCGTGCTCCTGCATCGCCACTGCCTTGCTCGGCGGATCCACACCAAGTTCGGCGAAACCAGCCACCTCCAATCAATAGCGAGCATGTTTCATGCTGTCCAAAGCCGGCGCAGCCAGCCGGACGAAATGCATATCGGCCAGCGCCATGAAACAGCCGGCGAAGGCCCAGGGTCCAGAATCACGCATGGTGAGACCGATTTCGACCGCAGGCAGCCAGTGTTCCAGATAGATGTGTATTGTTGCGGCTGAAAAAGCAGTCGATCAGTGCATGGATCGGGGCGCCTGGCCATGGATAGGGTGCGCCCCGGGCCGTGCCTGCTTTAGGGATTGGGCTTAAGCTGCCGAAACAGGTCAGCGGGATCGTCGGGCGCCGGACTGGATACGGGTGTGCCGGGATCGTCGGGTGGGGCCAGCAACTGCACCGGCACAGCTTCGTGGATATTGACCGGGCGATCCAGGCCAAAGGTGACCAGCGCCGGGAAGGCAATGATCAGCGCCACCATGATCAGTTGCATGACCAGGAAAGGAATGGCGCCCCAGTAAATTTCGCTGGTGCGCACGGTCGGTGGCGCGACGCTGCGCAGGAAGAACAGCGCGAAACCAAACGGCGGATGCATGAATGAGGTTTGCATGTTCACGCCCAGCAGAATCCCAAACCAGACCAGATCAATACCCAGCTTTTCCGCCACCGGCGCCAGCAGCGGCAGGATGATGAAGCTGATTTCAAAGAAATCAAGGAAGAACGCGAGCAGGAAGACCAGGATATTGACCACGATCAGGAAACCCAGCGCACCGCCCGGCAGGCCGAGCAACAGGTGTTCCACCCACAGATCGCCGTTGACACCGCGAAACACCAGGGTGAACACGCTGGAACCGATCAGAATGAACATGACGAAGCTGGTGATCCTGGCCGTGGCCTGTGCGGCCGAGCGCAACAGCGCCTGATCGAGCCGACCCTTGATCAGTGCCAGCAGCAGCGCCCCAATCGCGCCCAGCGCGCCGCCCTCGGTCGGTGTCGCCCAACCGATGAAGATGCTGCCCAGCACCAGAAAGATCAGCAGCAGCGGCGGCACCATTGCCGCCAGCGCCCGCCGCACCAGCGCCCAGCCGTGCAGGGTGCGCGCTTCCGGGGGCAGTGCCGGCACGGTGTGGGGCCGGAACAGCGTGTTCAGGAACACCCACAACACATACAGTCCGGTCAGGAGCAGGCCGGGAATGAACGCGCCCTTGTACATATCGCCTACCGAGCGACCGAGCACCTCGGCCATCACGATCAGCACCAGCGACGGCGGAATAATCTGCGCCAGCGTGCCCGACGCGGCGATCACCCCGGCAGCCAGCGCCTTGTCATAGCCATAGCGCAGCATGATCGGCAGCGAAATCAGCCCCATGGCGATCACCGAAGCGGCAACCACACCGGTGGTCGCGGCCAGCAGCGCGCCGACGAAAATCACCGCATAGGCCAGCCCGCCGCGCAGGCCGCCAAACAGCTGGCCGATGGTATCGAGCAGGTCTTCGGCCATGCCGCTGCGTTCCAGCACCAGACCCATGAAGGTGAAGAACGGCACCGCCAGCAGGATCTCGTTCTTCATGATCCCGAACACCCGGTCGGGCAGCGCCTGCAGCAGGTTGGGCGTGAGCAGACCCAGATGAATGCCGAGCAGGCCAAACACCATGCCGACTGCCGCCAGCGAGAAGGCTACGGGATAGCCGATCAGCAGGAACAGCACCAGCGCCGAAAACATCACCGGCGCCAGGTTGGCGATCAGGAATTCGGCCATCTCAGTGCCCTCCGGACCGCGTGGGCAATGGCCGATCACCGGTGAGCATGGCGATATTCTTGATGATCTCGGCGACGCCCTGCAGGCTGAGCAGGCCGAAGGCCACCGGGATGGCCAGCTTGAGCGGCCACCACAACAGCCCGCCGGGATTGGGCGAGGCCTCGCGGGTCTGATAGGCGATCAGGAAGAAATTCCAGGCATCGACCATGATCAGCAGACACACCGGCAGCAGGAACAGCAGACTGCCGAGAATCTCGATCCAGGCCCGGGTGCGCGGCGCCAATCGGGCGTGCAGGATGTCGATGCGCACGTGGCCATTGTCACCCAGGGTCCAGGCTGCGCAGAACAGGAACACCAGGCCGAATAGAAACCACTGCGCCTCCAACAGAGCGTTTGAACCGATGTCGAAGGCATAGCGCAGGGTGGCGGTCAGGCCACTGATCAGGGTACAGAGCAGGATCAGCCAAGCCGCTGCCCGGCCAATGGCGGCGTTGAGCGCATCGATAAAGGCGGCGATGCGAAGCAGGATAGTCATGCGCGTTCCTTCAAGACGGGCGGCGGCGCAGATGCGCCAGACCGCACTGATGATCATGCGCGCAAGTTTAACCGAATCCATCCGGGGTAAGCCGGCCCGGTGCGGGCGGGATGTTTGTGTTCAGGCTGTTAAAATGCCGTTTTTATCGTGCGGCGCGCCCGGCCCTTGGGCAGCCCGTGGAGATGCCAAAATGCAATACAAGGATTTGCGCGATTTTATCGCCCAACTGGAGCGGCTCGGCGAGCTGAAGCGGGTGAGCGTGGCGGTCGATCCGAAGCTGGAAATGACCGAGATCTGCGATCGAGTGCTGCGCGCGGGCGGTCCGGCGATCCTGTTCGAGAATCCCACCGGCCACCGCATTCCGGTGCTGGCCAATCTGTTTGGTACGCCGCGCCGGGTGGCGCTGGGCATGGGCGCCGATGATGTTGAGGCCCTGCGCGAGGTCGGTCGTTTGCTGGCTTTTCTCAAGGAGCCCGATCCGCCCAAGGGCATGCGCGATGCCTGGGAGAAACTGCCGATTTTCAAGAAGGTGCTGGACATGGCGCCAAAAAGGATCAGCCGGCCTCCCTGTCAGGAACGCGTCATCGAGGGTGCGGCAGTCGATCTGGCGCGGCTGCCGGTGCAGCACTGCTGGCCGGACGATGCCGGACCGCTGATTACCTGGGGGCTGGTGGTGACCCGGGGTCCACACAAGGCGCGGCAGAATCTGGGCATCTATCGCCAGCAGGTGATCGCGCGCAACAAGGTGATCATGCGCTGGCTGTCGCATCGGGGCGGCGCGCTGGATTTTCGCGAGTGGCAGCAGGCGCGGCCCGGTGAGCCGTTTCCGGTCGCGGTGGCGCTCGGCGCTGATCCGGCTACCATTCTTGGCGCAGTGACGCCGGTGCCGGATACCCTGTCGGAATATGCCTTTGCCGGTCTGCTGCGCGGCGCGCGTACCGAACTGGCGCAGTGTCTGGGCAATGAACTGCAGGTGCCGGCCAGTGCCGAGTTCGTGCTCGAAGGGCACATCGCGCCCGGCGAAACCGCGCCGGAGGGACCGTTTGGCGATCACACCGGCTATTACAACGAGGTCGACCGGTTTCCGGTGTTCACCATCGAGCGCATCACTCACCGCGAGCAGCCGATCTATCACAGCACCTATACCGGTCGGCCCCCCGATGAACCGGCCATTCTTGGCGTGGCGCTGAACGAAGTGTTCGTGCCGATTCTGCAAAAGCAGTTTCCCGAGATCATCGATTTCTATCTGCCGCCCGAGGGCTGTTCCTACCGGATGGCCGTGGTGGCGATGCGCAAGCAGTATCCGGGGCATGCCAAGCGGGTGATGCTGGGTGTCTGGTCCTTTCTGCGCCAGTTCATGTACACCAAGTTCGTGATCGTGGTCGATGAGGATATCAACGCCCGCGACTGGCAGGATGTGATCTGGGCGATGACCACGCGCATGGATCCGGCGCGCGATACGGTGATGATCGAGAATACGCCAATTGATTATCTGGATTTCGCTTCGCCGGTCTCGGGGCTGGGGTCCAAGATTGGCTTCGACGCGACCAATAAATGGCCCGGCGAGACCAGCCGCGAGTGGGGCCGGCCGATCACTATGGATCCCGAGGTCAAGCGGCGGGTCGATGCGCTATGGGGTGCACTGGGCCTGTAGAGACCGCCGGAGCGGTTCCAATTGAATGACTGAATCCTGCCAGAGAGATGCGATCCACATGCCTTATCACGTTAGCCTGCAGCCAAGTGGCCATGAATTCGCCGTTGACGACAATGAAACCGTGCTGGATGCCGCGCTGCGCGAAACAGGCGGTGTGCTGCCCTACGGCTGCCGCAACGGCACCTGTGGTGCCTGCATGGGCACGCTGGTATCGGGTACGGTGCGCTATGCCGGTGAACGGCCGCCGGGCCTGAGCGCGGCGGAACAGGCGGCCGGCAAGGTGCTGCTGTGCCAGGCTTATCCCTGCGACGATCTGGTGATCATGGTGCGCGAGGTCAAGAGTAGCGGTGATATTCGCGCCCGGCTGCTGCCGTGCCGGGTCGAGCGGCGCGAACGGCTCGCGCCGGACGTGATGCGCCTGTATCTGAAGCTGCCGAACACCGAGCGCCTGCAATTTCTGGCCGGGCAGTACGTCGATATTCTGCTTGCTGATGGCCGGCGGCGCGGCTTTTCGCTGGCCAATCCGCCGCACGCTGATGAGTTGCTGGAACTGCATGTGCGGCATGTGCCGGGCGGTTTCTTCACCGGTTTCGTGTTCGAGCGGATGAAGGACAAGGCGCTGCTGCGCTTTCAGGGGCCGCTGGGCACTTTTTTCCTGCGCGAGGATTCGCCGCGACCGATCATCCTGATCGGCGGTGGCACCGGTTTTGCGCCGCTGAAAGGCATGCTGGAACATGCCTTTCATAGTGGTCTGCAGCGGCCCTTGCACCTGTACTGGGGCGCGCGGGCCCGGGTGGATCTGTATCTGGATGACTTGCCCCGGCAGTGGGCGGCGCAGCATGCGCATTTCCGCTATACCCCGGTGCTGTCGGAACCGGGTGCCGGGGATGATTGGCCGGGACGCAGCGGCTGGGTGCACGAGGCGGTCGCCGCCGATTATCCGGATCTGAGTGGCCATGACGTGTACATGAGCGGTCCGCCGGCGATGATCGAAGCGGCCAAGCCGGTGTTTGCCGCCCAGGGTCTGCCGGCGGAGCAGCTGTTCTACGACGCATTCGATTTTGCGCCGCATTGAGGGCAGCCCAGCAGCGGGCGGGGTGCCGTTTACCCCGGTCGGCAGGGTAAACGGGGATTGCCGTATCAGTTCGCCGCGACGCTGGCCGCGAGTGGCGCGCTGATTTGCTGGGATGTTTCGGCGACGGTGAGCATTGCGCCCTGCTTTTCCTGCGGCTTGCCGACCAGCAGGCGCAGGCCGGCATGGAAGCACTGCCCGGCATGGGTCAGTTCGTGCAGGGATTCGAGCAGCTCGCCCAGTTCCTGATAGGCGTCCGGCGTCGGCATGATCTGGATGCTGCGCTCCAGATAATCGCGCGCCTTGGCCGGCTGCTGGCAGCGCTTGGCCAACCGGCCCAGGGTCAGCAGCAGATAGGGATCCTCGCCATGCTGCGTCAGCCAGCCCTCGGCAGTGGCCAGTTGCGCCACAGCATTGCCGCGGCCAAGCAGCCCATAACCGACTACCAGCCGCGGATTCCAGCGCCGGTTGAGCGCTTCGCGCAGCAGCGCCTCAGCATCGTCGATCGCATCGCAATCGCACAGTGCGCTAGCGTAGGTGACCAGGAAAGTCTCGTCCTCCTCGCGCAGTTTCGCCGGGGCCTGTTTCCACAGCGCGCGCAGTTTCTCCAGCGAACTGGCGGCCGCAGCGCTTTCCATCAGGGCCTGGAAGGTCTGCTGCTGCAATTCGGCAAGCGGTTCCGTGCCCAGTGCTTTCTGCCGTTGTACCTCGGGCAACAGCTCGCGCAGCGCTTCCCAGGCCTGCAACTGCTGGTAGGTGCGCGCCAGCCATTGCAGCACGCCGGGATGGCGCGGATTGAGGGTGCGCAGGGACTCCAGGATGGGTCGGGCCTGGTCAGCCTGCTGGTCGTCGATCAGAAATTCGACATGGGCCAGCTGCACGGAGATCTTATCAGCATCCGGCGCATCCTCAGCCCGGCGCAGGTGCAGATCACGACGCCAGCGCGCTTCGTGGAGATGGTGGGCCGCGCGCGCCGCGCCCAGATAATGCAGCGCTGGCGTTTCGCTGTGCTCAGCGCCCTTGAGCAGGGTTTTTTCCGCCGCCGCCCACTGGCCGGCCGCCAGTTGCCGGGCACCCAGGTTGAACAGGCGCCGTGCCCGCTTTTCCCGGCGGCGCTGGTTGGCGGCCAGGGTTTGTCCGGGGGTCTGCCACAGGCGGATCGCTAGCCGCGCCAGCATGTAGAACAGCACGAACAGAATGGTCAGGAACAGGGTGAAGAAGGTCAGGCTGGTCTCAACGGTCCACTGGCCGCTGCTGAGCATGACGTAGCCCGGATCCTGGCGCAGCGCCAGCGCCATCCAGACCGACACGAACAGGGTGACGATGATGCCGAGCAGCAATCTCATGACTGTGCTCCCTCAGTAGCAGCCGGCGGCTCTGTGGCTGGCGGTTCCGCAGCCGGCGCGACGGGCTTGGGCGCGGCCGCAGGTGCTGCCGGGCGCACGGCGCGCACCGGCTGGCGATGGGCGAGGAATTCAGCGAAGGATTGGCGTAGGCCGGTCAGGTCGGGGATGTAGGTGTTGAAGGGTACCGCCTGCAGCGCCTGCAACTCAGCCAGGAAGGTGCTGACCTGGGCGTCCTGGGTGTCGAAATAGCGCTCGGTCCAGTCGCGGGTCAGGATATAGGCGTCCTGATAGCTCGTGGCATCGCCACGCAGCAGCGCCGCGCGCATGCTGTCCAGTTCCAGACGCAGGTTCTGCCGCAGGAAGAATTCATTCTCCATAGCGATCAGCGGCGGGGCCTCGCTGCGCTGGTGGCGAATCACCACGATGCCCTTGAACTGATTCCAGACCGCCTCGCTGCCGCGTTCCCACCAGGAGCGTTCGGCATCATTGCTCAGGGCGACGCTGGTGGCCGGCTTAACCTGATTCTTGATGTCGGGTACCCCGGAGTTGAGCCGCACCGGCAGCTTGTCGAGGGTGTCCTCCATGCTGACCAGCTTATGAGCGAGGGCGCTGTAATCGGGCAGCTTGACGCCGCGCAGGCTGGCGATGGCCTCACTGAGCTGGGTCTGAATGGGCGCCAGGCCGGTTTCATCCACCGCCTTGAGCCGCTGTTGCGCGCTTTCCAGCGCCAGGCGCGCGGTCGTAACGTTGCGCTCCAGTTTCAGCTTGCTGTCAGCCAGGCGCAGCAGGTAATCCACTTCGGCCAGCGGAAAGGCGTTGACATCACCACCGCGGGCCGCCACCGACTTGAGGGTTTCCAGATTTTCCTGCAGGGCACCATTACTGAGCTTGAGACTCTTGAGCTGCTCACCGAGCGCGGCCAGTTGTTCGCGCTGTGCCTTGAGCTGCTGTTCAAAGTTCTGCTTCTGCTGCTGGACGGTGGACTTGTGGGCGTCGTGGCTTTCGCGCAGCAGCTTGTTTTCGTTCTTGACCACCTCGGTTTCGCCCTGGCCCAGGGTGACGGCGTTCTTGAGCGGTTGCAGGTCACCGCTCAGGCCGAGCATCTGCTCCTTGAGCGCCTGATTGTCGCTGCGCAACTGCTCGAGTCCGCTCTTGATCGCCTGCAGTTGCTGGACCTGGGCCTTGAGCGCCTGAAACTCGGGATCGCGCTGGGCGATGGCCTGCTTGATTGCTGCATCCAGACGGTTGGTCTGGGCAATCTGTTCCTGCTGGCCGAGGTACCACAGATAGCCGCTGGCACCGCCAGCGCCCAGGGCGACCAGCAGGGCAAAGGCAGCCAGGCCGCGGCCACTCTTGGGTGCCGGGGCGGGTGGCGCGGCGGCGAGCAGTGTGGGCGCGGCGGTTTTCGCCGGGGCGCCGGTGGTTGCAGTATTGGTTTGCTTGTCTGTCATATCGTGTTACCGGGCAGTGAAGAGGGGTGCGCCGTCAGGCTGAGCAGCACGGCGGTGAGAGCTGCGTCGCTGGCGTCCTGGGCGAGCAGGAGGTGGCGACAACCGTATTCTGTGGCGGTTTGCCGGGTGCGGGTGCTGACCACGATCAGAGGCGTGGCGCGTAAATAATCTTGCCCGGTAGCGCCCAGCATATCAAACAGATTGCGCAGACTTTCGTCGCTGGTCACGATGACCGCGCCGATTGCGCCGCGCGCCCAGCAGTCCAGTACGGGCTCGGGATCCAGCAGCGGCCGCTGCCGCTGGTAAACCACGGCATGTTCCACCAGGGCGCCGCGGTCGCGCAGGGTGTCGGCGAGCAGCGTTCGACCACCCGCGCCCCGCACCATCAGCACCCGCTGGCCGCTGATACGTGCGCCCTGCAGACGGTCCAGCGCCAGCAGGCCCTCGCTGGTCGCCTCTTTCGCCGCTTGCAGACAGGGCGCGATACCCTGACCGGCCAGCGCCCGCGCGGTTGCGGCACCGATCGCGGCAATCTCCAGGCCGGGCGGCAGAGTGTCACCCTGTTCCCGGATCAGCGGCAGCGCCCCGCTCACGGCGTTGACGCTGGTAAAGATGGCCAGATCGTAATCGGCCAGCCGGGCGAATCGCGCCCGCGCCAAGGCCGGATCGGGTGGTGGGCCGATAGCCAGGGTTGGATAGCGGATTGCCACGCCGCCGTGCTGCTCGATCAGGCGGCACAGCGGTTCAACCTGGTGCGCCGGGCGGGTGACCAGCACGCCCAGGCCGCCCAGCGTCGGGAGCGGTGCGTCGGTCACGGCGCGGAATCGGCCAGTACGCGGCGCAGGATGGCCGCAGCGCCGCGGCCGAGCAGTTCCTCGGCCAGGGCAATGCCGAGCGCATCCGCATCCAATGCCGCACCGCGGATATCACCGGCAATCAGCCGGCTGCCGTCCGGTTCACCCACCAGACCCCGCAGCCAGAGCCGGTCGCCATCGAGCAGGGCATGGCCGGCAATCGGCACCTGACAGCCGCCTTGCAGGCGGGCATTGAAGGCCCGTTCCGCCGCGACCCGGGTATGGGTAGCCGGATCGTCGAGCGGCGCGATCAGCGCCTGGGTACGGGCATCATCCAGCCGGCATTCGATGCCGATGGCGCCCTGACCGATGGCGGGCAGGCTCTGTTCCGGTTCCAGTGCCCAGGTGATGCGCGTGTCCAGGCCCAACCGTTTCAGCCCGGCAGCGGCGAGCAGAATGGCATCGAATTCACCGGCATCGAGCCTGGCCAGCCGGCTGCCGACATTGCCGCGCAGACTGCTGATGCGCCAGCCGGGGTGGCGGGCGGCCAGTTGGCATTGGCGGCGCAGGCTGGAGGTACCGACGCGGGCATCGGCGGGCAGGGCATCGGGATGCGGATAGTGATTGGAGACGAAGGCATCGCGCGGATCCTCACGCGCCAGGATCACCGGCAGGCCCAGCCCGGCGGGAAATTCGACCGGCACATCCTTCATGGAATGCAC
>OFSA01000101.1_pt1 | contig 13623 bp, 12 predicted proteins | sample 1543241 | NCBI WGS metagenome assembly OFSA01 (sample SAMN05442508, study PRJEB24371) | freshwater metagenome | isolation source: Freshwater Lake | place: Canada: Niagara | collected 2012-08-09 | reverse complement strand
GTACGATGGACCGACCTGTCTGGTGCTGACCCGGCAGAAGCTGCCGCATCAGACCCGCACGCCCGATCAGGTACGGGATATCGCCCGGGGTGGCTATGTGCTGCTGGATGTCGACGGCACACCGGAGGCGATCATCATTGCCACCGGTTCCGAAGTGGCGCTGGCGGTCGATGCAGCGCGCCAGCTCAACGGCCAGGGCCGGCGGGTGCGCGTGGTGTCGATGCCATCGGTGGACGTGTTCGAGGCCCAGGACGCGGCTTGGCGCGAAGCGGTGCTGCCAGCGGCGGTGACCCGGCGCGTGGTGGTAGAAGCTGGAGTGACCGCGCCCTGGTACAAGTACGCCGGCATGCAGGGCACGGTGATCGGTATCGACCGTTTCGGTGAATCCGGCCCGCCGGAAGTCATCTTTGAGTATTTCGGGTTTAACGTCGGACGGGTGGCGGCTGCCGTAACGGCGCTGCTCGCTGGCTAGGCCCGTGTGCCCCAGATTTTTTGCCAGAACCGGCTACAGTTTAGAATGCCTGTAGCACAGGGGTGGGCCGTGCCGGTCCACCCCACTTTTTGACCCTTCACACCGTACTGAACTGGAGGAAAACATGGCGATTCGAGTGGGTATCAATGGCTTTGGCCGTATTGGCCGGATGGTGTTTCGCGCTGCTATCAAGAACTTCTCGGATATCGAAATCGTCGGCATCAACGACCTGCTTGATCCTGACTATCTGGCTTACATGCTCAAGTATGACTCGGTGCATGGCCGTTTCCAGGGTGAAGTGGCGGTTGACGGCAATCCCCTGATCGTCAACGGCAAGAAGATCCGCCTGACTGCGGTCAAGGATCCCGCCGAGCTGAAGTGGGACGAAGTCGGCGCCGACGTGGTTGTCGAGTCCACCGGCCTGTTCCTGACCAAGGAAACCTGCCAGAAGCACATCGCCGCCGGCGCCAAGAAAGTCATCCAGAGCGCACCGAGCAAGGATGACACCCCGATGTTCGTGTTCGGCGTCAATGACAAGACCTACGCCGGCCAGACCATCATCTCCAACGCCAGCTGCACCACCAACTGCCTCGCGCCGGTTGCCAAGGTCCTGAATGACACCTGGGGCATCAAGCGCGGCCTGATGACCACCGTGCACGCCGCCACTGCGACGCAGAAGACCGTTGACGGCCCGTCCAACAAGGACTGGCGCGGCGGCCGTGGCATCCTGGAGAACATCATTCCGTCCAGCACCGGCGCCGCCAAGGCCGTCGGCGTGGTCATCCCCGAGCTGAACAAGAAGCTGACCGGCATGGCCTTCCGCGTGCCCACCTCGGATGTATCGGTGGTCGATCTGACCGTCGAGCTGAACAAGCCGGCGACCTACAAGGAAATCTGCGCGGCGATGAAGGCGGCCTCCGAAGGCGCCATGAAGGGCGTGCTGGGCTACACCGACGAGAAAGTGGTGGCCACCGATTTCCGTGGTGAGAGCTGCACTTCCACCTTCGACGCCGAAGCCGGCATCGCGCTGGATGACACCTTCGTCAAGGTCGTGGCCTGGTATGACAACGAGTGGGGCTACTCCTGCAAGGTGCTGGAGATGGTCCGCGTCATCGCCAAATAAGCACGCGCCACATCGTGGCGGTCCCGTGTTGAACTGAGATCCCATGCCCCCGCTGCCTGTCGCAGGTAGACGGGGGTTTTATTTGCAAAGAGGATGATCCAGATGAATTTTAAGCGTATGACCGATCTCGACCTGGCCGGCAAGCGGGTGTTTATCCGCGCCGACCTGAATGTGCCGGTCAAGAACGGCAAGGTCACCTCCGACGCACGCATTACTGCGTCGATGCCGACCATCGAGTTCGCGCTGAAGGCCGGCGCCAAGGTGATGGTCACTTCGCATCTGGGCCGGCCGACCGAGGGCGAGTTCTCCGAGGAAAACTCGCTGCAGCCGGTTGCCGATGTGATGGCCTCCAAGCTGGGCAAGCCGGTGCGGGTGATCCGTGATTGGGTCAATGGTGGTTTTGAAGTTGCCGCCGGTGAAGTGGTGCTGCTGGAAAACTGCCGCATCAACAAGGGTGAAAAGAAGAACGTCGAGGACACGGCCAAGAAGTACGCTGCGTTGTGCGATATCTTCGTCATGGACGCTTTTGGTACCGCGCATCGCGCCGAGGCTTCCACCCATGGTGTCGCCAAGTTTGCACCGGTGGCCTGCGCCGGCATCCTGCTGACTGAGGAACTGGATGCGCTGACCAAGGCGCTGGCCAAGCCGGCCCGGCCGCTGGTCGCGATCGTCGGCGGCTCCAAGGTCTCGACCAAGCTGACCGTGCTGGAAAGCCTGTCGGAGAAGGTCGATCAGATGGTGGTAGGCGGCGGTATCGCCAATACCTTCCTGAAGGCCACCGGCAAGAACGTCGGCAAGTCGCTGTGCGAGGACGATCTGGTGCCGACCGCCCAGATGCTGATCGAGAAGATGACCGCGCGCGGCGCGACCATTCCGATCGCGGTCGACGTGGTCTGCGGTAAGCAGTTTGACGCGGCGGAACCGGCGGTGCTGAAGGAGGCCGGCGCGGTCGCCGACGATGACATGATCTTCGATATTGGCCCGCAGAGCGCCCAGGAACTGGCCGACATCATCATGAAGGCCGGTACCGTGGTCTGGAACGGCCCGGTTGGTGTGTTCGAATTCGACCAGTTCGGCGAGGGTACCAAGACCGTTGCCATGGCGATTGCCAACACCCAGGCCTTCACGCTGGCCGGCGGTGGCGATACCATCGCCGCGATTCAGAAGTATGACATTTATGACAAGGTATCCTACATCTCTACGGCGGGCGGTGCATTCCTGGAATTCCTGGAAGGCAAGGTGCTGCCTGCGGTGGCGATGCTGGAACAGCGTGCGAACGATTGACCTGATAAGGCGTTTTCGCTGAGGAAAAAAGCGGCCGTAAGGCCGCTTTTTTGTTGGGTTGGAATTGCAAGTAGCGCTCGCTGCGCCCCGACCGATGCCCTAAGAGCATCGGTGAGCATCTGTTTGCCCTGGACGCATGCACAGCGTCTACGTGGCGGATATGAATGCTATGGCATGCGCCTGCTCTATAGGGTGAAGGATTTGCTGGGCATGCGCTGGGTGGGTGTTTCAGCGTGAGACATACATTAGCCAGTTCAGCTTTTCTCTGTATCTCTCCTTTTCAGCGTTTCTGATCAACGGGAGCTATTTTGTAAAAATAAATGCTTTATTGCGTATGCATGAATGAATATGATTTTAAATTTTATTTAAAATCATTTGGTTAATAAAAATGCTTGATTAAGTAAAAACTGTTAGTACTTGGTTGTGTCGCCTTTTTATGCGATAGGATTATTGTGAATAGAAGTCATGGTTATCCCTGAAAATGGGATGAATAATCCAGATTGCGCCGTTTTGATTTGGGAATTTGATGTGTCAATATTCCAATCATGGATGCTCGTATTGATGCATGATGAGGTATTGATGCATGAATTCGTATACCAAGATGCCATCAATGAGCTGATTAATAATGTAAAAAGTGCCATATTTGTATAACGTCATAGTAAATTGACACAAAAAATCTTAAAAATAAGACATAAAAATGATCGATAACCTGCACAATCAAGAGAAATGCATACTAGGATCATTATGGACGATCAACACATGGCGAAGGTTCAGGCCTGCTAAGGTTTTTACTTAGCTTGGCTGGATAAAAACCATGTGAATGATTAGGTTTTTTGACAATGGCGGTCATTAGGGGGTTGCAATGTCCACATTGAACCGTAAAGATGTTTTGCTTTTTTTTTCTGATTATGACGGTATAAGTTTGGTTGATAATATCGGTCTTGATCACTGGAACGTGACCAAAGTTAGCGACCTCAATAGTGCTAAGAAAGCTATTTTTACCGATAATCACCGGGTGGGTATTGTTTTTATGACCCGCTATCAACCGGATTTTTTGCGCTGTGTCCAGGAGTTGGTTAGTTTAGGAAAATATGTGCAATGGATTGCCATGACCGATGATATTGCTATATCCAATCCGGCGGTTCGCGAAACGATTGTGAATCATTTTTATGATTATCAGCGGTTGCCGATCGACAGGTCGCGATTATTGCCAGCTCTCTGTCGTGCCTATGGTATGAGTGAATTGGCACGATCCATCGCCAGGAATTACGATGCGTCAATCGAAAAAAATTACATTCTAATTGGCAAGTCCACTGCCATGAAGAATATCCGGCAACAGATTATTAGAATGGCACCGGTTGAAAAAACCGTGTTGATTACCGGCGAAAGTGGAACAGGCAAGGAACTGGCAGCGCGCGCCTTACATCAATTTTCCCAACGCGCGAAAGGTCCATGGATTACGGTCAACAGTGCTGCATTACCGGCCAGCCTGATTCAATCGGAACTTTTTGGATATGAGCGAGGTGCTTTTACCGGCGCAAACCGCTTCAAGATGGGCAAGATTGAAGCTGCAAACGAAGGCACAATTCTGCTTGATGAGATCGGCGATATTGCCCCGGATGTACAAATAGCTCTGCTGCGGTTTCTCCAGGAGAAAACCATCGAACGCCTGGGAGGTACCGAAAGTATTGGTCTGAATGTGCGTGTCATTGCCGCTACCCATCGCGATTTGAAGCGTGCGGTGGTCGAAGGTACTTTTCGTGAGGATCTGTACTATCGCTTGAACACATTGCATCTACAGATGCCACCACTTCGGGAAAGAGAAGACGATATTATAGATCTAGCATATTGTTTTCTAGAGAAATTTATCAGGGAGCAAAACAAGTCGAAACCCAGGGACTTCAGCATTGAAGCCTTGCGGGTCATGCGCGTGCACAACTGGCCTGGCAATGTGCGCGAGTTGATCAACCGGGTCGAGCGAGCGGTGCTGTTTTGCGATGACCGGCTGATTGCTCCAAAACATCTGGATCTGGATCGGCGCAGTAATTCCAGACAGGTCGTCACTATTGAAGAGGCGCGCAAGAGAGCGGAGCATGATGCGATCCACATTGCCATTCAGCACGCTAATGGCAATCTGACCCGTGCGGCCAAGGTTCTGGGTATTTCCCGCGCGTCGTTGTACCGGCTTTGCAAGTTCAATGTAGAGATGAACGAAAAGAATCAAGCGCATAGAAAAATCAGGAAATAAGTTCTGTTAGTGATCGATTCCAAGAGTCCATTCATGGAAATGAATACGGTATTTCCTGATATGGAATTCCAGGATTTATGTCGCTTGTGAGGTGGTCGCCATGCAATTCAGGATAGGGCGAGCGGGATTATATGATGCAGCGGTTTTCCAGGCAGTTTGGCCTTGGACTTCATGGATGCTTGACTGTTTACGGCTGCTGGAGTCTGGAGCGTTTCTGGATTTGACCTGTGGCAGGTTACGTGTCCATGACTGTATTCGGTTCCAGGCTCAAGACGATTGTGAATCTTTGCAATTGATTCAGGGATTCAAGAGCGCGCTTGCTGAATACGGAAAGCAGTATTTATGGAAAAAAACATGTTTTCCAATCTTAGGTATCGTCTGGTTTTGCATCGCTATGAATCCGGCTGTTGCGCAAATGTCTTTTGTACCTGCTGTGGAAACGGCAAGCGTTTTAAATATGACGGTTGGACTGTCTGAAACGGCGGGTATTCAATTCATCGGCAATCCCTATGCAGTTGCCCAGGCGGGATCGGCGACGAGTACGGTGACATTTGCGACTACGGTGCGTTCATTGCAGGACGGCTTGGGATTTGTGCCGACAGCAGTGCATGGAGTCAGTGCGCATGCAGCGACTGCCGGGGCGGGCATCACGGTCGGGATGGCCACCGGGGCATGGCTTGGCGGCGCTCTCGACGAGAGTGGCATGCTGGCCCGGTTCACGATGAGCCAGGCCACCCATGCTGCCGCTTGGGCTACCGAGCCGCTGTTTGGCCGCGCTACCGCTATGAGCGAGGGTATGGCCTTGGGTATTCAGCTCCGCGCAGATCCTGCCCGGGGCAGTGATGATCTGTTTCTGCATCTGGATTGGGATTTCGATGCGCTGCGCTGGCAGGGCACGCCGGCCAGTAGTCTGGCCTATGTTCGCGACACGCTGACGACCGTGCAGATCAGCGCGACAGGCGCGGTGCGCTACGACGAGGTCGGTTTTCTGGGCTACCTGGAAAATGGCTTGCCCACGGTCCGGGTGTTCGATGTGCCGGGGAGTGACGCGATCCGTGACTGGTTTGCCACGCAGTTCAACGCCGCTGCGGGTCGCTTGCTGCTGCAGCCAGATGCGGAGCCGCTGCGCGTAGCGGTGCCGCTGCTGGATGCCTTTGATCGGGAATTTGCCCCGCTTGGGCTGATCCTGTTCAGCAGTCACACCGAGCAGTCCTACGAGGCGCCGCCCCGCGCGGTGATACAGGTCGAAGAATCCGCCGGGCACCGGGCCTCCGGCGCAGCTGGCGATCCGCAGGTGCATTGGGATCCCTCCAGCGGCTTGCTGACCTTTGATCCGATTCCGCTCGATATGCTCCGGGGTGGGCGCGACTGGACATTCGATGCCGATGAACTGGCGGATTCCCTGCTGGGTGGATTCCTGGAGATTGACCCACTGGCGCATTTGGGCACGCTGGAGGGTCGGCGGTATTTTTCCGGTGGCGATCTGCGCCTGTTCGATGGAGACCATCATTTGGTGCTGACCGCGCATACGCCGACCGTGGTCCTGGACGGCAGCTTGCACGCGGCGCAGGGTTTTAATGGTTTTGCGCCCATCCTGATGACGGAGCTGGGCGAGCAGAGCGATTCCCGCTGGCTGGCGGAGTTTCTCAGCCGCGTCAGCATCGATTCGTTGTACCTGCCGGAACTGTTCCTCGGTTTTGGTACCGGGGTGCTGGAGGCCATCGATACGCCGGTTTCGATGCCGGTCAGTGCCTTGCTGTCCTTCGCGGGGCCGGTGCCGCGGCTCGCGGAAGCCGCCCCCCTGTGGTTGCTGGGTGGCGGGCTGGCGCTGCTGCTGCCGTGGTGGCGACGGTCTAGAAACGGATCGGCAGCGATATGCTGATGCCGTAATCCGGGGCGTCATCGGTCAGGCCGATGGCGCCGGTCACCAGCAGCAAAGTCTGCCGGTTGATCACCGAGGATGCGCCGAGCAGCAGCACCCCACTGACCTGATCGCTGCCGGTAACCGTGCGGCCATTCAACTCGGTTTCGGCAGTAAAGCTCTGGGCCAGCGCCAGACTCAGCGAGGTTTCAGGGCTGGCGGCCAGCGAGACACCGAAGGACAGGCCAAGCTCGTTGCCGGGTTGGATACCGTCTTTTTCAAAGGTGGTTTGGTAGGCCAGGCTGGCGGTGAAGGCCAGGGGATCCTGACGCTTGAGCGCAGTCAGCGAGGCGCGCAGGCGGTTGAAGCCATCGCCCATCGGCACGTTCTGATCGACGGTGTCTCCGGTGCCGGTGTTCCAGGTCAGACGCCCGACCAGGTCCGGTTGCCAGCCACTTTCGCGGCTGAGGGTTTTGGCGATGCCCAGGCGGATGTCGCCGATGGCCGAGCCGGTATTTTCAGTGCTGTCGAAGCCGGCCAGGCCGGTGGGTCGCAACAGCTCCTGATTGACGCTGCGATAGGGCAGGTCGAGTTCCAGCTGGGCGTCATAGGGCAGGCCGACGCGGGCGCGCAGACCCAGATCAAATTCATTGCGACGGATCCCGAAGCTGCGCGCCAGGATGCCTGCGTCGGTTTGCACCAGGGTTGGGCCGTCGTTGACCCGGCGGTTGTAATTGAAGTACGGCTCGAAATCGTAACTGCCTGCTGGCAGCAGCAGTGCGCCCTCGGCGGTCAGGGTCCGTTCCAGGGCCCGTTCTGCAGCCTGTGCATCGACGGCCACCGCACCGGGACCGGTCGGAGCAGGCGGCGCGACCGCACCGCTCATCGGTTCGGGAGTGGGTGTGGGTGTGGCGACAGGTGCCGGTGCGGTGATTTGTGCGGTACGGGTCCTGGCAGTGGCGCGGCGTCTGGTGCTGGCCGGTGGCGTGGTGTCGCCATCCATGCGGCGTTCCAGTTCGCTGACCCGTGCTAGCAGCTCGGCGATGATGCGATCCCGTTCGCGCAGTTCCTGGCGTAACTGCCGGGCGTCGGCTTGTGTGATGACATCGTCGGCGATAGCGGGCGCGCCGCTCAGCAGGCACAGGCTCAGGGTGCTGATGCCTAGGGTAGTGCAACAGCTCGTGTGCGGATGGAGTGAAAGGGGCAGGCGGGTCCAGCGAGATGGCAGGCGGGCCATGAATAATCTCCTTGCGTGCGTTTGACGATGAAATCGGTTCCCTGCATGGCGGCGGAAAGTGCTGGAGAGGGCTCAATTGAACGTGACGAATTCCTCGGGGCGCGGTGCAAGCGGTGTGGATGTGCTGCGTGGATGACCGGGCGCTGCTTCGACTACGAAGCCCACGTGACCGATTTTCGGATAGTCGATCCAGGCCTGCATGAAGTGCTCTACGGTCATGGTGCGGTTGCCCCAGGCCGGATCGGCAAGCAGGACGCGGTTGTTGCGTTGGCCACGGAACACCACGAAGTGGTTGTAGCCCCGGGTCTGGATCGGGATCAGGATCGGTGCGCGCCGCTTGAGGTCGTCGAGGGTGAGCTGGCCCAGGCCGGTGCCCTGATAGCCGCGACCATCGACATAGCGCTTGAGGTCGAGCAGGGAAAAGCCCTCGCGAATCTGCACGAGCTGCGGATTGTGCAGGTACTCGCTACGGTTGATCAGCGCGGTAGCGACATCCTTTTCGGTGACTGGGTCACCGTGCTGGTAGCGCAACAGGGTGGTCAGGGCCGCCGCGCCGCAACTCAGATCCCATTTCTGGATTACAACCCGTTCGCGGCGTATTTCCAGCAGTGACTTGACCGGTGGATAGTCCTCGGCGCGAGCGGCCTGGATCGGGCTGGTGAGCAGGAGCGTGGCGAGGATGATCGCGGGAAAGCAACGACAGGGTATGGGGCTGGCACGCATGTTCTGGCAACTCCATGTGCAGATTTTTCTATCACAATACTAGTATGAAAATCACAATTTTGATTCTATAACTAATAAAAATGTGACTTATCCAGGAGGATGCTAGCCGGATACATGGAGTGAGCGATGGGCAAGGTGGGGTCGCGCGGTGCGTGCGCGGGTAGTGGTGCCGCGCCGCGTTAGCTGGAAACGGGTGGTAGAGAGTAGTTTGTCGCCCGTTTCCTTTTTTCATGCGGCGCGGGTGCTGGCACACAGGGCACAGGTTCTACAGCGGAGTGCCGGGAACGGTGCAGGAGTAAAGCAGGGCGTTCACCGAGCCGCTGGCTAGGGGGGTACAAGCCTGGCGGGTGCCGTCACTGGCGGATTCGGTGAACGCCCTGGCATCGGCGCAACTGGTGGCAGTTTTCAGGTGTTCGACCAGGGCAGCGGGTGTGTTGGAGCTGGCGTCGACGGTAAAGACGGGTGTGGAGCCGCTATTGACCGGGGTCGCCGCGCCGCTGGTGCAACTGCAGGTGCTGCCATTGCCGTTGCTCACGCAGGTGCAAGCGCTGTTTCCGTCTGGGGTACGGACATCGTCCGTGCTCGTCGCGGGTCCGGGCCAAGCGCAGCGAATGATCACGGTCGCCGCTGGGTTGGCAGCATCAGCGGCGAGTGATCCGGGTGCGGACAGGAGCGTCGCGATGCTACCCAGCCAGATACTCAGAGAGAGCCGGTTTTGCGTGTTCATGAGGAAATATTTCGAATCCGCCAGGGTTAAAGGACCTTGATACGGCAGTGGATATAAAGGGACATAAGAATTTATGCATTCCTTTACAGTCCATAGCGCTGTATGCACCCATCTGACAGCCTATTTTGTTGCCATGTTGACGGGCATGGCAGCTTCCCATGCTGTAACTTTCGAAACGGAAAAAAGAACACCGTCGTAGTGAGTGGTTTGTGCGAAGCCGACTGTCTGAGCGCCTGGGGCCGAAACCGCTACACTCGCACCTGTACTCTCAACCCCTGTAACGCCCCCATAAGCTACAGCCAGCCCAGAACCGACTGCTAAGCTCGAATCAAGCTGAGGGTAATTAGTCGAGGAAGAATTATGGTAAACCGAGGCTTGGGTTTCAGTATGGGTAATGACCACCTGGGAACTGACCGCGCCTGCACCAGCACTGGCTGCTGCGGAAATAACGCCCGCTGTCACACCGTCAAGCTCTGTGCCTGAGAGGATGCGTGCGCCCGATATCAACACGATTTCAGCCACTGCGCCTGGAGCTATCAGAGTCGCAGTGATTATGCCAGCCAAGATATTGAATTTCATAAGTTTATCTCCGGCTTGCTAAAACTCCCGCGCCGAAACGCGGGAGTTGGGATTCAAGCATATTGGTTGCGTATCAGTTACCCAGCACCGCACCACTGTTTGACGCACTCTGCGCGGCAGCTACGCCACCCTGCAAAGCAGTTTGTGCTATACCAGTACTCCAGTGATAAGACGCGGCAACGGGCGCGGGTTTTTGCAGATCAACCAAGGTGCCCGCTTCCGCATAGGTATCGGACAGAAGATCACCGATGGTTTGCGAAGCACCAAAAGAATAGGCGCCACCAAAAGCACCTGCAGTGACCTGATCCATCTGACTGCCGTTCAGAACGGTTTCAGCATTGGCAAAACTGGCAGTGCCGATCAGCGCGGCGGCCGTAATCATGAGGATCGATTTCATGCGAGTTCTCCTGATAAATTTTGGTAAGCGGAATATCGAATCGACGTGCTTATGGTGTGTAGAGACCTGTGCCATAGGACTCGGATGTAGCCGAAGCACCCGAACCGATTCCATAAACGCCGCCGAGCTGGGTCGGAATATAGAAAACGCCTTGAACGGCCGTCTCAGTCTTGGTGTAAGTCGAGGCGAAAGTACCGGCTGCAGCAAAGGCATTAGCGAACGCATCGGCGACGCCACCCGCAGTCACGCCGTCCATCTGACTGGTGGTCAGCGGGGTTTCAGCCATGGCCAGACCGGAAGCGGCCAACAGAGTGGCACCGACAATAGCGCTATACAGTTTGGTTTTCATGAGATTGCCTCCAATAATGAAGTGATACAGGGCATCTTGCTTTTTACCGAAGACGCCAGAGATTCAGCGTCGATAGGGATATAGCAACCGCCGTGCCAATCATTAACTTATTGTTTTTATTAAACATTAATTGAATGCCTATAAATCGAAGCTGTGTCATGAATAAAACGGTTTTATTCCACGATTGGCAAAAAGCCTGTAATAGCCAGCGCGAACCGGCCCGGCGTATTTGTTCAATAAAAAAGACAATGCGCTCGGCCTTGCCGTGTCTCGGCAGGCAAAAAGCAAACAGATCCGCAGTGTTAACGGGAGATTGGGCGGGACGGAAAAATCGTCTGAAAAACGGGCGGACGGTCGGCACCGATCCGGATCTTCGCAGGTGTTTACCATGATCGCGGCGTGCCGCTCATGCTTGGAACGCACGGTCCAGCGGTTCTGCGGCGCGCTGCCTTGCGTATAATGCGCAGCCGTCCACTGGTCGGGTGGACTTGCTACTTCAACGTGCCTGGATATCGCCGCGCCTCATGAACACGTCCTACGACGCCTCCGCCATCGAAGTCCTCAGCGGCCTGGACCCAGTCCGCAAGCGCCCCGGCATGTACACCGATACCAGCCGGCCCAACCACCTGGCTCAGGAAGTGATCGACAACAGCGTTGACGAGGCCATCGCCGGCCACGCCCGCGCCATCAGCGTGGTGCTGTATGCCGACGGCTCGCTCTCGGTCGAGGACGATGGTCGCGGCATGCCGGTCGATATTCACCCCGAGGAAGGTATTCCCGGCGTCGAACTGATCCTGACCCGTCTGCATGCCGGCGGTAAGTTTTCCAATCGCAATTACCAATTTTCCGGCGGCCTGCACGGCGTGGGCGTGTCAGTGGTGAATGCCCTGTCCAGTCGTCTCGATGTGTGGGTGCGGCGCAACGGCCGTCAGTATCACATCGCCTTTGCCGGCGGCGACAAGGTGTCCGATCTGGCCGAGGTCGGCACGGTGGCGCGCCGGACCACCGGTACCACGGTGCGTTTCTGGCCCGATGCGCGCTATTTCGACGCGCCCAAATTCTCCGTGCCGCGCCTTAAGCATGTGCTGCGCGCCAAGGCCGTGCTGTGTCCGGGGCTGAAGGTCAGCTTCAGCGACGAGGCCAGCGGCGAGCAGATCATCTGGCATTACCAGGACGGCTTTACCGATTACCTGCGCGAAGCGCTCGGCCAGACCGCACTGCTGCCGGATCCACCGTTTGTCGGCCACGTCAGCAGCGCCCACGAAGCCGCCGACTGGGCGCTGACCTGGCTGCCGGAAGGTGGCGAGCCGGTCATGGAAAGCTATGTCAACCTGATTCCCACCCCGCAGGGCGGCACGCATGTCAACGGTCTGCGCGGCGGCCTGACCGATGCGGTGCGCGAGTTCTGCGAGTTCCGCAATCTGGTGCCGCGCGGCCTGCGTATCGCCCCGGAGGATGTCTGGGAAGGCTGCTGCTATGTGCTCTCGGTCAAGCTGGCCGATCCGCAGTTCTCCGGCCAGACCAAGGAACGGCTGTCCTCGCGCGAATGCGCAGTGTTCGTCGCCGGCGTGGTCAAGGACGCGCTGAGCCTGTGGCTGAATCAGCACCCCGAGATAGGCGAGCGTATCGCGCAACTGGCGCTGGCCAATGCCCACAAGCGCCTGCGCGCCAGCCGCAAGGTGGTGCGCAAGCAGGTCACCAGTGGCCCGGCGCTGCCCGGCAAGCTCACCGACTGCACCGCGCAGGATCTGGCGCGCACCGAGCTGTTTCTGGTCGAGGGCGATTCCGCCGGTGGCTCGGCCAAGCAGGCGCGCAACCGCGAATTCCAGGCGGTGATGCCCCTGCGCGGCAAGATTCTCAACACCTGGGAAGTCGATTCGGCCGAGGTGATGGCCTCGCAGGAAGTGCACGATATCGCCGTGGCGATCGGTATTGATCCCGGCGCCGAGGAGCTGGGTGGGCTGCGCTATGGCAAGGTGTGCATCCTCGCCGACGCTGATTCCGACGGGCTGCACATCGCTACCCTGCTGTGTGCGCTGTTTGTGCGCCACTTCCGGCCGCTGGTAGCAGCGGGCCATGTGCATGTGGCCATGCCACCGCTGTTCCGGATCGATGTCGGCAAGGAGGTGTTCTATGCCCTGGACGAGGCCGAGAAGCAGGGTATTCTCGACCGCATCGCTGCCGAGAAGAAGAAAGGCAAGGTCAACGTCACCCGCTTCAAGGGTCTGGGCGAGATGAACCCGCTGCAGCTGCGTGAAACCACCATGGACCCGGCTACCCGACGCCTGGTGCAGTTGACCCTGGAGGGCGACGATACGACCCTGGCGCTGCTGGATCTGCTGCTGGCGAAAAAGCGCGCCGGGGATCGCAAGAACTGGCTGGAGGAGAAGGGCAATCTGGCCGAACTGTGAGCGCGGGGCGTGGCACGTGGCACGATTTTCGGCTACGCCCCGACGGGCTTAGGAGCGTGTCGCGAATTCCACCGGCCGCACCGCGCGCGCCACCTTGTCGAGTACGCCGTTGACAAAGCGATGGCCCTGTTCGGCGCCAAAGATCTTGGCCCTGTCTCTTATACACATCTCCGAGCCCACGAGACCAGAGAGGATCTCGTATGCCGTCTTCT
>OFSA01000100.1_pt1 | contig 13726 bp, 13 predicted proteins | sample 1543241 | NCBI WGS metagenome assembly OFSA01 (sample SAMN05442508, study PRJEB24371) | freshwater metagenome | isolation source: Freshwater Lake | place: Canada: Niagara | collected 2012-08-09 | reverse complement strand
ATATTAGCAGGATGATTGATCTGCCCTCTGAGAACTTGCGGAGCAAGGTAGGGAGCATCTGTCTCCATAATCACTTGATGAGGTGGCACGATACTTAGTGTATCTCTAAGATTCGGAGCATTTTTGTATGTTACGTTTCCACAAAACCCAATAAAGAGATTTGGAATCATATGTGCCAAACGTTTGTATTCGTCCGTGTTGTAGCTTCGACAGTGGATATAAATAGTCAGGTTTTTATATGCTTCTAAGATTTCTATAGTTTCCTCAAATGCATCTCTTGAATGAATTACGATTGGCAAATTGAGTTCTTTAGCATATTCACATTGCATAATAAAGAGCTTCTTCTGAACCTCTAAGGTTTCATATCCATTTGGGAAATGTAGATCAATCCCCGCCTCTCAAATTGCCACAATGTATTGCTTATTGGATTCATAGAGTTTTTTCATATTTTGCATTTGTTCTTCGAGATTTTGCTTCGTAATGATGTTCTCTACACATTCTAAAGGATGTAATCCCAAACTCATCTTAACGATCAAATCTGGATAGAGGGAAGCACTTTCTTGGGCTATTTCAATCCCCTTACGATTATAAAAATCACTTGCTCCAGAATTTACTAGACCACTTCCACCTGCTTCTACAAAAAAATCAACGTAGTGCTTTCGTTGCTCTACCATAGATTCTGTATTGAGGTGTGTATGTGCATCATAAAGAGGAAACATCTAAGAAATGTTAAATTCTAAATTATTATCATCACTTGTTTATTGAAGAACAACTTGTTTTTATTAGCTATTTCTGTAGATATGAATCTGCATACATAAATCAACTTTTAATTTTTTGAAAATACATGTTATGTTAATAGTTTTGGGAATACTTATGTTTATGCTTTTGGTTATGTGACATGAATTAGGACATTTCTTTGCAGCCAAAAGAAGTTGAGTTAAAGTATTAGAATTTGGTATTGGGATTCCTCCCAAAGTCATGAGACTTTGGACAGATAAAAGTGGAACAGAATATACACTAAACCTTTTGCCTCTTGGTTGATTTGTAAGACTCAAAGGTGAAGATCCTAAAGATGAGCAAGATTTCAATGCTCCAGATAGCTTCATCAAAGCGAAGATATGGAATAAAATTGTAATTTTATTGGCTTGAGTAACTGCAAATTTTATTATCGCTTGGGTATTTTTTACCTTGGTATTTACCTTGGGAACTAGACCAATTACTATAGTCCCAGAAAATGCCGTTAGCGAAACGGTAGAAAGTTATTTGATGCCAACCAAGAGTTTCCTCTACAAAAAATGATACATTACAGAAGCTATGAAAGCATCCCTAGAAAATAGCCCAGTGATTGTTGCTGAAGTTATTTCTGGATGAATTGCTGCAGATATGAAAATCCAATCTGGAGATATTATTACACAAATCAATGAAACACAAATTAACGCTTGGAATTTGGAACGCACGCTTAAACAAAATATCTGAAACAAACTAGCTATCAGTTACACAAGAAACTGAAAATCTACAACCCAAAATGGGACATGTGATACAAGTAGTTGTGTAATTGGAATTGCATTCTCTTATAGCAGAGTATCGAAAGAAAATACTGCATTAGAAATTAAGTTTCCATTTGGACAAGCAATGATTGCTAGTTTTCAAGAAATCAAATGAGAAACAGAACTTACATTTTCTTCTTTAGGGAATATCTTGTCTAGTGCCTTTTCTTTCAATCAAGCAAAAATCAATGGAGCAGTCAACAAATTAAGTGGTCCTGTAGGCGCAGTCAAAATGGTAGAGACTATACGAGAAGATTTATGATGGAAAGGTGTGCTTGCTTTTGCTGGTATGATTTCTCTTGCCTTAGCTATCTTCAATGTCTTACCTATTCCTGCTTTGGATGGTGGTAGACTATTGGGAGTTCTTATCCAATGAATTGGAAGATTAAAACCTGAAACATACTTCAACATAGAATGATACATCAATCTGGTTTTCTTTGTTGCATTGATGGGATTGTGAGTATTTATTATCTTCAAAGATTTGGTTAGATTTTGGTGAGTACATATTCCTTTTTTGTCGTAAAAGATTCTCTTGTAAATACATATATAAAGCATATATTTTTATGTTCTACTCTCATTTTTGGTAGATATGTTTTATTTATTAGCCCCATATACACATGAAAACCATTTACATTATTGCATTAGTGCTTTTGGTGATTGGAGGTCTCAACTGGGGATTAGTTGGACTCTTTGGATTTGATCTGGTAGCCACTATCTTTGGTGATGCTAGCGCATTAAGTCGTATTGTTTATAGTCTTGTTGGAATATCTGCTGTTTATGTTGCTGTTGCAACATTAACTAAAGAATAGTATAATTGCTATTTAAACAAAAAAGCCTCGGTAAAACACCGGGCTTTTTTTGTACATAATAATATCATTAACGTGATGGTTTTTTGAAATAATCACAGTAATGAAGATTCATTTTACTTTTCCTCTTTAATTGTCTCAGCTTCTGAAGTACAAATAACATCAGCAGCACACCCCCTAACATTGCGATTGTTTGCCATAACCAGATCAATAAAGAATGATTATAAGATGCAGAAACAACACAAAAAATGATTATAAGTACTTTTATCCAACGTTTATACACATACGATATTTTCTTAAAGAAAGATTGCGTATCTTCTCCTAAGATTTGATATAACGTATATAGAAGATGAAAGAACATATAAAGACCAAGTAATACCACTCTAGAATTCATTAAGCCATTGGCTTCTATGAATATATGGATACCATGAATCCATTGGATCAGTACAATAGACGATATGCATATACATATAAATCGATACCAAGCACGATTCAGAAATTGTCTAATATCAATATCCAAATTGATATCATACATAGGAACGATAACTTTAACTTTGATACAATAAAGTATAAAAGCATAAGCTACTGGCAATGAAGCAATAAACAATGATATTCTCGCTTCCACATCAGAAATCAAGGAGAAGCAACTCCCTATATATACCATCACTGATAAAATCAATGCAGCATAAACATACATTTTTGTTTTCATACTATTATAATTTTTATGTTTTGTTTTTCGTACTGTATTTATTTTCTCAATAAAGTCAACTAAAAACATAGATAAACCCCCTTGCCTTATATTATTGTAGATATACTTATTTATCAAATTATAGGCGCTTTTTACGTCATTTCCCTTGCAAAAAAGCGTCTTTTTTATAAAAATGAACAGATATTTATTGTCTAAACTGTATTTTATGAGCCAAAAAGAACTTCTCGAACGTATTAATGAATATTGGAAAGAACACCATATTTTTCAAAAGTCCCTTGATCAAAGGTCTGATTTATTCTATTCAAGTACATATGATGGTCCTCCATTTGCCTCTGGGACACCTCATTTTGGACATGGACTAACTTCTACGATGAAGGATAGTATTCTCAGATACAAAACAATGAAAGGATATAAAGTAAACAGAGATCGAGGTTGGGATTGTCATGGATTGCCAGTTGAAAAAGCTGTGGAAAAAGATCTTGGTATTGATGGTAAAAAAGATATCGAAGAAAAAGTTGGTATTAAGGCATTTACTGATGCATGTAGAGCATATGTTAGTAGTACTAGCGATGAATGGAAGATTTTCGTAGATTCTATAGGAAGATGGGCTGATATGGATCATGCTTATTATACAATGGATGTGGGATTTATGGAATCTGTGTTTTGGGTTTTCAAAAATATGTATAACCAAAATTTAGTATATAAGTGATTTAAGGTACAACGATACTGCCCTAGCTGTGCGACATCTTTGTCTAATTCCGAAGTAAATGAAGGATATCTGGATAGGCAAGATCCTGCTATTACTATCAAATTTGATTTAGCACCAGCGAGAGAAGTCGTAGCAGGTGTGATCAAACAGAATGGGAAATACTTTTTGATTCATCATACTAAAGAACATTTGTGGTTCTTCCCTGGTGGTAAGGTAGATGAGGGAGAATCTTTGGAACAAGCTCTTACGAGAGAAATCAAAGAAGAAACAGGAACAAATATTACTGATCATAAATACCTTGGAGCAATTAAGACTGTTCATAACAACAACTTGTGGAGAGTTCATTATTATGAAGTTACGCTCGACGGAACACCTACTATTCAAGAATCAGAAAAACACGGAAACGAATCTTGGATTTCTATGATAGATAGCGATAATAGTTTAGGATTTGCGCTCAATATAGATGGGACAATCATCGATGATGTACAAGATCTTCAAACAAGTTTTGTGGACTTCTACTTTTTCGCCAAAAATATTTTGGCAGTGGATGGTATCGTAGATGCACCGGTGTCTTTCTTGGCATGGACTACTACTCCATGGACATTACCAAGCAATACGTTCTTGGCTGTTGGAGAAAATATTTCCTATGCTATCGTGTATGATACTGCGAGCAAAGCATATTTCATCCTTGCAGAAGCATTACTCAAGAGTTACTACAAAGATCCAAGTGATTATATTTTGATCTATACGGTCAAAGGAAAACATCTTTTGTGACTTCGTTATGAAGCAATCTTACCGTATATCAATCAAAGCTCTATTAGCCAAACATATAAGGATCAATTTTTCAGAATTATTGCTGGAGATTTTGTAAGTACAGAAGATGGTACAGGAATAGTTCATATTGCGCCAAGTTTTGGTATGGACGATTTTGAAGCTGTAGCGGCATTTTTGCCGAGAGAAGATGCTAAGAATTGGCTCTTCTTGCCTGTCGATGATTACGGTGAATTTACTAATGAAGTACCTGACTACAAAGGAATTAGAGTCTACGAAGCAAACAAAGATATCATAGCAAGACTCAAAAATGAAGGGAAACTCATTGGACAAAAATCATACAATCACTCCTACCCTCACTGTCGAAGATGTGATACACCATTGATCTCTAAAGCACTTACGAGCTGGTTTATCAAAGAACAACAACTCTCAGATATCACACTTCCAAATGCTGAAAAAATTGGATTTGTGCCAGAAACGGTAAAAAATAGATTTCGTGATGTCCTCAAATCTGCTCCAGATTGGAATTTAGCCAGAAATAGATATTGGGGATCTGCGATCCCTGTATGGGAAAGTGAAGATAATCAAGAAGACAGAATCGTAATTGGAAATATTGATGAACTTTATCATCTCAGTACGACAGGTTCCAAAAACATCACCAAAAATATCTTCATCAGACATTGAGAAACTGATTATAATCTCAAACGTCTTGGTGATTCATACGGAACTCCTGTATTGAGTGCCCTATGACAACAACAAGCCAAGGACCTTTCTGATAGACTTCAGAAACATATCATAGCAAATACTATCTTTGTCATTAGTCCTCTTCAAAGAGCATGGCAAACTATTAAACCAACATTGATTGGTCATTTTGGTGCTGATCAAATAGAATCACTTGAAATTAAGTATCTCGAACAAATGAAACATTACCAAGGACTTTGGGATGCAGGTAAAATATTGGAATATATTCATACTCCTGGCAATAATTGTGTCTTTGCATTGTCTGATGCTATATTTATTGATTATCGCATTACAGATCATCTATCATTTGATCTAGAAAATACAGTAATGACTCCGGCAAATATGAATCGACAAATCTATGACCAACCAATCTCTGGTCAAGGAGAATGTGTAAATCAAATGATCTCTAGAACAGATGCTGCTGTACACTACTGGAACACTCAATTCCCTACAAAAACTATCATCTATACAAGTCATAATGATACTATGGCACTCAGCAGAAATGCTATCCGTAAACGAGATTATAAAACTCGTAGAAAAAATCTTCTCCTTCAAAATACGGAGATAGCTATTCATTACCGAAATAATGATATCAACAAAGAAGTTGATCTTCATAAACCATATATTGATAGTCACTGGTTTATCGTGGATGGACATACATACAAGAGAATACCTGAAGTGATGGATTGTTGGTTTGAATCTGGATCTATGCCTTTTGGACAAGCTAATTACCTAGGAGAGGACAATGATCATATTACAAAATGAGCTAAACAATTCACCTATCCTGCAGATTTCATCATCGAAGGACTTGATCAAACGAGAGGTTGGTTTAGAACGATGCATGTAGTTGGAAATGCCGTCACTGGTCAAAATTCTTTCAATAATGTTTTGATTAATGGACTCGTACTTGCAGAAGATGGACGTAAAATGTCCAAAAAACTCAAGAATTACCCAGATCCTCAGGACGTCTTTGAAAAATATGGATCTGATGCATATAGATTATATCTTCTCAACTCCCCTGCTGTAAAAGCTGAATCTGTGAGATTCTCAGAGAAATGAGTTGAGCAAGTTTTCAAAGACTTTACAAGTGCTCTCAATAATGCGTTCAAATTTTTTGCAACGTATGCGAAGGTAGATAACTTCGTCTATAGTACACCACAGATCTACTGCATGAGACATGCGAAGTCAGAATCTGGAGACAACTGAGCATTATTGGCTGAGACATCTCAAGATTTTGCAAATCCTCAATTCATAGAGCATGTCTTGAGAATCAATCCTGACGTGATCTATACCTCTGACCTTATTAGAGCCCAACAAACCGCAGAACAAATCCAGAATATTATCTCTACATACCGTAATAAAAAAGTTAAAATAATTACTGATGCTAGATTGGCTAACGCTGATGCATTATTGGCCTATGAAGAACTTCTCCAAAAAGATGTGGGAACTATTCTCTTTATCGGTCATGAACCTCAAGCAAAACAGATTTGGGAACAGTACTATGGAGCAGAACATCCGCTTCATTTGAAACATCTCGAAACGATATCTATGCCAACAGTTGTGTTGAACAATGAATTGGATAAATGGGTATTTGCAGCTTTGCATGAAACAGCTCTTGATATCGAACAAGCTATGAATGGATATCTTCTCGATTCTGCAGCAAAGGCGGCACTTGGATTCTTAGACAAGCTCAATAATTGGTATATCAGAAGATCTAGAAGAAGATTCTGGGCATCTGGTATGGATCAAGATAAGATTGCAGCGTATACAACATTATACAATGTCTTGGAACGATATCTTAAATTATGTGCTCCATTTGCACCATTTATTAGTGAAGATTTATTCTTACAACTCCAAGCATTTAGCAACAAAAAAGAAAAAGCTGAATCAATTCATTTGGAACACCTACCAATCGCGTCTATTCATTACATAAACAAGGCTTTGCTCCAAGAGATTGAAGTAGTAAGAAGAATTATCTCTCTAGGATTATTTATTAGATCTAAAAATAGAGTTGCTATCAAACAACCGCTCCAGAAAATGGAGTTGAAAATAGATTAAATAAGTCTATGATTCTTATATCTGTATCATACCGACTGCTTTCGAAATCTGTAATTTACTACAGTTCCAAAAAACTACAGTTTCTCAAGTCATCGGTATTCTAAACCGATCCAAAGCAATAAAAGTACAGATTCTTTGGTTGGTTTAGGAAATATTTGACAAAACAGGGCTTACTTCTTATACTTATTCCGTTCTTTTACTAATTTACATACCTCTCTATGCCAACAAAAACAACAAAAAAGCCAGCTGCTAAGGCAGTAGCTAAGAACGCAACTGTAAAGATTGAAAAAGCAGTTGATCAAGTTGAAAAAAAACTTGATGAAGCAAAAAAACAAATTCACGTAGAAGCTAAGTTTGTTCAAGAAGAATCTAAAGAACTAGCTACTGGTGTTGCTAAATGGTGGAACCATTCTTCTAGCGAAGAAAAAATCTACACTATTCTAGGAATCTTCGCATTGATCTGGGGACTATATGTTCTAAGATCTATGGTTGGTGGATTAATATTGATTATTGTTGGAATTCTTTTTGTTACTGGATACTTTGTAAAAAAGGAGTAATTTAAAGGTATTTACATAAGAGAAAAGGATGTGCGTGAACGCATCCTTTTTTTTGTTGATTGAAAACTTGATATAGAAATATCCTTTATATACCATCTAAAGTGTTTGTCTCCGATGAAAAAACTGCTCGCTATATAGAGCTAGCAAAACAAAATATTTATATTCGGTTTGTCCAATTATAAATATGTCAGTCTATATAAACTACAATTCTGGTCACTCTGGAATTGTAGTTTTTTTGTATTTGAATTGAATCAGCAAAAATATATACTGCAAAAGTAAATTTATTCTATCATCCTAGGTGCTGTGTCCAAATTGACTGATGACATTCTATCGAATGTTGATATCGTAGACGTAATTTCCAAACATGTCAGTCTCAAAAGATCTGGTAGTAATTTTTCTGGATGCTGCCCTTTTCACAATGAGAAAACCCCATCCTTTATGGTGTCTCCTACAAAACAGATTTTCAAATGTTTTGGATGTGGTAAAGGATGAAACGTATTTACCTTTGTCCAGGAGATAGAAAGAATCGACTTCTGGGATGCGGTCAAAATCTTGGCAAATGATGCTCGTATCGATATTAGTACCTATGAATATGATCACAAAAAACGAGATGGACAGACAGATAGCAAAGAAAAAATGAAGAGAATTCATAAATTAGCTCAACAATTTTTTGTGGACGAACTCGCTACACAAACTGATGCGCTTGATTATTTGCATCTCAAGAGACATCTCAGCGATGAGATGATCAAAGAATTTGGTATTGGATATGCACCGGAGAGTCACTATGCACTTGGACAATTTCTCAAAGGGAAAGGGTTCACTGAGGCAGATCTTGCCGAAGCTTCTTTGCTCAAAAAAGGGCAAAATACCGACTATTACACGTTTTTCAGAAAGAGAATCACCTTTCCTATCTACGATACTATGCAAAATATTATCGGATTTAGCGCTAGAGTGTTAGACCCAAATGATAATCCTAAATATCTCAATAGCGCCGAACATGCTGCGTTTGAGAAATCTAAAGTCCTCTATGGACTCAATCGAGCAAAACAATATGTGACCCAACATAACGCGATTATTATCGTAGAAGGTCAAATGGATGTGATAGCACTTCATAGACTTGGCTTCCCTATTGCCGTTGCGACATCTGGAACAGCACTTACTGAACAACATATCAAACTTCTCAAGAGATATACCGACAATCTGTATCTTTTGTTCGATAGTGATAGTGCCGGACAAGCAGCTACCTTGAGGGCGTTGAATATTGCTTATCAATATGATCTTTTTCCAAAAAAAATAACATTACCAGAATGATGTAAAGATGCCGATGATGTAGCCAACCAAGAATGAGGATCAGAATTGTTTGCTAAAGTATTTGCTGATGCTCAAGATGCCTTCATGGCAACTATTGATCAACTAAAAAATACATTTGATATTACTTCTCCAGTAGATAGACAAAAAGTGCTCAATATTCTTTTTGGACTTGTTCAATCTATGAACAATATTTCTCTTCAACAGCACTATATTCAAGTGATGGCAGATGTTTTTCATAGTCCATATGAAATTATTTCGAGTCAATACAAGAAATATACTCAAGATGATGGTAAACTCAATGCTCGCTATAAGCAAGCGACACCGTCTACTCATTATCAGGAAAATAGAGATATGCTTTTTGCAGCCTTGTTTTTCCGTGATTTCTTGGCTGAACATCAGGATACTCCGACACTTTGGGATCCTCTCTTTCAACTCAAAGACCTCTTTATAGAGCATTTGCCGCAAAGCACATTTGCTGAATTACTGAGTGATCCAAGTACAGAAACAGCTGAGCAACTCAATGAAACTCAGCTTCGACGAGAAAAGGAATTTACCAACAACGATGAAACCAGAAAATATCTCATCACAAAACAAACCCTATGACAAGTCATCAAATGACTTTCTCAACAGCTTATCAAACTTGCGCATCTCAGTCATGAAGATAAACAGCGTATTTTGACGCTGACAAATGCATTTGCTAGATAGATTTTTAAGTTAATTTCTTTTTAAATGCCCTTTTGTTTTGGCAAAAGGGCGAAAACCATTGTCGCCAACTAGCGCTTTACCATCCGGTCGTATTCCATATCTTCTTTAGGATTCAACCAAACTTGGCTCTTAGCTTCGCTAAAACAAACGGACCATATCTTTTCATATTTTCGTTTAGCCTGAACAATTCGCATAGTGGCGACGAGTGAATTCAGTGAATAATTTAAAATAGCCAAACAATTTTTTGAGTAAGCTTAACAATCCATACGTGTTCAAATCCAGCTGGAAGACACACATCGACTAAGCAAACCATGAGAAAATAAACACGCGAATTTATTTTCTCTAGCCTTTTTGCTTACTTTTTCTGCAATGAGAAAAAGTATAGTCGGGTGAAGGGCGAAGCGCCTTCTTTAAAAGATAAAAAAAATAGCCCCCTTGCGGGAGCGTAGTCATCAAATAAATACTATATACTAATATCTTGCATATTTCAATCTGGGTCTTGAAAAACTAATCTATATGCTGTCAAACCCATAGGTTCTCAGCTATCTTTCCCATATAAGTAGTCCCCCACTATCGGCAAGCCCGCTTGTGAAAGATGATATCTGATTTGATGTGTTCTTCCTGTTAAAATTTCTATCTGTAAACTTGCACGTTGTTTATCTGGATCCAATGCAACAGACAAAATCTTGGTGATCCCTATTTTGGGGATAGCATGAGGAAGCTTTGGAACTACGAGAGATTCTATATACCAAGGGAGTTCTCATGATATTTTATCCAAGAATTCGAGCCCCTCTGGTGAAACTTCGGCATGTGCACGATAAAATTTCTTGAGTAATGTAGCTTCTTTGTCTTCAACATCAGTAGATTCTGATTTTTGTTGAAAGAGCTTCTTGAAATGTGCGAGCCCACGTTCAGTCTTGGCGATAATCATCAATCCATCAGTCTGTTTATCTAATCTATGAAGGATTCCTGCTCTGATAAAACTTCCTATACTTGGAAGATCTTTGAAATGATGATACAAAAACCCAGATACAGAAGGTTCATGAAGATCCCAAATCGTCTTAGGATGAGAAAGGACTCACTTAGGTTTATTGATAATCAGATAATCAGGAGTCTCTAACACACGAGGGATATCTATATTTGGTGTTTCCTCAAGTGCCTGTTGATCTAAGTACCTTTCGAAAGAATCCACGATAATACGATCATTTTCTTCTAATTTATATGATTTTTTAATTACTTTTTTATTTACATGAACGCCACCTCTTTTTATAATATGTTGAAAAAAATTTCTTGATAAAGAAAAGTGTTTACTTAACCAACTATCTATTCTCTCTCAACTTCATACATACAAAATAGATTCCATAAGACATAATCACAAATAAAGTACCTCTGATATAGGAGATTCCCAAGTAAAAACAAGATATTTTGGGTTTTAGTCATTTTCTTACTTAAAATTTGCAATTCTTTCAAAAAAGACTACAATTAGTATGTAATTATTATTTTAGTTTGTCATATTATAGAATGGATCCAATCCAGATACCAGTTCCAACAACACCTATTGCTACTCAAACTGTAGAACAACCAGTTCCACAAGTTCCTGTGCAAGCTGCTCCACAAGATGATTTCTTTGATAAATTTTTGAAAGGATTAGTGGAGGTTATTGGTAAATTGGTAAAACCAGCTGTTGTTGCACCTACAGTTCCTTTGGGCGTAACTCCTCAAGTACCTTCAGTACCAGAAGCCCCACAGGCTCCTGCAAATATTTTCAATACTATTGGATCTGGTATAGAAAATGTAGCTAACCAAGCGGTTAATGTAGCTCAGACTGGTGTAAATTCTGTTGTACAAAATGCACAAAACTATATAGCAGAACCTGCTGCTCCTGCACAATCATCTGCAGCTGTTCAAAGTTTTCTTTCTCAAAACTACCAATCCATGCCTACAGTTAATGCTGCTCCTGAAGCAACTCCTGTAGCAACCCCAGTGGTAGAAACGCCTGTAGCAACAACACCCGTTGTCCCTACTGAAGCCCCTACACAACCTGTTACACCTATACAATAAGAGATATATTATTTATAAGAAAGAAGAGGTGAAACCACCTCTTTTTTTTATTACTAAGAAAAAGTCAAAAAGATCTTGAAATGGAATACGAAATACCTATATACTCTCTACACAATCCATTTGGGGATTTTTTTTGGGATTGCTTATTACTGGGGAATCGTCTAATGGTAGGACAACGGCCTTTGACGCCGTCTGTCTAGGTTCGAATCCTAGTTCCCCAAAGTATACCTCTAATGCGGGGTAGAGAAACGGTATCTCGTTGGGCTCATAACCCGAAGATAGGTGGTTCGACTCCATCCTCCGCAACCAATTTATTGTTCGTCCCTTTCATTGGGATGTCGTCTAATGGTAGGACCACGGCCTCTGACGCCGTTTGTCTAGGTTCGAGTCCTAGCGTCCCAAAATCAAATATAACAGTATGCCGGGGTGATGGAATGGTAGACATGCTTGGCTTAGAACCAAGTGCTCAACGGTGTGCAGGTTCGAGTCCTGTCCCCGGTAACTAAAAATACTAAAAAAAGTGACAAAATCTGTTGAAAACGCAAATCGAATCCTTATAAGATGAATCGTTATCTTCAAAAGACTAGTTCATTACTACATACGACAATCCGAGGTAGCTCAGTTGGTAGAGCAAGTGACTGTTAATCACTGGGTCGTGGGTTCGAGTCCCACCCTCGGAGACTTACACATTTTATTCCCTATGCATTTCCATATGCCAATTACTAAATCAGCAAAAAAGGCTCACGCTAGATCAGTCAAGCTTCACCAAAGAAACTATGACTTCAAGTTGAGAATGAAAATGGCAATAAAGAAATTCATGAAAAACCTTACAAAAGGAGTGGATATTGCTGAAGAAGAATTACATGTTTTGTATAAATACATTGATAAAGCTTGTAAAGTTGGTGTTCTTAAAAAACAAACAGCAGCTAGAAGAAAATCTCGTGTAGCAAAATTATATAACGATTCTAAGAAAAAATAAGTAAATAAGAAGCCTCGTGCTTCTCTATGCCAACTTAGCTCAGTGGTAGAGCTACCGCCTTGTAAGCGGTGGGTCGTCGGTTCAAGTCCGACAGTTGGCTCCATGAATTTGGATTGTGACAATTATATACAAGCTACTATGGAGTGGTAGTTCAGCTGGTTAGAACGCCTGCCTGTCACGCAGGAGGTCGAGGGTTCGAGTCCCTTCCATTCCGCCATTAGTTATATGGTCTTATCGTCTAGTGGTTAGGACACGGGACTTTCAATCCTGCAACCGGAGTTCAATTCTCCGTAGGACCGCCAAATTCTTTTTTGGCATTTCTATAACATTTATCTGAAAGCCAATCAGATATCTTATAATACTCTATTTGGGTGATTAGCTCAGTTGGCTAGAGCATCTGCCTTACAAGCAGGGGGTCATAGGTTCGAGTCCTATATCACCCACCATTACTTAATTAAACCTAATATTGATCATGACTATGGGTCTATAGCTCAGTTGGTCAGAGCAAGCGGCTCATAACCGCTGGGTCGCTGGTTCGAGCCCAGCTAGGCCCACCATAAATTAAGTTAAAAAAAACTTGATTTTGGGGGACAAATGTGTATAAAGTATTCGTTAAATGGAGATGCGGGTGTAACTCAATTGGCTAGAGTTTCTGCCTTCCAAGCAGATTGTTGCGAGTTCGAGTCTCGTCGCCCGCTCCATTAAATTATTTCAACCTCGGTTGAGATTTTTTTTTACTCAAAAAACGTATCTTATGGAAGAAAACAAAGTA
>OFSA01000099.1_pt1 | contig 13827 bp, 13 predicted proteins | sample 1543241 | NCBI WGS metagenome assembly OFSA01 (sample SAMN05442508, study PRJEB24371) | freshwater metagenome | isolation source: Freshwater Lake | place: Canada: Niagara | collected 2012-08-09 | reverse complement strand
CGCGATCTTCGATTGAATAATGTGATAGCCGGTGCGGAGCGGGTCATTCTCTGGATCAAGAAAGGTCAATACCCGCTGGCGCTGGTAATCGTGCATGATGAAGGTCCAGAACAGTGGAATCACCGCCGCCAGCACCCCGGCCAGCAAGCCCATGATCAGCCAGCTCAATCCGGCCAGAAACAGGACAAAGGCGCCGGAACTGCCCACCACCAGCGCTGTACCCAGATCGGGCTGTTCGGCAATCAGGATGAACGGGATCACGGTTAACAGCGACCCGCCGAGCAAATGCGGCCAGCGCGGCGGCAGCGGCTTATCGGCGAAAAACCAGGCCATGGTCATCGGTACCGCCAGCTTCATGATTTCCGAAGGCTGAAAACGCACCACGCCCAGGTCCAGCCAGCGTTGCGCGCCCTTGGACACATCCCCAACCACCATCACCGCCAGCAACAGCAGCAGCCCGACCAGATAGATCCACAGCGACCAGGCGCGGAAATAATGCGGCGGCATCTGCGCCAGCACCAGCATGATGGTAAAACCCAGCCCCAGGCGCATGCCCTGGCCGAGCACCAGATCCAGATTGCGCTGCCCAGCGCTGTACAGCACCACCAGTCCCAGCCCGGAAATGGCCAGCAAACCCAGCAATAGCGGCACATCCAGATGCGGCCGCCAGCCCCATAGGGTTCGCTTATTCGGTTCCATGGGCCGGCACACTCGCGGTGGAGCTGCTCTCGGCAGCAGGGGGCGCGTCGTATTTGTTCAGCAGCCAGGCATCCATGACCTTGCGTGCCAGCGGCGCCGCCGTGGAACTGCCGCCGCCGCCATGCTCGGCGATCACCGCTACGGCGATGCGCGGCTCCTCCACCGGCGCGAAGGCCACGAACAGGGCATGATCCAGCAGGTGCCGGGCCAGGCGGCTGGCGTTGTATTTCTCATTCTGGCCAAGGGTGAACACCTGGGCGGTGCCGGTCTTGCCGGCGATCCGGTATTTAGCGCCGATGCCGATGCGATGCGCGGTACCGCCTTCCACCACCTGGATCATGCCGGCAATGACCGTGTCCCAGAAGCGCGGATTCTTGGTCACGATCGGCGACAATGCCCGGGGCGGCTCCGGAGTGCGCACCCGCGTTCCCGGATCCTCGGTGGCCAGCAACACCCGCGGTTTGAAAGCGATGCCATGCTGGGCGATCACGCCCACGGAATGGGCCAACTGCAGCGGCGTGGCCAGAAAATAACCCTGACCGATGCCCGCGCTGAGGGTGTCGCCCGCAAACCAGCCGTACTTGTGGTTGCGGCGCTTCCACTCCTGGGACGGCAACAGTCCGCCCTTCTCGCCCGGCAGATCGATCCCGGTCGGCTGGCCAAAGCTGAAGCGGCTGAAAAACTCGTAGATGCGATCGATGCCCAGCCTCAGGGCCAGGTCGTAGAAATACACGTCGCAGGACTGGGCGATGGCGCGATCCATACCGACGCTGCCATGCCCACCGCGCTTCCAGTCGCGGAACCTGTGATTAGAGCCCGGCAAACGATAGAAGCCCGGACAGAACACGCCGCTGTAGCGATTGACCACACCGTAATCCAGCCCGGCCAGCGCCATCAGCGGCTTGATGGTCGATCCGGGTGGATAGACGCCGCGCAGGGCACGGTTGAGCAGTGGCCGGTCCTTGGAGGTGTTCAGCACCCGGTAGGAGGCGAAGTCGATCCCGTTCACAAAGGGATTCGGGTCGTAAATCGGCTGGCTGGCCAGCGCCAGGATCTCGCCGTTGCGCGGATCGAGGGCGACGATAGCACCGTTGTAGCCTTCCAGGGCCTTCTCGGCGACCGCCTGCAGGCGCATGTCGATACTCAGGTACAGATGCTGCCCCGGGGTCGGGGGGGTGCGACTGAGCACGCGGATCGGCCGGCCCTCGGCGTTGGTTTCGACCTGCTGCCAGCCGGTGCGGCCGCGCAGCACATCCTCGTAGGAACGCTCGACGCCGGTCTTGCCCATGTGGGTGCTGCCGCTGTATTGCCCCGGGTCGAGGCGGCGCAACTCGTTCTCATCGATGCGGCCGACATAGCCGAGCACATGCACGCCACGGGCGCCGAGCGGATAGCGGCGGGTCAGATCAGCCTTGATCTCGACACCGGGAAAGCGGTACAGGTCGATGGCCAGCCGGGCGATTTCGTCATCCGTGAGGCGGAAGCGCAGCGGCACGCCGGTATAGGGCGGCGTGCGCCGGGCCAGCTTGCGAAAGCGTTCAATATCAGCATCGCTCAGGGCAATGCGCGCACGCAGCGCGCTCAGGGTTCCCTCCAGATCCTGAACCTGCTCACGGACGATTTCCAGGTGATAGGAGGCCAGATTGTCGGCCAGCAGTACGCCGTTGCGGTCAAAAATAAACCCACGGGTGGGCAGCAGCGGCTGCAGGCGCACCCGGTTGCTTTCCGACAGCGTGGTAAAGCGCTCGTGGTTGAGCACCTGCAGATACACCAGCCGCCCCGCTACCGCCAGCAGGCTGAGGAACACCAGAAACAGCATCACCATGGCACGCCGGAAAAACAGCGCGCTTTCCGAGGTATTGTCCTTTTCCCGGACCAGACGTTCCTGGGCGGATTTCTTGGCGAACGGCAACCACAGCTTCATTGAATTTGGTGTTGCATCGTAGCGTTCAGGTCACCTGAAAATAGCGGCGGACATCGCGCAGGATCACAAAGGCCAGCGGCCACATGGCCATGCCGCCCAGCGCCGGTGCCAGATACCACCAGTCGCGCGGCGGATAGCCGATGACCCCGCTGATCCAGAACACCAGGATCTGTTCGACCAGCAGGAAGCCCAGCACGCTGAGCGCCTGTCGCCAGGGCGGCACCATGCGGATCCGTCGATAGGTATGCAAGGTCAGGTAGGCGACCACCGCGAAGGCCAGGGCATGCTGGCCGAGCAGCGCGCCGCGACCGATATCCAGCAGGAAGCCAACCAGCCAGCCGACGCCGACGCCGACGCGATGCGGCAGCGCCATGCACCAGTAGATCAGCACCAGCGCCACCCAATCGGGATGGAATGGATTGAGCATCTCCGGCAGGGGAATGCCCATCAGCACAAACGCGGCCAGGAAACTGCAGCCGATCACCCAGCCGCCGCTGGCATGCCCGGGGTTCATGGAGGCGGCGGCACGGCGGCCGGTGGCGCATCCACATCGGGCACGGGCGGTGCGGCCGGCACACCTTCCAGCAGCATCACCTCGCGAATCCGATCCAGTTGTGCCAGTGGCCGGGCAATAATGTGGGCAAAGGGACTGCCTGGATCAAACTCAACCCGGGTGATGGTCCCGACTGGATAGCCGCGCGGAAAACGCCCACCCAGCCCCGAGGTCACCAGCAGATCCCCAACCTTGACATCTTCGTTATTGGGAATGTGGGGCAATTCCAGTTCCTGAAAGTTGCCGGTGCCCAACGCCAGACTGCGTACCCCGGTGCGGTCGATCTGGATCGGCAGAGCGTGATTGGGATCGGTAATCAGAATAGCAGTAGAGGTCAGCGGATCGGCGCGGATGATCTGGCCGATGATGCCATGCTGATCAACCACCGGCTGACCGACGCGGACTTCGTGGCGCCGGCCACGATTGAGCAGGATGTGATGCCGATAGGGGTCGAAATCCACGGCCAGCAGCTCAGCGATCAGCATGCGTTCCGGGGCATTGACCGCCGATTCCAGCAGCGAACGCAGCCGCCGGTTTTCGGCTTCCAGGGCATTGAGACGCTGCAACTGGGCGTTGAGCAACACCTGCTTTTCGCGCAGGCGGGCATTTTCCTCGAGCAGATCAGCGCGCCCAGCCAGATTCTCGGTCAGCCAGTTGCGGGTATCGGTCGGCAGGCGCATCAGATAATGCAGCGGATAAACCGCAGTCGACAAGATATCGCGCAGACCATCGAGATAGTGATAGCGCTGGTCGACGGTCATCGCCGCGATGGACAGCGCCACCCAGAATCCCAGCCGGAGCGTGATGGTCGGGTCGACCGCGAACAAGTAACGAATGCGCCGACTGGGTTTAAGGAGGGCCAATGCTGCACTCGACTGGCCGGCTATTCAATGGCGAAGGCTTCGATGGCGCGCTCGTCCTTGGCGATCAGCTCCAGCACCCGGCCACCACCGCGGGCGACGCATGTGAGCGGATCGTCGGCAATCACCACGTTCAGGCCGGTTTCTTCCATGATCAGTCGGTCGATATCACGCATCAGCGCACCGCCACCGGTCAGAACGATGCCACGTTCGGCAACATCAGCGGCCAGTTCCGGCGGCGTCGCTTCCAGAGCCATCTTCACCGCGCTGACGATGCCCGACAGCGGTTCCTGCAGGGCTTCCAGGATTTCGTTGCTGTTCAGAGTGAAGCTGCGCGGCACGCCCTCGGCGAGGTTGCGGCCCTTGATTTCGATCTCGCGCACTTCCGAGGTCGGGTAGGCGCTGCCGATTTCGTGCTTGATACGCTCGGCGGTTGGCTCGCCGATCAGCACGCCGAAGTTGCGGCGTACATAGTTGATGATCGCCTCGTCAAAGCGGTCGCCACCGATACGCACCGCACCGGCATAGACGATACCGTTCAGCGAGATCACCGCCACTTCCGAAGTGCCGCCGCCAATGTCCAGCACCATGGCGCCGCGGGCTTCCTCAACCGGAATACCGGCGCCAATCGCTGCCGCCATCGGCTCAGGAATCAGGTACACCACCCGCGCCCCGGCGCCCATCGCCGATTCACGAATCGCCCGGCGCTCGACCTGGGTGGAGCCACAGGGCACGCTGATCAGCACACGCGGACTGGGATTGAACAACACCTTGCGGGCATGAACCTTGCGGATGAAGTGCTGCAACATCTTCTCGGTGACCGTGAAATCGGCAATCACGCCGTCTTTCATCGGCCGGATGGTCGAGAGATTATTAGGCGTACGGCCGAGCATGCGCTTGGCGTCAGTGCCCACAGCGGCGATGGTGCGCCCACCGCGCACCGGATCCTGGTTGATCGCCACCACTGAGGGCTCATTCAGAACGATGCCACCCCCGCGCACATAAATCAGCGTGTTAGCGGTTCCCAGGTCGATCGAGAGATCGCTGGAAAACTTGCCGCGCAACCATTTGAACATGTTGTTGAATGCACCTGGTTATAAAAAGCGGCTAATGCTAGCAAGCAGGGGGGTTAGGAGCAAGCCGGCAAATATGATAGGGTTTGCCACTTTCCATTTTGTTCGCCGCCGCTTGCCAAGGAGAAGCCCACGATGTCCCTGGGACCTGCCGAAGTCGCTAAAATCGCCCATCTGGCACGGCTGGCCATCCGCGAAGAGGATGTGCCGGCCTATGCCCACAGCCTGTCGGCCATCCTGGATCTGGTCGAGCAGATGAAGGCGGTCGAGACCGCCGGCGTGACGCCGATGGCCCATCCGCTGGACATGGCGCAGCGTCTGCGCGCCGACCTGGTCAGCGAAACCGACCAGCGCGAGCGCTTCCAGGCCATTGCACCGCGCACTGAGGCTGGGCTGTATCTGGTGCCCAAGGTCATCGAATAACGGCCGCGCCCCGTCGTTCCCGGCTCCTCGAACGCCCCTCACCGATTCCCGCACCATGCACGATAAAACCATTGCGCAACTCAGTGCCGGCCTGGCCGCCGGCACGTTCAGCAGCGAAGAACTGACCCGCGCCCTGCTGGCGCGTATCGAGCGCTTCGATCCGCAGTTGAACGCCTTCATCACCGTCACCGCCGAGCGCGCCCTTGCCCAGGCCCGGGCTGCCGATGCGCGCCGCGCGCGCGGCGAAGCCGGACCGCTGACCGGTGTGCCCATCGCGCACAAGGACATCTTCTGCACCGATGGCGTGCGCACGTCCTGCGGCTCGCGGATACTCGATCGCTTCATCGCCCCCTATAACGCCACGGTGGTTGAAAAGCTCGACGCCGCTGGCGCGGTGATGCTCGGCAAGACCAACATGGACGAGTTCGCCATGGGCTCGTCCAACGAGACCAGCTTCTACGGTCCGGTGCGCAATCCCTGGCAACTGGACGCGGTGCCCGGTGGCTCCTCGGGCGGCTCGGCGGCGGCAGTCGCGGCGCGTCTGGCACCGGGCGCAACCGGCACCGACACCGGCGGCTCGATCCGCCAGCCGGCAGCGCTGTGCGGCATCACCGGCATCAAGCCGACCTACGGCGTGTGCTCGCGCTACGGCATGATCGCTTTTGCGTCCAGCCTCGACCAGGCCCGCACACAGTTGCACGGTCTTGGCAGCAAGATCGGCATGGAAGCCGGGTGTGGCAATCAGATTCAGCGTGGCCAGTCCGGCGGCCATCGCCACAGGATTACCCGACAGGGTACCGGCCTGATAGATCGGCCCGAGCGGCGCGAGCCGGTCCATGATCGCCTGCCGACCGCCAAAGGCGCCGACGGGCATACCGCCGCCGATGATCTTGCCCAGCGTGGTCAGATCCGGGCTGATACCGTACAACTCCTGCGCGCCGCCCGGCGCTACCCGAAAACCGGTCATGACTTCATCGAAAATCAGCACGCTGCCGAACTGGTCGCAGAGCTCGCGCAGACCCTGCAGAAAGCCGGGTGCGGGCGGAATGCAGTTCATGTTGCCGGCCACCGGTTCGACAATCACCCCGGCAACCTGCGGGCCGATCGTGGCGAACGCCTCGCCCAGCATGGCTAGATCGTTGTAGCTCAGGGTGACGGTATGCGCTGCCAGTGCCGCGGGCACACCCGGCGAGGTCGGCACGCCCAGGGTCAGCGCCCCAGAACCGGCCTTGACCAGCAGCGAGTCGGAATGGCCGTGATAGCAGCCCTCGAACTTGATGATGGTGTCGCGGCCGGTGTAGCCGCGCGCCAGACGGATGGCGCTCATGGTTGCCTCGGTGCCGGAGTTGCACATCCGCACCCGTTCCATCGACGGCACCAGTTCGCGAATACGCCGGGCCATGGTGGTTTCAATCGCGGTCGGTGCGCCAAAGCTCAGGCCATTGCCGGCCGCTTCCCGCACCGCTGCAACCACTGCCGGATGGGCATGGCCGGCGATCATCGGTCCCCAGGAGCCGACATAGTCGATATAGCGGCGGTCATCCTCATCGTACAGGTAGGCGCCCTGGCCGCGCTTGAAGAACAGGGGTGTGCCGCCGACACCGCGAAAGGCGCGCACCGGCGAATTGACACCGCCGGGGATGTAGTCCTGGGCTTCGGCAAACAGCATTTCGGAACGGGTGGTCATGGTGGATATCCTGGGTACTCAGGCGAACAGGGTGGCGTAACGGCGGGCGGCGACCTGGATATCGGGCTGGGCGAATACGCCGCTGACCACCGCCAGGTAATCGGCGCCGGCGGCCAGCAGCGCCGCTGCATTCTCAGGCGTGATGCCGCCGATGGCGACGATCGGCAGATCCAGTTGCGCCCGGGCCTGTTGCAACAGATCCAGTGGCGCGCGAATCTCGGTGGGCTTGGTCGGCGATGGGAAAAAGGCACCAAAGGCGACATGATCGGCCCCGGCCCGCGCCGCGTTCAGCGCCAGATCGAGCCGATCGTAGCAGGACACACCGATCAGGGCGCGTGGCCCCAGGCGCGCGCGGGCGGTAGTGATGTCAGCATCATCCTGGCCCAGATGCACGCCGGCAGCGCCGATTGCAAAGGCCAGCTCGACATCGTCATTGATGATCAACGGCACGCCATGCTCCTGGCACAGGGCATTCAGCGCCGTGGCCTGGGCAAGCCGCCGCGTGCTGTCATGGCTCTTGTCGCGGTACTGGATCAAGCGCGCGCCGCCGAGAATCGCGGCTGCAACTGCACCGATCAGGCGCTCGTCGGGCAGCAGGCCGGCATCGGTGATCGCGTACAGGCCGCGCGTGCGGGAAGGGTTCATGGGGAATCTCACAGGGGTTTGGACCAGAACAGGCGGTTGGGGATCCACTGCCCGCCGCCGACCGGGTAAGCGGACTGCAGGGCGTGCCAGGTGAAGTGCTGTGCCCGGTAGAGCACCGCCGGAATCAACTCGTCAAGCGACTTTTCGGCACCGGGGATATGGCTTTGGGCGAGCAGGGCGGCAATCGCCGAGGCCAGCGTGCAGCCGGAGCCGTGGTATTCATGCGGCAGGCGTGGCCAGCGCCAGCGGTCGAGCAAGCGGTTGTTGCCGTACAGACTGTTGACCACATCGCTACCGGGTTCATGGCCGCCGGTGATCAGGACCTGCTGACAGCCGCGCGCCAGCAGGGCCATGGCGCAGGCCTCCAGGGTATCGGCTTCCGGCGCCAGCCGCCGTGCCTCGACGCTGTTGGGTGTCAGCACGGTGGTCAATGGCAGCAACAGGGTCTGCATGGCTTCAATCAGCGCCGCGCTGGCCAGTTCGCCGCCACCGCCTGCGGCCAGCACCGGGTCGAGTACCACCGGAATACCGGGATGCTCGCGCAACAGTTCATGCAGGGCATGGGCGTTGGCGGTGCTGCCGATCACACCGATTTTGAAGGCTGCGACCGGCAGGTCGGCCAGCACGGTGCGCGCCGTTTCCAGCAGCTGTTGCGATGCCAGGGGCCACAGTGCCCGGACGTTGTGGGTGTCCTGGGCAGTGAGAGCGGTGATCACGGGCGCTGGGTGGCAACCGAGACTGACTACGGTTGCAATATCGGCGCTCAGGCCAGCGCCACCGCTGGGATCATTACCGGCCAGGATCATGACCACCGGCGGTGAATTGGAAGGCGCTGAAGTCATGTGCAATTTCCGGTGAGGTGGCTGCGACGAATGAGGGGATGGCAAGCGGCTGGAGTGGCGCGGATTTTAGCAAACCTGGCGGGTTTTTCGGCAGGCGCTGACGTGGGACAATGGTGCCCGCGCTATTGCCACGATTGGATATGGATACGATGAAAAAGTATATGTGCCTGATTTGCGGATGGATTTATGATGAGGAAAAGGGCTGGCCCGAGGATGGCATTGCGCCCGGTACCCGCTGGGAGGATGTGCCGCCAAGCTGGGTTTGTCCCGAGTGTGGCGCGGGCAAGGAGGATTTTGAGATGGTGGAAATCTAAGCCGCTGCCCGGCAGTGGGGAGAGTTGCAGCATGATGGTGAATGTGGAGCGAATCCGGCTGGTTGCGGACGATATTACCCGGCTGGCGGTGGATGCGATCGTCAATGCCGCTAACCGCTCGCTGCTCGGTGGTGGCGGGGTGGATGGTGCCATTCACCGCGTTGCCGGGCCGGACTTGCTGGCGGAATGCCGAACGTTGGGCGGTTGCGAAACCGGTCAGGCCAAGCTGACGCGCGGCTATCGGTTGCCCGCGACGTATGTGATTCATACGGTTGGGCCGATCTGGCATGGCGGTGATCAGGGCGAGCCGGCGCTGCTGGCGGCCTGCTATCGCAATAGCCTGGATCTGGCGGTGGCTCATGGCGTCCGTAGTATCGCCTTTCCCGCGATCAGTTGTGGGGTATATGGCTATCCGCTGGATGCAGCGGCGCGGATTGCGGTGCGCGAGGTCAGGCATTTCCTGCAGGAGGATGCCCGTATTGCGATGGTCTATCTGGTCTGCTTCGGCGAAGAGGTAATGAACGCCTATCAGCAGGCGCTGTCGGCGGGTAGTGATGCGGCTTAACCCGGGTAGGCGCACCCCGAAGTCCCGTGTGGTGATTCCGGGGGTGTGCGCGGGGACGGTTGGCGGCTACAGCATGATCAGGTGATCACGCCGCGCGCTGTGCTCAGCTCCGGTCGGCGGTGCGGTGCGGATCTGGAACTCGGGCATGCCGGGTTGCGGTGTCGCCTGATAGCGGTACATCAGGGTCTGCGCGCTATTTTGCCGCTCTGTCTGCAACTGGCGCACGGCGTCGGCGAGTAGCGCTGCGAGCATGGCATCGGTATAGGCCTGAGCCTGGACGCTGTGCGCGGCGGGCGGGTTGGTGTGCTCGGTGCCGGGCGCGGGGTAGTACAGCAGGGCGATCAGCAAGCTGCTGGCGAGTGTGAGCAGGCCTGCCGGAAGCAGGTAGAGGCCGAAATGGCGGAGACTGCGGGTCGTGCTGCGCATAACTCACCTCGAACCGTGCCAGCGGGAAGGACTAAGACTTGTACAACTTTTCACACTAAATTATACAAAACATGGTCTGATGTCAAGCTGACAGCGCGGAATACTTGTACAACGCTTATAACCAAGTGTAGCAGATGGATTTATCGGCGCAGGCTGGCCTGTGCTGTTCAGCGGGGGCGAAGGCGCGGGAGCAGTGACAGCAGTGACAGATGCGGGGAAGGCGGGGGAGAGTGCCGTTCAGGGTGTACAGGCGTGCCCTGAACGGCAATCGGCTGGGTTAAACGGGAGGGCTGTCGGGGGTCGTGGCCGCTCAGCTTTCCAGTTGCTTCTGGTAGAGGGCGTGCAGTTTCTGCTGGATATCGCCCGGCACCGGATCGTAATGGCTCAGTTCGATGCTGTAGGAGCCCAGACCACCGGTCATCGACTTCAACTGCGACTCGTAGCCTTCCAGCTCGGCCAGCGGCACCTGGGCCTTGATGATGCTCATGCCGCGCGGCCCGGCATCGGTGCCGGCAATGCGTCCGCGCCGGCTGGACAGGTCGCCGGTGATGGTGCCGACGCAATCGGCCGGTGCCCGCACGTCCAGATTTACGATCGGTTCCAGCACGATCGGCCGCGCCTTGCTGACCGCATCAAGGAAGGCTTCACGGCCGGCGGTGACGAAGGCGATTTCCTTGGAGTCAACCGGGTGGTACTTGCCGTCGTAGGCAATGGCGCGCACGTCCTGCATCGGATAGCCGGCCACTGCGCCTTCCTGCAGGGCCTCACGCACGCCCTTTTCCACCGCCGGCAGGAACGAGGTCGGAATGGTGCCGCCTACCACTGCGCTGACGAACTCAAAGCCGGCATCGCGCGGCAGCGGCTCGATGCGCATGAAGACTTCACCAAACTGGCCGGCACCTCCAGTCTGCTTCTTGTGGCGATGATGGCCCTCGGCGTTCTGGCTGATGGTTTCCTTGTAGGCGATCTTGGGCGGCTTGGTTTCGACGTGCAGGTTATAGCGCTGCTGCATTTTTTCCAGGGTCATGCGCAGGTGCAGCTCGCTTAGGCCGCGCAGCACGGTTTCCTTGGTGTGGGCGTTGTGCTCCAGATTCAGGCAGGGATCTTCTTCGAGCAGCTTGTGTATGGTGTCGGATAGCTTCTGCTCGTCACCGCGGGTGGCAGCGCGGATCGCCAGCCCAAACAGCGGTACCGGGAAATGCAGCGGCCGGGTGTGGATCTGGTCCTCGTCGTGGGAATCGTGCAGCACTACATCACGGTGGATATCGTCGATCTTGGCTACCGCGCAGATATCCCCCGGAATGCCGGCGGCGATTTCGGGGTGTTCCTTGCCATGGATCTGAAACAGGTGGCTGACCTTGAAGGGCTTGCGGCCATCGCCGATGAACAGTGAGCTGTCCTTGGTGATGGTGCCCTGGTGAATGCGGAAGATGCCCAGCTTGCCGATGAACGGGTCGATCACGACCTTGAATACATGCGCGATTACATGCTGTTGCGGGTCGGGTATGGCATGCAGTTCCTCGGCGCTTTCGCCCTTGAGAAAGGGCTCCGGATTGCCTTCGGTGGGGTTGGGCAGCAGGCGCGCGAAGATATCGAGCAGTTCGCGCACCCCGGCGCCGGTGCGTGCCGAGACGAAGCAGATCGGAATCAGGTGTCCTTCGCGCAGGGCCTTTTCAAAGGGCGCGTGCAGTTGTTCCGGTTGCAGATCCTCGCCCTGTTCCAGGTACAGCGCCATCAGCTCCTCATCCACCTCGACCACCTGGTCGATCAGCGCTGAATGCGTGGCGGCGACGCTGGAGAAATCGCTGTTTCCGGCGGGATTGAAGAAGCAGTCGACGACGCTGGTGCTGTTTTGGGCCGGTAGATTGATCGGCAGGCATTCCCGGCCGAAGGTGTCCTGGATCTGCTCCAGCAGGCCGGGCAGATCGACATTTTCGGCGTCGATCTTGTTGACGATGATCATCCGGCATTGCTGGCGTTCGGTGGCACGCTCCATCAGGCGCTGGGTGACGGCCTCGATGCCGGTCTGGGCATTAATCACTACCGCGACTGTTTCCACCGCCGGCAGCACCGCGATCGCCTGGCCGATGAAGTCCGGGAAGCCGGGTGTGTCGATCAGGTTGACGTGGATGCCTGCATGATCGAAACACGCCAGCGCCGTATCCAGCGAGTGCTGGTGCATTTTTTCCTGCGGATCAAAGTCACAGACCGTATTGCCTTTTTCCACGGCACCGGGGGCAGCGAGCTTGCCGGCGTGGTACAGAATGGATTCCACCAGGGTGGTTTTTCCAGCCACGCCATGCCCGACCAGGGCAATATTGCGGATGGACTCGGTGGTGTAACTGACCATCAGGGCCTCCTGTCGGATTCGGTTCGGTGAACAGCTTATTTTTAGGATGTGCCGGCCCTCAATGGCTAGAGCGACCGGGTGTTGAATCAACGTAAATTCTACCGTAACCAGCCCGGTTTCTGGGTGCGCACCGTCATTTTTTTGCAAACTGCTGTGGGAGTCGATTCATGCGCCGGGTGGTTCTGGGCAAGGATGTACTGATTGTTTTTTTATACAAAACCTGCTTAGCTGATTGAAAAACAAGGGATCAATTTGCGCGGAGGAGTGTCTTGAAAAAATTACGCATTATGCGGATCAGTGCCTGGATCTGCGGCCTGTGCGGTCTATGCGGCGGCGGTGTGCAGGCCGCCGGGACCAGCGCTGAATGGCTGCGGCTGCTGCGCGGGACACCGGTGGCGCAAACGGAATGGGCCGTGCGCTACGAGCATGGCGAAGGCGTTGCGCAGGACTACAGCCGTGCCATGCAGTTGTATTGTGCGGCGGCACGGCGTGGCCATGTCGAAGCGCAATACCAGTTGGGCTGGATGTATGCCAATGGCCGCGGTGTGGCGCGCGATGATGCCCAGGCGGCCGCCTGGTTTCGTCTGGCGGCGGCGCGCGGCGATGCCATGGCCCAGCGCATGCTGGAGCGCGTCGCAGATCCGGGGCGCAATACGCCGGCGCGCTGCAATGAGCCGGTCGATCCGACGGTCAAGCCCGCGCCTGTGCCCGTACCGCAGATGGCAGCGCGCTTCGGCCCGGTGTCGCCGGCGCGGGCGCAGGTCGAGACGCTGGTGCAGCGTCTGGCGCCTGATTATGGTCTGCAACCGGCGCTGGTGATGGCGGTGATCAATGCCGAATCCGGCTTTAACGTTCAGGCGCGCTCGGTCAAGAATGCCCAGGGCCTGATGCAGCTGATCCCCGAAACCGCCGAGCGTTTTGGCGTGCGCGATCCCTACGACCCGCTGCAGAATCTGCAGGGTGGCATGGCCTATCTACGCTGGCTGCTGGCCTATTTTCAGGGTGATGTGCGGCTGACCCTGGCCGGCTACAACGCGGGCGAGGGTGCGGTGCTGCGGCATGGCGGTGTGCCGCCCTATGCCGAGACCCGCGCCTATGTTGATCGTATCGTGCGCGCCTATGGCCAGCTTTCGCACCCGCCAGTGGCGCCGGTGACTGCACCGGCACGGTTGAATGCGCCCGCAGCCCGAACCGTCGCACCCGGACCGGCAGCCATTGCGCCAGCGGAGACTCCAGCGACTCTGCTGGCAGTCCGCCCGCGCACCGCGTCCTGAACGGGCAACGGGTCCGCGAGACGGCACCCAGGCATCGTTCACTTTGGCGCCGGCGCGTGGCTAGGGCGGGGTGTGGTCCAGCACGACGCCCAGTGCCAGTAGCAGCCCAAAATACAGCTCCAGGTGCACGGTCGCGACCAGCACCGCGTTCAATCCCGTGCCGCCCGTGCGCCAGAAGCGCACCGCCAGACG
>OFSA01000098.1_pt1 | contig 13956 bp, 12 predicted proteins | sample 1543241 | NCBI WGS metagenome assembly OFSA01 (sample SAMN05442508, study PRJEB24371) | freshwater metagenome | isolation source: Freshwater Lake | place: Canada: Niagara | collected 2012-08-09 | reverse complement strand
TGAGTGCAATACGACGCATGACCGCGATGTAAACGCGGCGCGCAATATCAAAGCTGCCGGGCTGGCAGTGTTAGCCTGTGGAGAGACGGTAAATCCGCTTGTTGCGAAAGCAGCCATCGGTTCGACTCGGTGAAGCAGGAAATCTTGATAGTGATGTCAGGAATCCCCGTCCTTACTTCGACTGCGCTCAGTACCAGTCAGGGCGGGGAGGATGTCAACACCAGACTGTATATCGTGATCGCGCGGCCACGATGGGAGCCGCCACAAGTGAAGTTGCACGCGCACGTTGCGCCCGGAGTGCGGCGCGCCTGCGTGGGAATTCAAGTGCCTTAATATAACCCAACGCAGCTATGACCTTGTCATCCGCCGCTTTTATCCCGCAAAATTCCCCAGATTTTCCACCCCTCCGCACCGCAGACCCATCATGTCCCTGCTGGCCCTTGGCCTGAATCACCAGACCGCCCCCATCGGTGTCCGCGAGCGGATCGCCTTTACCTCCGAGTGCCTGCTCCCGGCGCTGCACGATCTGCGTGCCCGCGGCGGCGCCCACGAGGCGGCGATCCTGTCGACCTGCAATCGCACCGAGCTGTATTGCCACCTGCGGGACAACGATGGTCAGCAGGTGGTCGAATGGTTGGCCGAGTATCACCTGCTGCACGGCATCGACCTGCGTCCCTATCTATACCAGCATACCGACCAGCGCGCGGTGCGCCATCTGCTGCGGGTCGCCTCGGGGCTGGATTCGCTGGTGCTGGGCGAGCCGCAGATTCTCGGCCAGGTCAAGGCCGCCTATCAGGCCGCCAACAGCGCCGGCACCCTCGGCGCACTGCTGGAGCGCCTGTTCCAGCACACCTTCGCCGTGGCCAAGCAGGTGCGCACCGATACCCGCATCGGCGCCAGTCCAGTGTCGATAGCCTTTGCAGCGGTGGGCCTGGCCAAGCAGATTTTCGCCGATCTGCCACGGCGCACCGCGCTGCTGATCGGCGCCGGCGACACCATCGAACTGGTCGCCCGCCATCTGCATGAGAATGCCCTCGGCCGGCTGATCGTCGCCAATCGCACCCTGGAGCGCGCCCATGAACTGGTAGCGCCCTTCAACGGCTACGCCATCGCCCTGGACGACATCCCGGCGCATCTTGGCGAGGCTGACATGGTCATCACCGCTACCGCCAGCCCGGGCCTGCTGCTGGAGGCACCTCTGGTGCGCCGCTGCCTGAAACAGCGCCGCCACGGGCCAATGTTCATGGTCGATCTGGCGGTGCCGCGCGACATCGACCCGACGGTCGCCGAGCTGGACGATGTCTACCTGTACACCGTCGATGACCTGAAAGACATCATCCAGGAGAATCTGCGCTCACGCCAGGCCGCCGCTGCCCAGGCCGAGGACATCATCGACAGCCAGGTCGAGCACTTCATGGCCTGGCTGCGCACCCAGGACAGCGCCGCCAGCATCCGCGCCCTGCGCCAGCGTGCCGAAGCGCTGCGCGATGAGGCCCTGGCCCGCGCCCAGCGCCAGCTCGCCCAGGGCAAAGACCCGGCCGAAGTGCTCAGCGTCCTCGCCCATACCCTGACCAACAAGCTGATTCACGCACCTTGCGCCGGCCTGCGCGCGGCCGCTGCTGAAGGCGATGCCGAGACGCTGGCCCTGTTGCGCAACCTTTACCGCCTCCACGACGGCACGCCCTGCCCATGAACCCATCGATGCTCGCCAAGCTGGAACAGTTGGCCGCCCGTCACGAAGAAGTCGGCGCCCTGCTGGCTGAGCCGGACATCATCGGCGATAACGATCGCTTCCGCGCCCTGTCGCAGGAATACGCGCAACTGGAACCGGTCGCGCAGGGCTTCCACGCCTATCGCCAGGTGCTCGATGACCTGACGGCAGCCCGCGAAATGGCCAGCGATCGCAATCCCGAGCTGCGCGCCCTGGCCCAGGATGAGCTGCTCGACGCCGAAACCCGCCGTGCCACCCAGGAACGGGCACTGCAACTGCTGCTGTTGCCGCGCGATCCGCACGATGCCGGCAACCTGTTCCTGGAAATTCGCGCCGGCACCGGCGGCGATGAGGCAGCGCTGTTCGCCGGCGATCTGCTGCGCATGTACGCTCGCTATGCCGAACTGCGCGGCTGGACCCTGGAACTGCTCAGCGACAGTCCCGGCGAGCACGGCGGCTACAAGGAAGTGATCAGCCGCGTCATCGGTCAGGGCGCCTATTCACGGCTGAAATTCGAATCCGGCACCCATCGCGTGCAGCGGGTACCGACGACCGAGGCGCAGGGGCGCATTCACACCTCAGCAGCCACCGTAGCGGTGCTGCCAGAGCTGGCCGAGGTCGAACAGGTCGATATCAACCCCGGCGATCTGCGCATCGACACCTATCGCGCCTCGGGCGCCGGCGGCCAGCACGTCAACAAAACCGATTCCGCCATTCGCATCACTCATCTGCCCAGCGGCATCGTGGTGGAATGTCAGGATGAGCGCTCGCAGCACAAGAACCGCTCGCGGGCCATGTCCCTGCTGCAGGCCAAATTGCTGGCGGCGGAACGGGAAAAGCAGACCAGCGCCCAGGCGCACAGCCGCAAGCTGCAGGTCGGCAGCGGCGACCGCTCCGAGCGCATCCGCACCTACAATTTTCCGCAGGGCCGCATCACCGACCACCGCATCAACCTGACGCTGTACAAGCTCGGCGATGTGCTGGAAGGCCATCTCGACCCGATCATCGAGCCGCTGATCAACGAGTATCAGGCCGACCAGCTCGCCGCGCTGGCCGAATAGGCCACAGGTCACCGCGCCACCGACCCCTGCCATGTATCCGACCAGCCTGCGCACGCTGCTTGACGAGGCCACCCGCTGCCTGGCCGCGGTCAGCGATACGCCGCGCCTGGATGCCGAAGTGCTGCTGGCGGCGGCGCTGCAGCGGCCGCGCAGCTACCTGTTCACCTGGCCGGAGCGGGTGCCGGAACCGGCGCAGGCCGTGCGCTTCGCTGCCTGGCTGGAACGCCGCCGGCAGGGTGAACCCATCGCCTATCTGCTCGGCCAGCGCGAGTTCTGGTCGCTGGACCTGCGCGTTACCGCCGATACCCTGATCCCGCGCCCGGAAACCGAACTGCTGGTTGAACTGGCCCTGGATCGGCTGCCGGCGGATCAGGCGCTGAGCGTGGCCGATCTGGGTACCGGCAGTGGCGCGATTGCGCTGGCGCTGGCGCGGGAACGGCCGCGGGCGCGGCTGATTGCGACCGATCGCAGTGCGGCGGCGCTGGCCGTGGCCCGCGACAATGCCCAGCGGCTGGGCATGGCCCAGATCGAATTCCGCCAGGGCGACTGGTGCGCGGCACTGACTGGGGAGCGTTGTGCATTGATCGCCGCCAATCCGCCGTATCTGGCTGCTGCTGATCCACACGCCCAGCGCGGCGACCTGCGTTTTGAGCCCCGCCAGGCCCTGATCGCCGGCCCCGAGGGACTGGAAGCGCTGCGCATCATCATTGCCGCAGCGCCGGATGTGCTGGCATCGGGCGGCTGGCTGCTGCTGGAACACGGTTACGATCAGGGCGAGGCGGTGCCGGCGCTGCTGCGGGAACGGGGATTTGTGACGGTCGGCCAGCATCGCGACGGCGCCGGACTCAGTCGCGTCAGCAGCGGACGCTGGCCGCTGTGAATGCTTGCAAGCGGGGGCGGGCGGGTCTACGGTTGTGAAAAGGCCCGTTCCACAACGGGTAAACAAACAGCCATGGCGGAGAGCATCATGCAGACCGATCCAGAAGAGCTGTACAAGCAGCGCACCATTCAGTTTTGCCCCTTGCACGCTGATCCCGAACAGGCCCGCTCGGCGGCACTCTGGCTGAGCGGCATCGCGGGTGTGCAGCGGGCGCAGCCCCTGTCATCGCATGCCCTGAGCGTGATCTATGACCTGCGCCAGATCACCCTGTGCTGCCTGGAACGCGCCCTCGGCGAACTCGGCTATCACCTCGATAACAGCCTGCTATGCAAGCTGAAGCGGGCTCTGTTCCACTACGCCGAGGAAACCCAGCGCGAAAATCTGGCCATCACCCAGGATTGCGAGCTGACGCGCCAGGATGTGTTCCTGAACCGCTACCAGCATCTCGCTCACGGCTGTCGCGATCCGCAGCCGGAGTACTGGCGCGAGTACCAGTAGCGCCGCTACCGCCACACTTCAGATATCAGATATCCAGGTTGAGCACGTCGAGCGCGTTCTGCTCGATGAAGTCACGGCGCGGTTCGACCTGATCGCCCATCAGGGTGGTGAACACCTCGTCGGCGGCGATGGCGTCCTCGATGCGCACCTGCAGCAGGCGACGGCTGGCCGGATTCATGGTGGTTTCCCAGAGCTGATCGGGATTCATCTCGCCGAGGCCCTTGTAGCGCTGGACGTGCTGGCCGCGCCTGGCCTCGTCGAGCAGCCAGCGCATCGCCTCACTCAGATCGCGCACCGGCTGGCTGCGCTCGCCCCGGCTCACCTCGGCCGCGTCAGTGAACAGCCCGTTCAGCCGCGCGCCCAGCCGGGCCATGGCGGTGTATTCCGGCGAAGCCAGGAACTCGGCGCCCAGCCGGCAATAGCGCGCCAGACTGTGGGTGCGCCGGGCAATGACGATACTGTGGCCCTCGCCATCGGCGCGCGGCTCGATGCTGGCGTCGTACAGCGATCCCTCGCTGGGCTGCCGGGCCTGCAAAGCCGCCAGCAAAGTATCAGCCCAGGCGCGCAGCCGGGCCGCGTCCGCCAGATCGGTCACTGCCAGCGGCGGCTGGTAGAGCAGTTGTTCCAGCAGAGCGGCATCGTAGCGGCGTGCCAGGCGGCGCACGATCGCCATCACCGCCATATAGTCGCGGGCCAGGGTTTCCAGGGCTGTGCCGCTGAGCGCCGGCGCATCCGCTGCCACGCGCAGCGCAGCGCCATCCAGCGCCATGGCCAGCAGATAGGCGGACAGCTCGGCATCGTCCTTGACGTATTGTTCCTGCTTGCCTTTTTTCACCTTGTACAGCGGCGGCTGGGCGATGTAGATGTAGCCGCGCTCGATCAGTTCCGGCATTTGCCGGTAGAAAAAGGTCAGCAGCAGGGTGCGGATATGCGAGCCGTCAACATCCGCGTCCGTCATGATGATGATGCGAAAGTAGCGGATCTTGTCGGGATTGAATTCCTCGCGGCCGATTCCACAGCCAAGCGCGGTAATCAGCGTGCCGACTTCGACCGAGGCCAGCATTTTGTCGAAGCGGGCCTTTTCTACATTCAGAATCTTGCCCTTGAGCGGCAGAATGGCCTGAAAGCGCCGGTCGCGGCCCTGTTTGGCCGAACCACCGGCGGAATCGCCCTCGACCAGGAACAGCTCCGACAGCGCAGGATCCTTCTCCTGGCAATCGGCGAGCTTGCCAGGCAGGCCAGCGATGTCGAGCGCGCCCTTGCGCCGGGTCATCTCGCGGGCGCGGCGCGCGGCCTCGCGGGCGCGGGCGGCATCGACGATCTTGCCGGTAATGGCGCGGGCTTCACCGGGATTTTCCAGCAGGTATTCCTGCAGCTTCTCGGCCACCGCCGCCTCGACCGCCGGCTTGACCTCGGAGGACACCAGCTTGTCCTTGGTTTGCGAGGAAAACTTGGGATCGTGCAGCTTGACCGACAGTACTGCGGTCAGACCCTCGCGGGCGTCGTCGCCGCTGGTTTCGACCTTGGCCTTTTTCAGAATCCCTTCCGCGTCCATGTACTGGTTCAGGGTGCGGGTCAGGGCGCTGCGCAGGCCGGCAAGATGGGTGCCGCCATCACGCTGCGGGATGTTGTTGGTGAAGCAGAATACGCTTTCCTGATAGGAATCGTTCCACTGCATCGCCAGTTCGACCTGCACATCGTCGCGGCTGGTGCTCAGGTAGAACACGCTGTCGTGCAGGGGGTTTTTGTTGCGGTTGAGGTGCTCGACGAAGGCCCTGATGCCGCCCTTGTACTCGAAGCAATCGGTGCGGCCGCTGCGTTCGTCGCGCAGCTGGATGCGCACCCCGGAATTCAGAAATGACAGCTCGCGCAGGCGCTTGGCCAGCACGTCGTAGTGAAAGTCGATGTTGGTGAAAATCGTCTCACTGGGCTTGAAGCGGATCTCGGTGCCGGTCTGGTCGGTGTCGCCGATCACTCGCAGTGGTGCCTGCGGCGTGCCCAGGCAGTAATCCTGCTGGTGCATCTTGCCATCGCGGCGGATGGTCAGGCGCAGCGTTTCCGACAGAGCGTTGACCACCGACACACCGACGCCGTGCAGGCCACCGGAAACCTTGTAGGAACGGTCGTCGAATTTGCCACCGGCATGCAGCACGGTCATGATCACTTCGGCAGCGGAGCGGCCCTTGGAGTGCTCATCGGTGGGAATGCCGCGACCATTGTCGACCACGGTGATGGCCTGATCGGCGTGGATGGTGACGCTGATCTCGGTGCAATAGCCGGCCAGGGCCTCATCGATCGAGTTATCCACCACCTCGAACACCAGGTGATGCAGGCCGGTGCCATCGTCGGTATCGCCGATGTACATGCCGGGACGCTTGCGCACAGCGTCCAGCCCTTCCAGGACCGTGATGCTCGACGAGGTGTAGGACGAATCGCTCATGAGACTGCCGCTTCCCGAAATCTGCAAAAGACGCGGGATTATACCATTTCGCGCGCGGTGCCGTCGGCAAGCTGAAAACAGCGTGCCATCCGCCACGGCGCCTGATCGAGCAGCCCGCCTTCGATGGCGGTCGCGAACAATTGCGCGTCCTGTGCCGCCAGCGTGCACATCACCCGGTCGCGGTTGTCCGGGTCCAGTTCAGCCGGCAGATCATCGACCAGCAGGATGCAGGCTTCGCCGGTGTGCTGGCGATAGAGCGCCGCCTGCGCCAGCACCAGAGCGATTACCAGCAGTTTCTGCTGCCCACGCGACAGCGCCAGACTCGGCGCCCGGCCATCCAGGCGCAGGCTGAAGTCGGCCCGGTGGGGGCCGAGGCGGGTATGCGCCTGCTGACGATCAGCACCGCGCCCGGCGCGCAACCACGATGCGAAATCATCACCAGACGGCTCCAGAGGCCAGCCACGGCGATATTCGACCCGGACCCCTATCTGCGCCAGGGTTGCCGCTGTCAAGGGCTGCAAGGCCCCTTCCAGGGCCTTACAGAAGGTCTGGCGCTGGGTATCGAGCACGGTCGCCGCCGCGCTCAGCTCGCCATCCCAGGCATCGACCACCCGATCGGCGGCCCCCATGCGCAGGGCGGCGTTGCGGTGGCGCAGGGCGCTGTCGTAGCGGCGCCAGGCATCCAGGAACCCCGGCTCGGCGTGGAACAGGCCCCAGTCCATGAAGCGCCGCCGCTGCTGCGGGCCATCCTCCAGCAGGCGATGGCTGTCGGGATTGAGCAGCAGCACCGGCACCTGCCGGGCGAGCACCGCCAGCGAGCGGGTCGCCTGTCCGGCAACCCGGGCGCTCAGTTCACGCGGGCTGCGTTCGATACCGACCGGTACCCGCTGGCCGGCGCTGCCGTGCAATAGCGCCACCACCCGGAAACAGGGCGCGCCCTGCTGGATCAGTTCGCGCGGCTGGCGGGTGCGGAACGACCGACCGCGGCCAAGCAGGTACAGCGCTTCCAGCAGACTGGTCTTGCCCGCGGCATTGGCACCGATCAGCAGATTCAAACCCGGCGAGGCCTCGATGCGCACCTGACGCAGGTTGCGAAAGCCGCTGATGTCGAGACGGGCAACGTGCATGATGCAGCCGCGCAGCTCCACCCGGCGACTAGAGGCGCATCGGCATGATGACGTGCTTGCCCCCCTGGCCCTCGGCTTCCTCGATCAGACAGCTGCTGGATGCGTCGGCGAAGGACAGCTTAGCCAGCTCGCCGCCCAGTGCGCCAAGGGCATCGCGCAGATAGCTGACGTTGAAGCCGATCTCCATGGCGCCGCCGCTGTAGTTGATTTCGACTTCCTCTTCGGCCTCTTCCTGGTCGGGATTCTGCGCCTGCACACGCAGGGTCCAGTCCTCGAACTGCATGCGGATGCCCTGGGACTTATCGCTGAGCATGATGCCGGTGCGGGCCAGGGCGCTGCGCAACACCATGCGATCGGCGATCACCACCCGGCTGCCTTCCTGGGGGATGACCCGCTGGTAGTCGGGGAACTTGCCGTCGATCAGCTTCGAGGTGAAGCGGATATCGCCCAGCACCAGGCGAATGTGATTGGCGCTGAGCTGCAGACCAGCCGGCGCATCATGGTCCGCCAGCAGCCGCATCAGCTCCATCACACCCTTGCGCGGCACGATCACCTGGCGCGGCTCGCTGATGCTGGCCTCGATGGGCAGTTCCTGAAAGGCCAGGCGATGGCCGTCGGTCGCGACCAGACGCAGCGCACCGGGCTGCACATCCAGCAGCAGGCCGTTGAGGTAATAGCGCACGTCCTGCTGAGCCATGGCGAAGTGGGTGCGCTCGATCAGCGTCCGCAGCACGTCCTGCGGCACCCGGATGTCATCGGCGAACGGCTGATCTTCGAGGGTTGGGAAATCCGCCGCCGGCAGAGTCGCCAGGGTGAAGCGGCTGCGCCCGCAGCGCACCGTAGCCTTGTCCCCCTCGACGCTCAGGGTCACGGTGGTGTCATCGGGCAGGGCACGCAGGATGTCGTGCAGCTTGCGCGCCGACAGGGTAATCGAGCCCGGCACGTCCACGGGCAGTTCCACCCGCACCGACAACTCCATCTCCAGATCGGTGGCGGTCAGGGATAGATCCTGTTCGTTCGCCACCACCAGCACGTTGCTCAGGATCGGCAGGGTCTGGCGCCGCTCGATCGCACCGATGACATGCTGCAGGGGCTTGAGGAGTTGTTCGCGCTTGGCTTCCAGTTTCATCAGATTCTCCGCAGTACTGACTCGTCCGCTCTGTTCCGGAGCGGGGGGGTAATGTCCTACTTGTTCATAGGGTAAATAAAATTTTTGTTGGTGCGCATCCCTCGATTACGGTCGCCTCCAACAATAGGAAGATCTTTTTATAAATAAATAAAGATTATTATTATTATGTAAGGCATTTTCTGTGGATAACTTTTTTTTGTTGTTTTTTTTCAATAGCCTGCAAGCGTTTTGCCTGTGGATAAGTCTGTGGATAAAATGTGGATAAGTCGGTTTTCCTGTGGATAACTTTTTTTGGCCCAAAAGTTATCCACAGACTTATCCACAGGTTTTGCCGACTTATCCACAGAAATGCCAAAGTTATCCACAGACTTATCCACAGGCTGTTTTCGGGCCTTTTTTCAAATCCAGTCAAAAATAATATCAGAAAGCATTTTTTCAATTAATTTACGATTCATACTATTGAAATTACTTAATTTAACGATTTTTATTATTTTATTTATGAAAAAATAATCAAAATATAATTTTTTTACGATTTAAAAAACTGATTATAGTGAATTTTATGAAAAAATTACAGGTTTAAAAAATCGCTTTTGAACAGCGTTTTAAAAGTTATTCAACTTATCCACAGACTTATCCACAAGCATTTTTGCTAGTTGGTCAGGGTTGTGAACAGGTTGATGTAATCATCGTGGATTTGCGGGTCACCGCGCTGCAGCTCGCGGACCTTGCGACAGGCATGCAGCACGGTGGTATGGTCGCGACCGCCAAAGGCTTCGCCGATATCCGGCAAGCTCAGCGAGGTCAGTTCCTTGGTCAGCGCCATGGCCATCTGCCGCGGCCGCGACAGGCTGCGCAGGCGGCTGTTGGACAGCAGATCGCTGACGGGAATCCGGTAGTAATCGGCGACGGTCTTTTGAATATTCTCGATGGTGATCAGTTTGTCCTGCAGGGTCAGCAGGTCGCTGAGTACTTCCTTGGCAAAGGCCAGCGAGATCGGCCGGCCGGTGAATTGTGAATTGGCATAGACTCGGCGCAGCGAGCCTTCCAGTTCGCGGACGTTGGAGCGAATGCGCTGGGCGATGAAAAACGCCACCTCATCCGGCAGGGCAATGCTGGCCTGCTCGGCCTTGCTCTTCAGGATCGCCACCCGCGTTTCCAGCTCCGGCGGCTCAATGGCCACGGTCAGGCCGGAGCCAAAACGCGACTTGAGGCGGTCTTCCAGGCCGGCAACTTCCTTCGGATAACGGTCGCAGGTCAGGATCACCTGCTGGCGGCTTTCCAGCAGGCTGTTGAAGGTATAGAAAAATTCCTCCTGGGAACGCTCCTTGCCAGCCAGAAACTGCACATCGTCGATCAGCAGCGCATCCAAGGCCCGATAACGGCGCTTGAACTCGTTGATGGCGTTATGCTGCAGCGAGCGCACCATATCGGCAACGAAATGCTCGCAGTTCTGGTAAACCACGCGCGCCTCGGGATTACGCTCACGCAGCATGTTGCCGACTGCGTGAATCAGGTGGGTCTTGCCCAGCCCGGTGCCGCCATAGATGAACAGCGGGTTATAGGCGCGGCCGGGATTTTCGGTGACCTGCAGGCAGGCCGCGCGGGCGATCTGGTTGGAATTGCCCTCGACGAAGGTCAGGAAGGTGAAATCCGCGTTCAGGGCGCCGCTCTTGAGCAGATCGCCGGCATCCAGGGGCGCGACGGGCTCAGCCGGCGGTACGACCGGTGCCGGTTCGGATGGTGGTACGAGCGGCGGTGCGCCGCTGCCGATTTCCAGCAGAACCTGCGGTGGCTGTTCCGGGCGCAGCGTCGCCAGCACCGCGCGGATCTGCTCCAGGTGATGCTTGCGCACCCAGTCCAGCACGAAGCGGTTAGGTGCCAGCAGACGCAGCGCACCGTCCTGCTCCAGCGCGTGCAGCGGCCGGATCCAGGTACTGAGCTGTTGTTCGGACAGCTGGCGTTCCAGACAGTCCAGACAGGCTTTCCACAAGGTCTCTTCCACGAGCAATTCTCGGCAAGTCTCTTCGGGGGGACGCGGCGGGCTGCCCAGTGTAGTGGCTCATCGGCGGCTTATCCACCGGAGCGCCACGGTCCGCCTGCAATCCGGTACTTGACAAATTTGCCTCTTAATCAGTAATTTTATCGTTTGATTTAAAAACCGAAATCCACTCCTCTATCCTGCATTGCTGCCAATCGTCCTCAAGGAATCGCCATGAAGCGGACTTTCCAACCCAGTATCATTCACCGCAAGCGCACGCATGGCTTTCGTGCCCGTATGGCCACCCGGGGTGGTCGTCTCGTTCTGAATGCCCGCCGCGCCAAGGGCCGCGTCCGCCTGGCGCCCTGAGCGCATGGCCGGTGGCGCGCGCTTTCCGCGCTGCGCCCGGCTGACCGGCCAGCAGGCCTTTGCCCGCGTCTTCGCCCGGCCGGTCAAGTCCAGCGATCGCTGCTTCACTGTGCTCGCCCACCCTAACGCGCTGGCTTATCCGCGTCTGGGGCTGGCGGTTTCCCGCAAGGTTTCCAAATCCGCAGTGATGCGTAACCGCATCAAGCGGGTTATCCGCGAAAGTTTCCGGCATCATCAGGACAGCTTGCGCGGATTGGACTGTGTGGTGCTGGCCCGCGCTGCAGCGGCGCAGCAGGACAACGCCGTGCTCACCGCCGCGCTGCAGCGGCACTGGCGGAGGCTTGTTTCAACATGCGCACCCTCCTGATTACCCTGATCCGCGCCTACCAACTCCTGATCAGCCCGCTGCTGGGCAATCATTGCCGCTTTTATCCAAGCTGCTCGCAGTATGCCCGCGAAGCGATCGAGCGCTACGGAGTCCTGCGTGGCAGTGGTCTGGCGGTGCGGCGGCTGCTGCGCTGTCATCCCTGGCACCCGGGTGGCGTCGATCCTGTTCCCGAACCTTCTGCGAAGGACCGATGATGGAAAACCAACGCTTGATCCTCGTCGCCGCCCTGGTGTTCGTCCTGTTTCTGCTCTGGCAGAACTGGATGGGATTCCAGGCCGCTAAACACCCGCCACCGGCGCGACCGGTAGCAACCCTGCCTGGTGGGTCGGCGCCCGCAGTCTCCACGGTACCGGCGGTACCCGGTGGCCAGGATGTACCCCATATTGCGGCAAGCGGCCCAGGTGCACAGAACCTCGGTTCGAGCCAGCGGGTGCGCGTGGTCACCGACCTGTTCGAAGCGGAGATCGACACCACCGGTGGCGATCTGCGTCAGGTGGGCTTGCGCACCTATCCCGAGTCGATCCAGCACCGCGACCAGCCGTTCATGCTGCTCAAGGACAGCGGTTCGGATCTGTTCATCGCCCAATCGGGTCTGGTGGCCCTGAACAATGGCCCGGCTCCGACCCATTACGCGACCTTCAGCGCGGCACAAGCGGAATACCGGCTGGCCGATGGTCAGGACCGGCTGGAGGTGCCGCTGACCTGGACCGATCCGAGTGGCGTGAAGGTCACCAAGATCTACACCTTCCAGCGTGGCAGCTTCCTGGTCGAGCTGAACCAGCGGGTGGAAAACCGCACCGCCAGCGACTGGCAAGGCAGCCAGTACCGGCAGTTCCAGCGCACCCCGCCGAAAACCAGCAACAGCTACTTTGGTGGCGGCGTGATCACCTATACCGGGGCGGTGATCTCCACCCCGACCCAGCGCTACGAGAAAATTGCCTTCGACCAGATCGCCAAGCAGCCGCTGAGCCAGTCGGTCACCGGTGGCTGGGTGGCGATGATCCAGCACTATTTCCTCAGTGCGTGGATTCCTGGCGCGGGCGAGACGGATACCTTCTACACCAAGTCAGTGGGCAGTGATCGCTATGTGGTGGGCATGACCGGCGCGATGCAGACCGTGTCCGCCGGGGCGAGCGGCGATTTCCGCACCCAGTTGTACGTTGGTCCGAAGCTGCCGGATGTATTGGAAAAGATTGCCCCCAACCTGCAACTGACTGTCGATTACGGCACGCTGACCATCATCGCCGAGCCGTTGTTCTGGCTGCTCAAGGCGATTCACGCCATCGTCGGCAACTGGGGCTGGGCGATCATTTTCCTGACCGTGCTGATCAAGCTGGCGTTCTACAAGCTGTCCGAGACCAGCTATCGGTCGATGGCCAACATGCGCCGGCTGGCGCCGGAAATGACGCGCCTGAAGGATCTGTATGGCGATGACAAGCAGAAGATGAACGAAGCGATGATGGCCATGTACAAGCGGGAGAAGGTTAACCCGCTCGGTGGCTGTCTGCCGATTCTGGTGCAGATTCCGGTGTTCATCGCCCTGTACTGGGTGCTGGTGGAGAGCGTGCAGTTGCGTCAGGCGCCGTTCATGCTGTGGATTCAGGATATGGCGATTCCCGATCCGTACTATGTGCTGCCGCTGATCATGGGCGCGACCATGTTCATTCAGCAGAAGCTCAGTCCGGCACCGCCCGATCCGGTGCAGGCCAAGGTGATGATGGCGCTGCCGATTCTGTTCACGTTCATGTTCCTGTGGTTCCCGGCGGGTCTGGTGCTGTACTGGGTGGTGAATAACACCCTGTCGATTGCTCAGCAGTGGGTGATTACCCAGCGGGTCGAGGCTGCGGCCAAGTCGCCGGGCGCCGCCAAGGCCAGCGAAGGACCGGGTCTGGCCGAGCAGGCGCGCAAGTGGGCCGAGCAGGGCCGCAAGCTGGTTGATCTGGCCAAGAAGTCGCTGCCGGATTCCAGCACCAACCGGCGCAAGAAGTAGGAAGTAGGCGGCTGGATATCCGGCATTGCGTCCGGGTATACAGCCGCCGCGCGTAAGCGCGCCTTTATGAATTCTTTCCCTTTCCCCGATACTGACACCATTGCTGCCATCGCCACTCCGCCAGGGCGTGGCGGCATTGGTGTTATCCGTCTGTCCGGGCCGGCGGTGCCGGATATTGCCCAGGCTCTGTTGGGTGCACTGCCCAGGCCGCGCCATGCTGCCTTGCACCGCTTCTGCGACCATGCGGGCGCCGTGCTTGATGAAGGACTGGTCTTGTACTTTCCGGCGCCGCGTTCCTACACCGGCGAGGAGGTGCTGGAACTGCATGGTCATGGCAGTCCGGTGGTGCTGAATCTGCTGTTGCGCCGCTGCCTGGAGTTGGGTG
>OFSA01000095.1_pt1 | contig 14662 bp, 14 predicted proteins | sample 1543241 | NCBI WGS metagenome assembly OFSA01 (sample SAMN05442508, study PRJEB24371) | freshwater metagenome | isolation source: Freshwater Lake | place: Canada: Niagara | collected 2012-08-09 | reverse complement strand
CTGCCAAGGTGGGCCAACAAAGCGATCAATGCGACTTGGCGCATGTAAGTGCTTTTGCCGCCCAGATTGGGGCCGGTGACGATCAGCATACGCCGCTGTTCGGCATCCAGGCGCAGATCATTGGCCACGAACGGTACATCGAGCACCTGTTCCACCACCGGATGGCGGCCGGCCTCGATGCACAGGCCCGGTTCATCGACCAGTTCCGGCCGCTGCCAGCGCAGAGCAACGGCGCGCTCGACGAAATTGGCCAGCACATCCAGTTCGGCCAGGGCGGCAGCGCTGGCCTGCAGAGCCGGCAACGCGCTGATCAACTGCTCCAGCAGAGCATCGTAGAGCGCCTTTTCCCGCGCCAGAGCCTGCTCATGGGCATGCAGCACGGTGTGCTCGAAGGCCTGCAGCTCGGGCATGATGTAGCGCTCGGCACCCTTGAGGGTCTGGCGGCGGTGGTAGTCGGGCGGCACCGCCTGAGCCTGGGCGCGACTGACTTCGATGTAATAGCCGTGCACCCGATTGAAGCCCACCTTGAGCGTGGCAATGCCGGTGCGGCTGCGCTCGCGCTGCTCCAGTTCGATCAGATACTGATCGGCGTGCTCGCTGAGGCTGCGCAGGCGGTCGAGCTCGGCATCGTAGCCCGGCGCGATCACTCCGCCATCCCGCAGCAGTTGCGGCGGCTGCGGTCGCAATGCGCGCTGCAGCAGTTCGCAGATCGCCGGATGGGTGCTGGCGCGGCGGGCCAGCTCGCACAACAGCGGGGGCGTGTGGCGGGCGAGAATGTCCTGCACCTGCGGCAGGCGCGCCAGGGCATCGCCCAGGGCGGTGAGATCGCGTGGCCGCGCCGATTTCAGCGCCACCCGGGCCAGGATGCGCTCCATGTCGCCGCTGCCGCGCAGCACGCCGCGCAGGGCCTCGTGATCGCCGCGTTCGAGCAGTCCTTGCACGCAGTCGAGGCGCTGGCCGAGCACCACACGGTCACGCAGCGGACGATGGGTCCAGCGGCGCAGCAGGCGTGCACCCATTGGCGTCACGCAGCGGTCGAGCAGGCCGATCAGGGTATGTTCGGGACGGCCGCCGAGGCTGTGCTCCAGCTCCAGATTGCGCCGGCTGGCGGCGTCGAGAATCACGCTGTCCTCGTGCTGCTCGACGCGCAGACCGTGTAGATGTGGCAGGGCGCTGCGCTGGGTATCCTTGACGTATTGCAGCAGGCAACCGGCGGCGGCCACCGCCAACGCCAGCCCGGCGCAGCCAAAGCCGTGCAGGTCATGCACCGCGAACTGGGCGCACAGGGCGCGGCGACCACTGTCGGCATCGAAATGCCAGGGAGCCTGCCGGCGCAACCCGGGATGCTCACGCCACGGCCCCGGCAACGCAGCATTCTCGGCCAGCAGCACTTCCGCCGGTTGCAGCCGCTCCAGCTCACTGAGCAGCGCCGCTTCGCCGCTGATCTCGCTGACTACGAAACGCCCAGCGCTGAGATCGAGGCTGGCCAGGCCATAGCGATCCTTGCTCTGATGCACAGCCAGCAGCAGAGTATCGCGACGCTCATCGAGCAGCGCCTCATCGGTAAGCGTGCCAGGGGTGACGATGCGCACCACTTGCCGCTCCACCGGGCCCTTGCTGGTGGCCGGATCGCCGAGCTGTTCGCAGATCGCCACCGACAGGCCGCGCTTGACCAGCCTGGCCAGATAATTCTCCACGGCGTGGAACGGCACACCGGCCATCGGAATCGGTGCCCCGGCTGACTGGCCGCGACTGGTGAGCGTGATGTTGAGCAATTCGGCGGCGCGCTGGGCATCCTCATAGAACAGTTCGTAAAAATCGCCCATCCGGTAAAACAGCAGGACATCCGGATGCGCGGCCTTGATGCGCAGGTATTGCTGCATCATCGGGGTATGCTGGTCGAGATTATCCACTGGAGTATCCGTGCCGTGATGGGCAGGGTTGCGAAAAGGGGATGGCATCACTGCTATTTTAGGCGCATCCATGAGTGCAGCGTCCAGGATTCAGGTTTATGGCAATACTGCACAGGGAATTATAAATCCTCAAGACCAATCCTATGAAAATAATCGAACGTGTGATCATAGAATTCATGCAGTCGGGTAGGGTCTTCATCATCGCCATGCGGAACAAAAACAACCATGCCCTGCCGGGCACGCGTCAACAGAACGCGATAGGCGTTTTTAAGATAAATCTGCCGCTGTTCCTTTCGAATACGATTCCATCTATCACCCACAAATGACCAATGCTGCCATCCAGCAGGAGAATACCGGAAGTCCGCATCCCATGCGACGCACGCCCAATCAAGTTCCAGGCCCTGCACCTGAAATTCAGTCGCAACATCTTCCATATAATAGGATGAACGAACATCATCCTTGCCATCCAGAAACCAGTGGATCGGATCAACCGGTGATTTAACATCGATCGCATGCGGCTTCAGGCGCTGTGCCTGCGACGAAACGACAAGGCCATATCGCTCCGATCCTCGCGCCTTTTTCCTGAGCCATTTTTTTGCTTTTGCCAGGTCGCGCGTCATGACGACAGGGTATTTTCCTCTGATTTTTTCAAGCGTCTCACTGGCCTGATCGGCTTGCAGATCCAGAAGCTGCCGGACAAACAGCGCAAGGTGTTCAGCGCGAAAGGAGCGCATGGAAACCGCAAGATGCAACTCGTCCCGGAAAGCAACATATGATAGCCGTTTAATTTTCTGCAGCAGGTCCTCCGCCCGGTACTCCGTGCCTGCTAGACGGGGAGAGATATAAATATGCCAGTCCGGAAACGATCGCAACAGTGACTCCAGCCATTCACTGATACCGGCTTCACCTGTATTGATTTCCTGTCCACCACCGACCAAACATACGACCACAGCCCAATCAGGATGACGATCAAGACAGGAAATCAGAAACTCGGGTTCGGACCTATTAAAATCAGCTTTATCCCGCTTGCGGCTCATAAAGTTGACCGTTTGCTGCAAATCCCAGGCGCGCTGTGCCTCGTCAAACAGCGCCACATGTTCAATCGGTGGTTTTTTTAGATCAATCAGGCACTCATCACGAAAATGATGTACGTTCTGGATGAATGCCTTGACCTCACTCCTCGCATGACCCTTACGTGATATCCTGCCGGATGCCCTTGCCCGCTGCACCTGGTCGCGCGCTAGGGCTTCGCGCAGCACGGCAACCAGCGGACCGTTTCCAGAGAGAAAAACGCTGTAAAGATCAGTATCCCTGTCAAGATGCCGGGTTGCGATATTCAGTCCAACCAGGGTTTTTCCAGAACCGGGCACACCCGTCACAAAGCAAATGGATTTATGGCATTGTGCTTTTGATTCATGAATGATGCCAGAGATCGTGTCGGCTGTTATTCCGAGATTGATCGCACCGGCATCACTGCGGGAAATCTCACTAACCGAGTGGCCGCTATATAGCGCCATTGCAGCTTCTATGATAGTTGGTGTTGGTTGATACTGGCTTTGCTCCCATTCAATGGGGTCCAGTCTGTCTCCATCAAAAAACCGCAGAACATCAGCAATGATATGAGGCAGTATTTTTGAATTGGCTGGAATGGGTGCGATAATGCCATCCGAGCCTGATTCAATGGAAATTGTTGTAAATTTTACGCTTGCCTGAGTCGATATCAATATGGGAACTATAGTGGCGTGATGACTTTTTTCATGAAAATTTTTCAGGTCAAGCGCATAGTCAAAAACCTGGTCAATTGCGCAAGCTGGAAATTCCTTTTCACCAACCTTGAACTCCAGAACAAAAATAATGGATTCAATCAGCAGAACAACATCAATTCTTTTTCCCATGCGTGGAATGGAGTATTCGAAATAAATACGACCAGCATAAGGACCGAGTACGTTTTTTAGAATGGAAATCTGTTCAACCCAGGCATTTCTTTGCGTCTGCTCCAGCGAAAACGCATGTTTTTCTACCAGTTTGCCAAGAATTTCCTGTTCGGAAGTCACGAGAAATTCCCCTATTGTGCTTCCGTAGTGCCATCTTTTCATAAGCCACTATTTCCTTGTATTTTTTTCGCCCTTCGCTTAAATTTCCCGCCCTGAAGAATTAGCCAAATCCGCACAATCGCATTTACCTGCTGCAGATTCTCAACCATGTTCCACGCCGCCATTCTACCCACCGGAAAACCCGCATGATCAATGCCTTCGAACTGCGCAACGGCCGCCTGCAGCAGCTCCAGGTGGAGAGCCGCGAGGATCTGCAACAGGCCAAGCCCATCTGGGTTGATTTCGATTCACCGACCGATGAAGAGCGACAGTGGGCACGGGAGTTGTTCAACCTAACCCTGCCCGACGAGGACGATTTTGGCGACATCGAGGCCAGCGCACGCTGTTTCGAGGATGCCAGCGGCGCCCTGCAGATCCGCTCCGATTTCCTGCTCGACAAGGATGACGAGTCACGCAACATCCCGGTCGCCTTCGTGTTCCGCCAGGACATCCTGTTCAGCCTGCACCAGGAAGACCTGCCGGTGTTCCGCTTGCTGCGGATGCGTGCCCGCCACCAGCCCGGCTATCTGGAAGACTGCCGCGACGTGCTGCTCGACCTGTACGCCACCGATGCCGAGTATTCCGCCGATGCCCTGGAAGGTGTCTACGAGGCGCTGGAGGAGATTGGCCGCCGGGTCCTCAATGCGCGCCTGAGCGACGCGGATGCTGCGGCAGTCCTGTCCAGCATTGCCCGCGAGGAAGACCTGAACGGGCGCATCCGCCGCAACCTGATGGATACCCGCCGCGCCATTTCCTACCTGATGCGCCAGCGGCTGCTGTCGCCCGACCAGATCGAGGAGGCCCGGCAGATTCTGCGCGACATCGAATCGCTGGACGGGCATACCTCATTTCTGTTCGACAAGATCAACTTCCTGATGGATGCCACAGTCGGCTTTATCAACATCAACCAGAACAAGATCATCAAGATTTTCTCGGTAGCCTCGGTGGCGCTGCTGCCGCCAACCCTGATCGCCAGCATCTATGGCATGAATTTCGATCTCATGCCTGAGTTGAAATGGGCGATGGGCTATCCCTTCGCCCTGGGCCTGATGCTGGCCTCGGTAGCGGCGCCGTTCTGGATCTTTCGCCGCAAGGGCTGGCTGAAATAGGGCGGCATTGGGACGGTACTGCCTGGGCGCGGTTTCGCCGCTCACGCCTCAGCAGGATTCCTGAACCCGCCCGCGCGGCACTCAGCACGCCTAGTGCGTGGCACCGGTGGCTGCGGTTGCGCGCTGGCGCAGCAGCAGCCGCGCTACGAACACGCCAATCTCGAACAGAAACCACATCGGCAAGGCCAGCAGGGTTTGCGAAATCACATCCGGCGGCGTCAACAGCATACCGACAATGAAGGCGCCGACAATCACATAGGGACGCTTAGCCGCCATCGCGTCGGGGGTCAGGATGCCGAGCAGGGCCAGGATCACCGTCGCCACCGGCACCTCGAAGGCAACGCCGAAAGCGAAAAACAGCGTCATCACGAAGTCCAGATAGCGGTTAATGTCGGTCATCACCGCGACTCCGGTCGGCGCAGTGCTGGTGATGAAGGCAAAGAAGAGCGGCATGATCACGAAATAGGCGAAGGCCATGCCCGCGTAGAACAGCAGGGTGCTGGACGCCAGCACCGGCAGGGCCAGACGCTTTTCGCGCTGATACAGGCCCGGGGCGACAAAAGCCCAGACCTGATAGAGCACCCACGGCATGGTCACGAACACCGCCAGCACCAAGGTGAACTTCAACGGAGTCAGGAACGGCGACAGCACGTCAATGGCGATCATGCTGCTATTGGCCGGCATGTGCTTGAGCAGCGGACCGGCCAGGGCGGTGTAAATCGGGTTGGAAAAGGGCGACATCGCCACGAACACCAGCAGAATGCCGCCGACGATGCGCAACAGCCGGCTGCGCAATTCAACCAGATGGCTGATGAAAGGCTGTTCGTGATCGGTGTCGGACACGATGAATCAGCTCGCGGCGGGAGGAGAAGGGGGCGGTGCGGGCGCATCAGCCGGTGTGACCGCCGGCTTTTGCAGCGTAACCGTCGTTGCGTCAGCAGACGCGGTGGGCGGTGTCCAGCCCGGCGGGGGCGGTGCATTGCGCATACCCGGCGTCCAGCCCGGCGGCGGACCGGGATCGTCGAACTCTTCTTCGACATCCCGGCGCAGCGACTGCACCCGGTTGGCCAGGTCCTTGATCTCGCTCATATCAGCCTGCTGGCGCAGCGACTGCTTGAGCTCTTCAAGATGCAGTTCCCGGTCCACATCGGCCTTGACCTCGGCGATCATCCGCCGTGCCTTGCCCAGCCAAAGCCCGGCAGTACGCGCCAGTGCCGGCAATTTCTCCGGACCGACCACGAGCAGAGCAACAACGCCGACCAGCACCAGTTCCCAGAAACCGATTTCAAACATGCGAGCGTGATCCGGTACTCAGACCTTGTCGCGATCCTTGGCCAGCGGATCGCGGGCCGCTGTGGCATTGGCCTCGCTGCTGCGCTCGGCGCTGGCCGGCTGGTCGAGCTTGCGCGGCTCGTCGGTGGCGGTATCCGGCTTGGCGCCGTCCTTCATCGAATCGCGAAAACCGCGAATCGCCGCGCCCAGATCGCCACCCAGATTGCGCAGCCGGCTGCCGCCGAATAGCACCAGGATAATGACCAGGATGAGCAGGAGTTCCCAAATACTGAAACGCATGACAGTGTGCCTCTGAAGAACGGGGGATCGCGCTTAGCGCATGTTGCGGGCAGCTTTTTCGGCCAGACCGGAGGTGCCAAAGCGGCGGCGCAGTTCGTCGAGAACCGCGTCCGGCCCCAGGCCCTGATGGGCGAGCATGACCAGGGTATGAAACCACAGGTCGGCAGTTTCGCGCACCAGATGCTCGGGGTCGCCATTCTTGGCCGCCAGCAGAGTTTCGGCGGCTTCCTCGCCGACTTTCTTGAGAATGGCATCCAGGCCCTTAGCATACAGCCGGGCGACATAGGAACTGTCGGGATCGGCCTGCTTGCGGGCTTCCAGGGTCGCGGCCAGTTCGCGCAGCGTGTTATCGCTCATGAGCCATACATCTCGCGCGGATCCTTGAGCACCGGATCGACGGCCACCCATTGCCCGTCGCGCAGTTCCTCGAAAAAGCAGCTTTGCCGGCCGGTATGACAGGCGATGCCGCCTATCTGTTCGATCTCCAGCAGCAGCACATCGGCATCGCAATCCAGGCGGATGCGCTTGACCTTTTGCGTATGGCCGGAGGTCTCGCCCTTATGCCAGATCTGGCGGCGCGACCGCGACCAGTACACGGCTTCGCCACAGGCGACGGTGCGCTGCAGCGATTCACGGTTCATCCAGGCCATCATCAGGATTCGGCCACTGCTGGCATCCTGGGCAATGGCGGGCACCAGCCCATCGGAAGTCCATTTAATACGGTCCAGCCAGTTGTCGCTCATGAATAGTCTCGCTCTGCCCACACTCCCACCGGGAGCAGGGCCTGTCAAATCAACTCAAAGCCTGACTTCGATGCCACGCGCCTGCAGATGGCGCTTGGCCTGTTCGATGGTGTATTCGGCGAAATGGAAAATGCTCGCCGCCAGCACCGCATCCGCCTTGCCAAGCAGGATGCCGTCAGCCAGATGATCCAGCGTGCCGACGCCGCCAGAGGCAATTACCGGAATGCTCACCGCCTCGCTGATGGCGCGGGTCAGTTCCAGATCGAAGCCGCGCTTGGTGCCATCGCGGTCCATGCTGGTCAGCAGGATTTCACCCGCGCCGTAATCGGCCATGCGCCGCGCCCATTCCACCGCGTCGATGCCGGTCGGACGGCGGCCACCGTGGGTGAAAATTTCCCAGCGTGGCGTTTCCTGCCCGGCATGCACGGCCTTGGCGTCGATGGCGACCACGATGCACTGATTGCCAAAGCGTTCGGCGGCGTCGCGGACGAATTCCGGGCGGGCGATGGCGGCGGTATTGATCGACACCTTATCCGCGCCGGCATTCAGCATCCGCCGCACGTCGTCGAGACCGCGGATACCGCCGCCGACGGTCAGCGGAATGAACACCTCGCTGGCTACCTGCTCAACCACATGCACCAGGGTTTCGCGGTCGTCGGAACTGGCGGTGATGTCGAGAAAGGTGATCTCATCGGCGCCTTCCTGGTCATAGCGGCGGGCGATTTCCACCGGATCGCCTGCGTCGCGAATCTCGACGAACCTGACGCCCTTGACCACCCGGCCCCGATCCACGTCCAGACAGGGAATAATGCGCTTGGCCAGCCCCATCACGCTTGCCCCGCCGGTTCCAGCAGGCGCTGCGCTTCGGCCAGATCAATGGCGCCGTCATACAGCGCCCGGCCAATGATCGCCCCCATGATGCCCTCCTTTTCCACCGCGCACAGTGCCCGCAGGTCGTCGAGCGTGCTGACGCCGCCGGACGCGATCACGGGGATGCTGATGGCCTGGGCGAGGCGCAGCGTGGCCTCGACATTGACGCCCTGCATCATGCCGTCACGGCTGATGTCGGTATAGACGATCGCCTCGACGCCATAGCGCTCGAAGACCTGTGCCAGATCAATGACATTGTGCTTGGACAGCTTCGACCAGCCATTCACCGCCACCCGTCCGTCCTTGGCATCCAGGCCGACGATGATGTGGCCGGGATATTCCAGGCACAGGTTGTTGATAAAGTGCGGCTCCTGCACGGCCTTGGTGCCGATGATCACGAACTGGACGCCCGCATCCAGATAGGCATCGACGGCCTGTTCATCACGAATGCCGCCACCGACCTGGATCGGCAGTTCGGGAAAGGTCTGGGCGATGCGGCGGATCACCTGGGCATTGACCGGCTGGCCGGCGAAGGCACCATTCAGATCCACCAGATGCAGGCGGCGGGCGCCAGCTTCGACCCAGCGCCCGGCCATGGCCACCGGGTCGTCGGAAAAGATCGTGGAGTCGTCCATGCGCCCTTGGCGCAGCCGCACGCACTTGCCATCCTTTAAATCGATTGCGGGTATCAGCAACATGACCGGTTCTTCCAGCAGGCCTGTCCAGGTGAGGAATGAAGGGGGTGATTACGGATTCCAGCCGGCGAAATTGGCCAGCAGGCGCAAGCCGGCCGCCGCACTTTTTTCCGGGTGAAACTGCACCGCGAACAGGTTGTCGCGGGCGATGGCCGAGGTGAAGGTAAAACCATAGCGGGTCTGGCCGGCCGCCAGCGCCGGATCGGCGGGTTGCAGATAGTAGCTATGGACGAAATAGAAACGGCTGTCCTGGGCGATGCCCTGCCAGAGCGGGTGTGCGCCGAGCTGATGGACCTGGTTCCAGCCCATGTGCGGTACTTTCAGGCGCTCGCCGCTGTGCGGATCGTGCAGTTCGCCAAACCAGACCACCCGTCCGGGCAGTACGCCGAGGCAGGGTATGCCGCCGTTTTCCTCGCTGAAATCGAGCAGCGCCTGCGGTCCCAGGCACAGCCCCAGGAACGGCTTGCTGCACGCCGCGTCGCGGACCACGTCGATCAGGTCCCAGCGGGCCAGTTCGCGCATACAGTCACGGATCGAACCCTGGCCGGGGAACACTACCCGGTCGGCGTGCAGGATGTCATGGCGGTCCTGGGTGATACGCACCCGGGCCGTAGGGGCGACGTGTTCGAGCGCCTTGGCGACGGAACGCAAATTGCCCATGCCGTAATCGATGATCGCGATGCTGGTCATGCGGAGAACTCGACGGATGCGGGACGCGGAAGGGGGACAGGGCGCAATGGCCTACAGGCTGCCCTTGGTTGAGGGAATGCCGACCGCGCGCGGGTCCGGCTCGACCGCCATGCGCAGGGCACGGCCGAAGGCCTTGAATACGGTTTCCGCGATGTGATGGGCATTGCGGCCGCGCAGATTGTCAATGTGCAGGGTCACCAGAGCGTGGTTGACAAAGCCCTGGAAGAACTCGCGCAGCAGATCGACATCGAAGTCACCGATGCGCGCGCGCGGGAATTCGAGGGTGTATTCCAGGCCGGGGCGGCCCGAACAGTCCAGCACCACCCGCGACAGCGCTTCATCGAGCGGCACATAGGCATGGCCGTAGCGGCGAATGCCCGCCTTGTCACCGAGCGCCTGGCGCACCGCCTGGCCCAGGGTAATGCCGATGTCCTCGACGGTGTGGTGGGCGTCGATGTGCAGATCACCCTGGGCGTCGATTGCCAGATCAATCAGACCATGGCGGGCGATCTGGTCAAGCATGTGATCGAGAAAGGGCAGGCCGCTGGACAGGCGCGCGCTGCCGCTGCCGTCCAGGTTGACGCTGACCTGAATCCGGGTTTCCAGGGTGTCGCGCTTGACCGTCGCTATGCGTGCTGACATGAAAATCGCAATCCCGCGAGCCGATGAATAAGAAAAGAATGGGTCGATTCTACCTGAATTTTATCCCGATGCACGCCAGAACCCGGGCGGAATGCAGTCTGTAACCGAGGATCGGGCCTTCTCTGACCGCGCGGGCGGGCGAGAGTGTGGGGTTTTTATGTTTTTTCACGGCGTTAATTTTTGCATAGGGCTCATAAACCATGATGAACAGGCACGATAAACAGAGACACGGCTGGGCACTGCTGTTGATCGGGCTGCTAGCGGGCTGCTCGGGCGGGCGACCACCGGTCGCGCAGGACTCCGCTGCGGGTCTGCCACCCTGTCCGCCTTCGCCCAACTGCGTCTCCTCGCAGGCAAGCGATCCCGATCAGCGGGTGGAGCCGCTGCGCTATGCCGATGCACCGGCGGCGGCCAGGGCGCGCCTGCTGACGGTGATAAACGGCATGGAGCGCAGCCAGGTCACGCAGGCCAGCGCCGATAGGCTGCAGGTCGAATTCCGCTCGGCGGTATTTGGCTTCGTCGATGATGTCGAATTCCGCTTCCGCCCGCCGGGCTTGATCGAACTGCGCTCAGCCGCGCGCAGTGGTTATTATGACTTTGGCGTCAATCGCGAGCGCGTCGCGCAAATTCGCGCCCGCTTCGAGTCGCGCTAGTCCGGCATCTGCTGCCAGGGTGGATCACGCAGCAGGGCATCGGCGGCGGCCGCATCGACCGGCCGCGAGAAGTAGTAGCCCTGGCCAAAATCGCAGCCGAGCGCACGCAGTGCCGCCAATTGCTCGGCGGTTTCCACGCCCTCGGCGACCACGCTCTTGCCCAGGGTGTGGGCCAGACCAATGATCGCGGCGACAATCTGGGCGTGGCTAGTATCGCTCTCCATCGCCTGCACAAAGGAGCGGTCGATCTTCAGGGTGTCGAAGGGAAACTGATGCAGGTAGCTCAGCGAAGAATACCCGGTGCCAAAATCGTCCATGCTCAGCGGGAAACCCTGTGCGTGCAGGCGGCGCAGGGTTTCCTGGGCAGCCGTGATGTCACCGAGAATGGCGCTCTCGGTGATCTCCAGATTGAGCAGTGCCGGATCGCAGGCATGGCACTGCACCAGGCTGCTGATCTCCTCAGCAAGATTGGTGGCGGTGAACTGCCGCCCGGACAGGTTCACGTTAACCACCGGCGGGTGGGCATGGTGACGCATCCAGTGACGTACCTGCTGGCAGGCGCTTTCCAGCACATAGCGGCCAATCGGCAGGATCAGCAGGGTCTCTTCGGCGACCGGGATGAAATCGCCCGGCGCGACCATGCCACGGGTCGGATGGCACCAGCGCAACAGCGCCTCGAAACCCTTGAGCCGGCCGCTGGCCAGTTCGACGATGGGCTGATAGTGGAGCAGGAATTCCTGGTGCGGCAAGGCGCGGCGCAGGTCGTGTTCCAGATGCATCAGTTGCACGATGCGTTCGTGCATCGACGGATCGAACACGGCACAACGGTTATGGGCGCTGCCGCTCTTGGCCTGATACATGGCGATATCGGCATCGCGTAACAACGCCTCGGGCTCCTGATGACGCTCATCGGCGATGATGACGCCCACGCTGGCGTTGATGTAGATCTCGTGATCATCGAGGCTGAACGGTCTGGCCAGGGCCTTCAGCAGGCGCTCGGCGCAGGCACGCGCCCTGTCGATCCGGGCAACCCGGGCAAGCAGAATGACAAACTCATCGCCGCCGATCCGGGCCACGGTATCCTTCTGGCGCAGGCAGGCGCGGATCCGCCGGCCAATCGCCGCCAGTAACCGGTCGCCGATAGTGTGGCCGAGACTGTCGTTGATAACCTTGAAGCGATCCAGGTCGAGAAACAGCAGGGCGAAATGCTCATCGGGCTGCTGTTGGCAGCGGTGCAGAGCCTGGGCGAGGCGCTCCAGAATGGCCGCGCGGTTTGGCAGGCCGGTCAGCGGGTCGTGGAACGCGTGGTAGCGCAGTGCTTCCTCGTGCTGGCGACGCTCAGAGATGTCACGCACCACCGCCAGCAGCAACTGGCGTGTGCCGGCGCTGATGCGCTTGAGCTGGATTTCAGTCCACAGCCGGCGTCCACTGGTGGTAAGCAACGGGCATTCGATGCGCTGCGCCCGCCCAGCCAGCGCCCGCCGCCAGCGCCATTTCCAGAAAACCGGCTTGAAATCGATTAGCCAGCTGTTCAGCGACTGCTGGCGCAGTTCAGCCGGTGGACAACCGAGCAGGTCGGCAGTCTGCTGGTTGGCATCGAGCAGTTGGCCGCCGGTATCGAACACCAGCAGGGCATCGTGGGCGCTATCGAACAGGGTGCGGTAATTGGCCTCGGCAGCCTGGAGCGCGCGCAGGGTACGCTGCTGCGTCCGCAGCCCCAGATAAATCTTGAGTGCCGTCATCGCGATCAGCGTGTCGTCTTCGGTGAATTCGGCATTCGGATCCAGCGGATGGGGCTGGCGATTAGCCAGCAGCAGGGCATGGTCGCTGATCTGCGGAACGGTGACCCACAGCCAGTTGCGCAGACCGGCAGTGCGCAGGGCCGCCCGCGCCGCATTCGGCACTGCCTGGACATTCTGGCTGCTGGCACAGGCGGGCAAGGCCGGCAGGCTGAAGTCCGCGTCCAGGCCCAGGCCATGACAGAGCACAAAATGATCCGCCGCGGGTCGCCAGCGCAGTATCGCCACGCACTCGACCCGCAGCGACTCGGCCAGCAGGCTGTTGAGAATGTCGCCAAGCGATGCCCCCGGCGTCGCCTGGCTGCTCTCGTAGAGATTCTGCACGATCAGGGCGATGGCGCGGTTGCGGCTGGCATCGCGGCGCGCCTGTATCAATTCCTGTTGCAGGCGCAGCAGCCGGCTGCCGATCTCGTCATACTGGCCCCGGTAATAGGCCAGCGCCTGCTGCGTATCCAGCGGCGTAGTCATGCGCAGCGCTCAGGCATGGACGGTAAACAGGGCCAGGACGCCGGTCCAGTCCAGCGGCCGCGATCGGCCCAGGATCGGCGCGATCTCCACGCCGGAATAAAAGCCCAGCAGCGGACAGCGGGTCGCTACCTGCTGGCGAATCGGCGCGGTTTCATCGTCATACAGGCTACTGAAGGCGGTGGAACGGCCGGCGCAATCGATATACAGGCCAAACAGCGGCTCGCGTTTGCCCAGCGCAGCCAGCAGGGCCGTGGTCTGCTGGCGGGCGGACTCGAACATCCGCGCCGGATCGTACAGCATCAGTTGCACCCGCGAGCCACGTCGGAAATCGGCCTCGAACAGCATCAGAGCATCGCTGTGCAAATCGGCGGACATCACCAGGCGATTGACGTATTGCCGATCGTCGAAGGGCGCGAACGGATCGCCATGCTTCTCGCCCAGCGTCAGGGACAGCAGCGGCTGCCGCGCCGCCAGGGCTTCGCGGCTGGTGCCCAGACGCATCGCTGCCACCGCCAAGGCCGGCTGGCCATCCAGTTCCAGCACCCGCGCGCCGTCGATGGCGGTAATTTCGAGAAAATCGCTGGCCGGGTAGCAACCGTGGGTAATGGCAATCTGAGCCTGCAGTTGCGGCGGCAGCACCACCGCCAGCGCGGTATGCCGGCGCACGTTCTGACCGTCGAAGATATAGCTGCTGGAAAAGCACATGTCGCCGAGGGTACCGGCACCGAGTAGCAGGGGCGCGGTCGCGGCATCCAGACCCGCATACAGGCCATCGAGCAGACGGCTGCAAACGTTCAGCTCGAGCGGCTCCTTACGCTTGATCGAGTCGTAGAACAGCAGCACCGGACCAGGATCGGGCAGGCCGGCCAGCATGGCACCGAGCTGGCGGCCAGCGGCGGCTTCGTCCTGATCGAGGCCGTCAATGATCGACAAGGCGATCGGCATGAGCGCGGCGGAGAACAGCAGCAGACCGCAGGCATAGCCGCCGGTAGATACGCTGGTGGCGGTGATCAGGCCAGCGGCGCACCCCCCGACCAGCGGAATCGACCCTAGCGCCGCCCGAAAGCCGCGCAGCAATTCCTCCGGAGCGTGTTGCCCACCGCAAATGACCAACGCCCAGCCGGGCGACGCGCCGACCGGCAGTTGCTGCAACGCTGCGATAGCTGCCTGATGGGCAACGGTATAGGCATCGGCATGCTGCGCCTGTCCGAGAACAACGGCATGATGCGGGATAAGCATGCAACGACTCTCCACGCAGAACTGAATCGGGGAAGATGCATGTCAGCACGCGGAATGCTGCGCGCGACGAATACAGTTTACGGCGAAAAGAGACAAATGGCGCGGTGCTGGTCCGCACTGTGTCAGATCTGTCTCTTATACACATCTGACGCTGCCGACGATATGCAGTGTGTAGA
>OFSA01000094.1_pt1 | contig 14720 bp, 10 predicted proteins | sample 1543241 | NCBI WGS metagenome assembly OFSA01 (sample SAMN05442508, study PRJEB24371) | freshwater metagenome | isolation source: Freshwater Lake | place: Canada: Niagara | collected 2012-08-09 | reverse complement strand
GCCCAGAATCACCAGCCCGGCCATGACACTGACCGCACCAAACAGCAGAAACCAGCGTCCCAGCGAACGCCAATCCCAGCCGCTGAGGGGATAATCCTGACTCAGATGCTGATGGGTCGCGCTGTTCAATACACCCTCGCGCAACAGGGCATCCAGCTCGCGGCGCACAGCGCGATTGCGGGATTGCGGATTCATGATGTGCGCTCCGTGGCCTGTGCCTGTCGTTCGAACAGATAGCCGAGCAGCATCGCCAGCGCCCCTGCCAGCAGGAAGAACAGGCCGGCGGACAGGCGGTCCCAGAAGTGTTCGAAAAAGCGTGTGTACAGATCGATCGCCAGGAACACGATGCCAAAACCGCTCAGACGCGCATCGTGCAGGCGCGCCCCGGCCACGATCTGCGCGATGCCCGCCGCCGTGAACAGCAGCACCCAGCCCAGCGCCTGACTGGACGAACCCAGACTCAGAAACCACAGCGATAGGTTCAGATACAGCAGGCCAAAAATCAGATACAGGCCGCCAAAGCCGGCACAGCGCCGCAGGGGCCCGCGTTCCAGCCACCGTTCATGGCCGAGACCGAGCAGGATCGTGACCAACGCTATCACGGCCATCGACCGTTCATCCTGAATGGCAGCGAAATAGACGCCCTGGCCGCCATAGGCCGACCAGGCGCCGAGACCGTGAAAAATCAGCAGCAGAGCCAGCAGCAGGGGCCAGCGCAGGTGATAGGCATAGGCGGTCAGCGCCGCCAAGCCGCCAGTCAACAACAGTAGCAGCGGCACGTGTGTCCCGGTGCTGTCGCCATACAGGGCGATGTCCAGCAGCATGCCGGTGCCAAACACGGCAGCCAGGCTGGCAGTCACCAGCACCGCGCCGCTGAAGGGATAGCGCTGGCGCAGATCGGTGGCCAAACGGATGCCAAGCCATCCCAGCACCATGCTCACCCCGCCCAGCAGCAGCGCCGCGAACAGCGCCGAATCCGTCATCAGAGCGATAAAGGCCAGCACCGCCAGCCCAAGCTGGAATAGGGCGAATAGCCCCAGCCATTTCAGCAGTGCGGTCATGAAACGGTCGCGACTTGCGTAGCGCGGCAACAGGGTATCCAGCAGGGCGCGGTCAATCAGGCCACGCTGATGCCAGTCGGTCACTTCGCCGGTCAATAGGTCGCGGGTGCTGGAGCGCATGGTTTAAAGTCCGGTTTTTGCATGGGCGGTTGCCTGCATGGCGTTCAGGAATGTGCTACCTACAAGTATGGACGCAGCCCGCCGCCGCTGCGCAATGTCGCTGCGCAGGCAGAACAGGCCTGCAGGGAGAACATCTGCATGTTGCATCACAACGGTCAAGTGCAATGGCTGATTTACGGCGCTAACGGCTACAGCGGTGAACTGATCGCCCGCGAGGCGCAACGGCGCGGCTTGAGGCCGGTGCTGGCCGGGCGCGCGGTGGACCGTATCGCGCCTCTGGCGCGGGAACTCGGTTGCGAGTACCGGATATTCGCGCCGGGCGATGATGGAGCGGTGAAGGACGCTCTGACCGGCATGGCGCTGCTGCTGAACTGTGCCGGACCGTTTTCGGCAACTGCCGCGCCCTTCGCCGATGCCTGTGTGCAGGCACGGGCGCATTATCTGGACATCACCGGCGAAATCGACGTGTTCGAGGCGCTGCACGGTCGCGATGCCGCTGCGCGCGCGGCAGGCTGTGTGCTTTGTCCGGGCGTCGGTTTTGACGTGATTCCCACCGATTGCCTGGCGGTCGCGCTCAAGGCGGCTTTGCCGGATGCAAGCCATCTGGCGCTGGGCTTTGATTCGCAGTCCGGTTTCAGTCCCGGCACGGCGAAAACCCTGGTCGAAGGTTTGGGCAAGGGCGGGCGGATTCGCCGCGACGGGCGGCTGCTCACGGTCGCGCCGCTGTGGAAGCTGCGCCCGATCGATTTTGGTCGCGGCACGAAAACCGCCATGACTATTCCCTGGGGCGATGTCGCCACTGCGTTTTACAGCACCGGGATCGCGCATATTGAAACCTATGTACCGGCAGCACCGAGCCTGTTGCGCTGGCGCCGCTGGCTGCCAGTGCTGCGGCCCTTGCTTGGTTTGCCCGTGGTGCAAGCCCTGCTCAAGCGCCGCATTGCTGCTACCGTGCGCGGTCCCGATGCCGAGCGCCGCCAGCGCACGCCTACCTGGGTCTGGGGCGAGGTGGTGAATGATGCCGGTGTGTGCAAAACCGGCTTCCTGCAGACCGCCAACGGCTATGATGTGACGGTGCAGGGTGCCTTGGCGGTGGCAGAATACCTGTTGTCGAATACGCCCGCCGGCGGCTATTACACCCCGGCGCACTTGCTTGGCCCGGGCCTGATCGAGACCTTGCCGGGTTCTTCGCCCATCCGTATCACCGCGTCCTGATTGATCCGTCCGTTTTCCGGAGACCTTCGCTGCATGGCTCATGACAATGAATTCACTCTATTGCAGGAGCGGCGCTTTCTACCGTTCTTCATTACCCAATTCCTGGGTGCGTTCAATGACAATGTATTCAAGAACGCCCTGATTATTCTGATTGCCTTCCAGATAGCCTCAGCCGATCCCGATCGTTCCAGTCTGCTGATCAATCTTGCTGCTGGACTGTTCGTGCTGCCGTTCTTCCTGTTTTCGGCTACCGCCGGGCAATTGTCCGACAAATACGAGAAATCGCGCTATATCCGCTGGGTCAAGTTTCTGGAAATCATCATCATGCTCGGCGCGACCGCGGGTTTTCTGCTCAACAGCGTGCCAATGCTGATTGCCATGCTATTCATGATGGGCTTTCATTCGACCCTGTTTGGGCCGGTCAAGTACAGCATCATGCCGCAGCACCTGAAGTCCGAGGAACTGGTGGGCGGCAATGCCTGGATCGAAATGGGCACCAATATGGCCATCCTGCTCGGTACGCTGCTCGGCGGCATCCTGATTGCCCAGCCGCAGGGTCATCTATGGGTGTCCTGTGCAGTGGTGACGATTGCCGTGCTCGGACTGCTCAGCAGCCAGTGGATTCCGCCCGCCGCGCCGGCTGCGCCTGATCTGAAAATCAACTGGAATCCGGCCAGCGAGACCTGGCGCATTCTCAAGTTCACCTACCAGAATTTCACCGTTTTTCAATCGGTGCTGGGTATTTCCTGGTTCTGGTTTCTCGGCAGTGTTTATCTGGCGCAATTGCCCAATTTCACCAAGTTCAGTCTGGGTGGTGGCGAACATGTGGTGACCTTGTTGCTGACGCTGTTCGCGATTGGCATTGGCATTGGGTCGCTGCTGTGCGAGCGGCTGTCCGGGCGGATGGTGGAAATTGGTCTGGTGCCGTTTGGTGCGATTGGTCTGACCGTGTTTGGCGTTGACCTGTTTCTGGCCACGCCGGCGACGCCGCCGAGTGGCGAATTGCTGGGCATGCTGGCCTTTCTGGCCGAGCCCGGCAGTTGGCGGGTGGTGCTGGATGTGATCCTGATTGGTGCCTTTGGTGGCATCTATATCGTGCCGCTGTATGCCCTGGTGCAGCAGCGCAGCGAGCCGAGTCATTTATCGCGGGTCATTGCCGGCAACAATATCCTCAATGCCATTTTCATGGTTGCGGCGGCGCTGATTGCGGTGGTGTTGCTTGATCGGGGGTTGAGCATTCCGCAGGTTCTGCTGGTGATGGCGATTTTTAATGCAGCCGTGGCGATCTATATCTTTACCCTGGTGCCGGAATTCCTGATGCGCTTTATCGTCTGGATTCTGGTCAATGTCGGTTATCGACTTAAAACCGAGGGCCTGGAGCAGATTCCCGCGCAGGGGCCGGCCGTGGTGGTGTGCAATCATGTCAGCTATATGGATGCGCTGGTGGTGATTGGCTGCTGTCGGCGGCCAGTGCGTTTTGTGATGGATCACCAGATTTTCAAAATTCCGCTGCTGAATTTCGTGTTCCGCACTGCGGGCGCAATTCCGATTGCGTCGCTGCGTGAGAATCCGCAGATTCTGCAACAGGCTTACGAGCGGGTAGCCCGTTATCTGGAAGAGGGCGAGGTGGTCGGCATTTTCCCCGAAGGGCGCCTGACCGATGATGGCCAGATCGGGGTATTCAAGGCCGGTATCGAGCAGATTATCCAGCGCACACCGGTGCCGGTGGTGCCGATGGCCTTGCGCGGCCTGTGGGGCAGCTTTTTCAGCCGCCGTTATGGCGGGAAACCGATGGCAGCAGTGCCACGCCGGTTCTGGTCACGGATCGAACTGGTGGTCGGTGAGCCGGTGCCGGCGGAACAGGCAACTTCAACGCTCCTGCGCGAACAGGTGGTAGCACTGCGCGGTGATCGGCCCTGAACGCGGCGCTACGCTGCAAAGGAAAAAGCCGCCCCGGAATGCCATGTTCCGGGACGGCCTGACCGCTTGTGGCAGCCGCGTATCGCTTACGGCGCGTCCTTCTTCGGCGCTGCAGCCTTCTCAGCGATCTTGTTCAGATCGTCGGCGGTCAGCTTGTCGTCATAAATGCCGGCGGCAACCTGGATATCCGGCTTGAAGGACACATCGGCGCTGTGCGCAAAGGAGATTTTGCGTGAGGCCTTGCCTTCGCCCGGCTTCGGCCACCAGTACTCAACCCAGCCGCCATTGGTCTTGGCGCCGGCCTTGCAAAGCTCCTCAAACAGCGCCTTGTCCTTGTCGTCCTTCATCTGCAGGATGGGTTTGCCAACCAGGTCAGGGCGCAGCGGATGGGCGATCATCGCATCATCGCGGCAGCTATAGACAAATACATAGCTGTCCTTCCACACCCAGCGTGCATCCTTGTTGTTGTTGAAATCGGCAAAGCCAGCCAGGCCCTTATCGTGCAGGTATTGCGCGGCTTCGTGGACCTTGGCAACCACTTCCTCGGCGGAAGCGGTGTTGGCATCGGTGGCCAGCACCGGCGCGCTGCCGAGGGTCAGGGCCAGGGCAAAACCCAGGGTCATCTTATGCATGTGTAATCCTCCTGAATAAGGGTGGTGAACGGTGCGCTTAGGCGATCCAGGGCTTGCCGGCTGGCAACAGCTCACGGCCGAACAGCTCGTTGAGGATGATGCGCGCCATCATGTACCAGGCCATCAGCGCACAGACCATCAGCTCATAGCCGGCGACCACGGTCAGGCCCGGATAGCCGAAGTGCGCCAGGTCGAGCAGGATGAAGCCGACCAGCAGCAGGCTGAAGGTCAGGGCCATGGCACCATGAATGCGCATCGCACCGATCCACAGGATCACCGAGAACAGCGTCCAGGCCACCAGGAACCAGCCGACATCGGTGGTGCTGGCCTTGAATAGATCGTAGTTGTTGCCCAGCAGCATCAGGCACAGCGCAATCCAGAACGCGCCATAGGACGTGAAGGCGCAGTAGCCGAAGTTGTTGCCGGTTTTCATTTCCTGCAGGCCGGCGATGAGCTGTGCCAGCCCACCAAAAATCAACCCCAGCCAGATCACCGGGCCCATGCCCATCCAGCCGACGTTATGGAACTGCAGCATGAGGGTGGTCAGGCCAAAGCCGGCCAGACCTACGACAGCAGGGTTACCAAGTTTTTGTTCTGACATTGCTTTTTTCTCCCGGGGACGTTGTTGTTTCACTAATGGGTTCTACGGTTTTTCGCGGCTGGGGAATGGTGCCTCACAAGGGCTTTGCCCCGTGGCCCCGTTGATCATGCCAGCGGGGCCGGTGCTCTGACGGTTATGGGACAGCAGGATCCTCCACTCGGAAACAGGTCAGCCGGCCCAGGCCGGCTGCGTTCAGACCATCACCAGTTTGCGCCGATACCCCTCTTCCAGCGGCGCGTGCCAGGTCGATTCGTTGTTATCCCACAGCACCGGCAAGACAAAGGACGTGCTGTTGGCAGCCTTGGGTGCCTGCTTCCATTCGCCGTTGAGTTTGGTGGCCCAGTGCGGGGTGAGCGCGGGATCGTTGATGAAGGTCTCGGTATCGAACCGGGTATGCCCGTCGATATCACGGATGTCAATGATAATGGGCCCGACATAGGAATTTTCCGGCCAGGGAAAGAAGCGCCGGCGGGTATTGGGCATTTTCGGCTTCACGTCGCCGACCAGATCGCCCATTGAAATGCCCTTCGGTGGCTTGCGCGGGTTGATGCCGGCATAGACCATGCGCACGTTCGGCGCGGTGATGGCGGCGGCGCCCATGGCGCTTTTATAGGCACTGAGCAGCGTGAGATTCGCGCCGATGTTACAGCCGCGGATGTGGATGATCAGCTTGCGGGCACGCAGCTTGTTGAGCTTGTCCAGCAGGCGCTGGGCAGTGGCAATCTTGACGCCCATCATCGTGGCTGCGTTCTTCAGGCGCGCATCATCAGCGGCCAGCGTACCCTTGGCGGCCGCGTCGGCCAGGGTTGAGAGCAGAGCGATTACCGCACCCGTGGCAGTGAAGGCCGACTCCTGGGCAAACTTGATCAGCAGGCCATGCTCGGCGTGGCCGTGGCTGACGACGACCTGATGGCTGTTGGCTTCGCCGGTGAGCAGTTTGTCAAACAGATCCTCAAGGCTGGTGAAGCGGCTCATGGCGCCGGTGCGGATGCGCCCCGGCCCGATGGTTTCAAGGCCGCATTGGCGGTAGAAGCGCTCGATGATCTGCGCGCCTCTGATATCGGCAATAAGCACTGGAGCAGTCGATTCGCCGGCCATGGTGTTTTCCTGACGCTGCATCTGATGGGGAAGAGCACGGGATCCCGCGAAGGGATTAGGCAATTAAAGCAGATTTTCAGCGTGCTACGTTGCGCGCTGCCTTGCGGACGTGAACCGGAGAACCGCTGCCTCGCGACAACTTCGAGGCAGGCGGCTATCGGTTCAGGCGCGCCGCTCAGCCCTGGCGCGCTGCGCGCTTGCGGTCGTTCTCCAGCAGCAGTTTCTTGCGCACGCGGATTGATTTGGGCGTTACTTCGACCAGTTCGTCATCGTCGATGAATTCCAGCGCCTGTTCCAAACTCATGCGCACGGGCGGGGTGAGCAGAATGTTTTCATCGGAACCGGCGGCGCGGATGTTGGTGAGTTGCTTGGCCTTGAGGGGATTCACCACCAGATCGTTGTCGCGCGAGTGGATGCCGACGATCATGCCTTCATAGGCCTCATCACCGGGGCCGACCATCAGCCGGCCGCGCTCCTGCAGGTTGAACAGCGCATAGGCCAGCACCTTGCCGGTGGCGTTGGCGATCAGGACACCGTTGGCGCGGGCGCCAATCGCGCCCTTCTTCTGCGGGCCATAGCGATCGAAGACGTGATAGAGCAATCCGGTGCCGGAGGTGGCGGTCATGAACTCGGTCTGGAAGCCGATCAGGCCGCGCGCCGGGATCAGGTAATCGAGCCGCACCCGGCCCTTGCCATCGGGCTGCATGTCGAGCAGATCGCCGCGCCGTTCGCCGAGCTTTTCCATGATCGTGCCCTGGTGCTGCTCCTCGACATCGACGGTGAGCTGCTCATAAGGCTCGCAGGCTTCGCCGTCGATCTCGCGCACAATCACCTCCGGGCGCGATACCGCCAGTTCATAGCCCTCGCGGCGCATGTTCTCGATCAGGATCGACAGATGCAGTTCGCCGCGCCCGGACACCTTGAATTTGTCCGGGTCGTCGGTGTCCTCGATGCGCAGCGCCACGTTGTGAATCAGCTCGCGATAGAGCCGTTCGCGCAACTGGCGGCTGGTGACGTACTTGCCTTCGCGCCCGGCGAAGGGTGAGGTGTTGACCTGGAAGGTCATGCTCATGGTCGGTTCGTCGACCTTCAGCGGCGGCAATCCTTCGACCATGCCCGGATCGCAGAGCACGTCGGAGATGCCCAGGCCGTCCACTCCGGTAAAGGCGATGATGTCACCGGCAGCCGCTTCGGGGAATTCGATCCGCTCCAGACCCTGAAAGCCCAGAACCTGCAGCACCCGGCCATTGCGCCGGTTGCCCTGGTGGTCAAGGATCACCACCGGGGTGTTGGTCCTGATGCGGCCGCGCCGGATGCGACCAATGCCGATGACGCCGACATAGCTGTTATAGCCCAGCGAGCTGACCTGCAACTGGAAGGGGCCGTCGAGATCGACCGCCGGCGGTGGCACATGCTGGACGATGGTTTCGAACAGCGGGGTCATGTCGCCCTCGCGCACGTTCTCATCGAGTCCGGCATAGCCCTGCAGCGCCGAGGCATAGATCACCGGGAAATCCAGTTGCTCATCGGTGGCGCCGAGGCGGTCGAACAGGTCAAAGGTGCGATCGAGCACCCAGTGCGGGCGCGCGCCGGGCCGGTCGACCTTGTTGATCACCACGATGGGCTTGAAGCCCATGGCGAAGGCTTTCTGGGTGACGAAACGGGTCTGCGGCATCGGTCCGTCGACCGCATCGACCAGCAGCAGCACCGAGTCGACCATCGATAGCACCCGCTCGACTTCGCCGCCGAAGTCGGCATGTCCGGGCGTGTCAACGATGTTGATGCGGTAGTCGCGCCAGTGCAGGGCGGTGTTCTTGGCCAGGATGGTAATGCCACGCTCCTTTTCGAGCGCGTTGGAATCCATCACCCGCTCGGGCGGTGCGGCGCGGTCACTGAAGGTACCGGACTGCTGCAGCAGCTTGTCCACCAGCGTGGTCTTGCCATGGTCCACGTGGGCGATGATGGCGATGTTGCGAAGTTTTTCGATCACGGTGCGCGTCTGTTGGGCTGAAATCAGCTTGGCATTATACCGGACTCGCACCGCTGGAGTGGCGGCCGGATGCAGGAGGCTGGAAACGACAAGGCCCCGCACGGGGGCGGGGCCTTGTTTGAGCGGCTTTGGTGGCCGGACCGACTGCCTACTTGACTGCGACTTTCTTGACCATGGTGGCTTGCGGACCCTTGGGACCGACTTTGACGTCGAATTCGACTTTCTGATTTTCCGCCAGGGTTCGGAAACCCTTGCCCTCGATCACCGAGTAGTGCACGAAGACATCGCTGCTGCCGTCTTCAGGGGCAATGAAACCGAAGCCCTTGGCTTCATCGAACCACTTCACAGTACCAATGCGCATTAATGCAAAACCTCAAAGCTAAATACGGTTCTTCTGCCGTGCCGCTTGTTGCCCGATCCTCGGTCGGTGGGTTATTCAAGGGGCCAGACGCCGGGCTTTTGGAGGTTTGCAACCTCCGCCCGCAAGTGACACTACGCGAAAGCACTATGTTCCGCAAGTTAATTTTATGTGCGTTTGCACAGGGTTAGTGCAAAAATGCACGGCTTTGCGTGCGTGCCTGAGCCAGAAACCTTTTCAAACAGACTGTTGGACTTTGCCGTGGAAAAACTGCTTGTTTCCCTGCGCGAGCGCCTGTCAGCGTGCCCGACTAGCGATCGCGCCGTCCTTGCCCGTCGGCTGCAGGGCGTGCGTCGGCGCCTGCGTGAGGGCAAGCCGATTGATCAGATTCTGGCACAACTGGTGGCGGCGATTGACAGTGCCGAGGCGCGCCTGCATGCCCGCCGCGCTGCCTTGCCGGTGCCGACCTTCGATGACAGCCTGCCGATCAGCGCCCAGCGTGAGCGCATCGCTGCGGCAATTCTCGCCCATCCGGTGGTGGTGGTGTGCGGCGAAACCGGTTCCGGCAAGACCACACAGCTGCCCAAGATCTGCCTGTCACTGGGGCTGGGCGCGGCCGGCCTGATTGGCCATACCCAGCCGCGCCGCATCGCGGCCCGCGCGGTGGCGACGCGCATCGCTGCCGAACTGGGTACTACGGTTGGCGGTCAGGTCGGCTACAAGGTGCGCTTTTCCGATCGGGTCGGGCCGGATACGGTGGTCAAGCTGATGACCGACGGCATCCTGCTTGCCGAAACCCAGAGCGATCGCCAGCTTGATCAGTATGAAGTGCTGATCATCGACGAGGCCCACGAGCGCAGCCTGAACATCGACTTCCTGCTCGGCTATCTCAAGCGCCTGCGGGCGCGGCGGCCGGAACTGAAAATCATCATCACCTCGGCGACCATCGACCCGGAGCGCTTCGCGCGCCATTTTGACGGAGCGCCGATCATCGAGGTCTCCGGGCGCAGTTATCCGGTGGAACTGCGCTACCGGCCGCTGCTGGCCGATGACGAGGACCAGCGCGATCGCGACCTGCAGCAGGCGATTCTCGATGCGGTGGATGAATTGTGGCGGCACGGGCCGGGCGATATCCTGATTTTTCTCGCTGGCGAGCGCGAGATTCGCGAGACCGCTGAGAGCCTGCGCAAGCATCATCCGCCCAATACCGAGATTTTGCCGCTGTATGCGCGCCTGTCGGCGGCGGAGCAGAACCGCGTGTTTCAGCCGCATGGCCGGCCGCGCATCGTCCTGGCCACCAACGTTGCCGAAACCTCGCTGACCGTGCCCGGCATCCGCTATGTGATCGATCCGGGTACGGCGCGCATCAGCCGCTACAGTCCGCGCAGCCGCATCCAGCGCCTGCCGGTGGAGAACATTTCCCAGGCCAGTGCCCGGCAGCGCGCCGGTCGCTGCGGTCGGGTCAGTGCCGGCATCTGCATTCGCCTATACGCGGAAGAGGATTTCCAGGCCCGCCCGGCCTTTACCGACCCGGAAATTCTGCGCACCCATCTGGCGGCGGTGATTTTGCAAATGAGCGCGCTGCATCTGGGCAAGCCGGAGGATTTTCCCTTCATCGATCCACCCGATGCGCGGCAGATCAGCGATGGGTTCCGCCTGCTGTTCGAATTGCAGGCAGTTGACGAACAGCGCGGTATCAGCGAACTCGGTCGGCAATTGGCCCGGCTGCCAGTCGATCCGCGTCTGGGACGGATGCTGCTGGCGGCACGGCAGGAAGGCTGCCTGCGCGAGGTGCTGATCCTGGTCGCGGCGCTGGCGATTCAGGATCCGCGCGAGCGACCGCTGGACAGACAACAGGCCGCCGACGAGAAGCATCGCCGTTTCCGCGACGAGCAGTCCGATTTCCTGGCCCTACTCAACCTGTGGAACGACTACCACGAACAGGCGCGGCAGTTGTCGCGGAACCAGTTGCGCAACCGCTGTCAGGCCGAGTTCCTGTCCTTCGTGCGCATGCGCGAATGGCATGACCTGCATCAGGAACTGCTGGGCCGGGTTACGGAAATGGGCCTGCGTCTGAACGAACAGCCGGCGGCTTATGCGGCATTGCACCGGGCGCTGCTGACCGGTCTGCTCGGTCATCTGGGGCTAAAGCAGGAGGAGCATGCCTATCTGGGCGCGCATGGGCGCCATTTTTTTCTGTTTCCCGGTTCCGGGCTGTTCAAAAAGCGCCCGCGCTGGGTGATGGCTGCGGAACTGGTCGAAACCACCCGCCTGTATGCGCGCGGCGTGGCCCGCATCGAACCGGAATGGGTGGAGGGCCTGGCTGGACATCTACTCAAGCGCAGTTATGCCGAGCCGCATTGGGAAAAGCGCAGCGCACAGGTCGCGGCTACCGAGCGGGTCACTCTGTATGGCCTGCCGATCGTTCCGGCGCGCCGGGTCAACTATGGGCCGCTGGACCCGGTATTGGCGCGGGAGATTTTCATTCGTCAGGCGCTGGTCGCAGGCGAGTTTCACTGCCGGGCGCCCTTCTTTGCCCACAATCGGCAGTTGCTGGCCGAACTGGCCGAACTGGAAACCCGTGCCCGCCGCGATTTGGCCGAGGACGAGGAAGCGCTGTACCGCTTTTACGATGCGCGCCTGCCCGCCGGCATCTACAGCGGTCCGGGTTTTGAGAGCTGGCGTAAGCAGGCCGAGCGCGAGCAGCCGCGCCTGCTGTTTCTGGACCGCGCGGCGCTGCTTGCGCAGGCGGGGCCGGTGGCCGATGGCGTGCGCTTTCCCGATCATCTCGATCTGGACGGCTTGCGCCTGCCCTTGAGCTATCGTTTCGCGCCCGGTGCCGATGATGACGGCGTGACCCTGACCGTGCCGCTGGCGGCAGTGAATCAGGTCGATCCGCGCCGGCTGGACTGGCTGGTGCCCGGCTGGCAGGCCGAGCGCATGGCGGCGCTGCTGAAATCCTTGCCCAAGGCGCTGCGGCGCAATTTCGTCCCGGTACCGAACTATGTGCAGGTGCTGCTGGAGCTGATCGAGCCGGGCGCGCAGGCGCTGACTGCGGCGATGGCGGCGCAGTTGCAGCGCATGACCGGGGTGGCGATTCCCGAGGAGGCCTGGAATCCGGATGCGGTGCCCGCACATCTGCGCATGCGCTTTCGGGTGGTGGATGCCGAGGACCGGGAACTGGCCGTCGGACGCGACTGGAACGTGATCCAGCAGCAGTTGCGCGGCGCGGCTCAGGCCGGCTTTGCGGCGCTGCCGACGCCGGAATTCGAGCGCGACCATGTGCGTGACTGGGATTTTGGCGCATTGCCCGAGGAGGTGAATTTTGTGCGCAACGGTATCCAGTTGCGCGGTTATCCGGCCCTGGTCGCAGCGGCGGATGGCACGCTGGCCCTGCGGTTGCTGGATGCGCCGGCGCGCGCCGAGGTGGTCAGCCGTGCCGGGCTGCGGCGCCTGATCGCCTGGCGGCTGGGGCCGGCGTTCAAGGCACTGGCGCGGGATCTGCCCAACCTGCAGCGCATGACCCTGCATTACCTGGGCCTGGGCACGCAGGAGCAGTTGCGCGAGGATCTGCTGGCGCTGATTCTCGATCGCGCCTTTTTGGCTGGGCAGCCGCTGCCGCGCGAGCGGGCTGCTTTTGAGGCGCTGCTGGAGCGGGGCCGTGCGCGGCTGGGGCCGGTGCGGGTGGAGATGAGCGCGCTCGCCGAGGCGATTCTGGCCGGCTATCACGAGTTGCGCCGCGCGCTGGGTGCAGAAGTGGTGACTGGCGATGAGGCGCTGGCCGATCTGCGTGAACAATTGGATTGGCTGATCCATCCGGGTTTTCTCAGCCAGACCCCGGCGGAATGGCTGCCGCATGTGCCGCGCTATCTGCGCGCCATGCTGCTGCGCCTGCAGAAGCTGCGCCAGGCGCCGGATAAGGATCGCCAGCGCCGCGCCGATATCCTGCGCCTGTGGCAACAGTGCAGGCAGCAGTGGCAGCGCAATGCCGCCCGGGAACGCGAGGACCCGGAATTGCTGCGCCTGCGCTGGCTATTGGAGGAGCTGCGGGTTTCGCAGTTCGCCCAGGAGCTGAAAACCATCGCGCCGGTGTCGGTAAAGCGTCTTGAGGAGCAGTGGGCGAAGGTCAGGAAGGACTGAATCGAAGACTCATCCGGGTGGCATGCCAGGGGTGGTGACGCGCCCGTCAAGGGTGCAGCTACCCGGTTCGCTGCATGCCCGCTAAACCAGCCAGATACGGTTCCAGCAGGGCCTCGGCGACCGTAGCCACCGGCGGGCCATCGGCGATTTCCAGTTTCTGATCAATGCCGAGGATGCAGATGCCATGCACGCCGCTCCACAGGGCGCGGGCTGCGAGGGCAATCTCGGCGGACGACCGGCGCGGGCACAGCGCGGCGAGCGTGTCCTGCACCAGGGCAAACATGTTGCTCACCCGCTCGTTCAGGGACGGTGGCGTGGCCTGGCCCTCCGGCAGGTGGTGCTGATAGATCGCCAGCCAGCGGTGGCTCTGCTCCAGGGCGAAGGCGATATAGGTGTTGGCCAGGGCCCGGATCGCCGCGACCGGTTCCAGTTGAGCATGCCGCGCGGCCGCGAGCCGTGCATGCAGGGCGTCCAGGGTGCGCTCGTTCATCTGGATGATCAGATCGTCGAGATTGTGGAAGACCAGATACAGGCTGCCGACGGTATAGCCGATATGAGCGGCGACCTTGCGCGTGCTCAGCGCGGCCAGTCCGCCCTCGGCGACCAGATGCTCGGCGGCTTGCAGAGCGATTTCGCGCAACTCGGCGCGGCTGTGCTCGTTACGACGACCCATCAGCGATCTCCGCAGGTTTCAGGGGCGGTAAAAGAGGCGTTGCCACAGCGTCAATAGCGCCGGCAGCAGGCGAAAGACCTGCAGATCGGCGCGCGCCTGCTGTTCTTCCATGGCCTGACGGCGCAGTTCAACGCTGAGGCGGGCCCGTTGTTGCAGAATCTGCGCGCGCAGCCGGCCCAGCTCATCAGCGCCCTTGAGCAGCGCCTGTTCCAGGGCGCGCTGTTCCTGGGCGTAACGCTGGGCGAGCTGGGCAAGCGCGCCCGGCTCAGTGTTCTGACGCGGATCGTAGCGGAAGCGCTGTTCCAGATTGTGCCGCCAGGCCAGCAGGGCAGCGGCCCGGGGTGCGCCGAGGCGTTCGCCAAAACCAGGAATGGCCCGCAGCGCCGCCGCGCTGACATCAGCGGCGGTTTCGATGCCATAGGATTCCAGGGCCATGCGATCGGTGGCGCGGATGCCGGGAATTTGCGCGGTATCCAGGAAGTGGCCTTCCAGAAAGGTCTGCAATTGCGCCTGACGGCGGTCGCTGTCCAGGCGCTGTCGCTCGCTCAGGAAGGCGGTATTCAGATCGGCATGGTGCTGGCGCAGAGCCTGCAGCTCATGCAGCTTCTGCCGGAACGGCTGCTCGCTGGCCTGCTGCTGCCAGGCCAGTTGCAGATCAACCCGTTCCTGGCGCGTTGCCAGCAGCACCTGCCGCCGGCGCTGGTATTCGCGGCGCAGCGTGGCATCGCGCAGCCCCAGCCAGGCCAGCAGCGCCAGCGGTAGCCACAGCCAGAGCAGCGCCGGTTGCAGCACGGTGGCCAGCAGCGCGCCGGCGCCCGCCGCCGTGCCCCGCAGCCGATCAAGAAGCTGCGCCTGGTGCAGCGCGTCCGGCAATGGCGTTGGTTCCGGCAGCGCGGTTGCGGTCGTGGCGGG
>OFSA01000093.1_pt1 | contig 14767 bp, 11 predicted proteins | sample 1543241 | NCBI WGS metagenome assembly OFSA01 (sample SAMN05442508, study PRJEB24371) | freshwater metagenome | isolation source: Freshwater Lake | place: Canada: Niagara | collected 2012-08-09 | reverse complement strand
AAACTAAACGATATAGCGAGTCTCATAAAGAACTAGCCCCTTTGGTTACTTTCCCGGCAATGAGGGAAAGTAATGCCTAGCCGGCAAGACGGTAAAAAGAAAAAATAGACAACAATCTTATTTATACAAAAAATCCCATACCGAAGTACAGGATTTCTAGAAATGTATATGTTCTATGGTTGTAAGACAGTATCAGGTGTGATAATGACTTTCTTAATCTGTGGAAATTGAAGAGCTGTCTTTTCGATAGACGTTCTCACTTGTTCTACAGCAGCTGAACCACCAAATGCAGAACCAGGAACTCTAGCTAATTGAATAGTGAGGTTTCCATCACCATCAAGTCTTGTATCTACTACAGTAAATGCACTCTTTTCAAACAAGATATTCATTGCATCTGCGAGAATATCATCACTAGGATTTAATACATACTTTTTGTACGTAGATCCATCGAGAGGATAGATTCGAACATTTGTTTTCTTCGTTGTTTTGAGTGAGATATTTACCGCATCTGGAGTATTGCTATTTTGAATATCAAGTTTTTCAGCGATATCTTTGAGTTGTTGTTGAATAGCAGTAAATTTATCTTCTACACTAAGTGTCGGTGTAGTTGCCATCACTGAAGTAATCCCAGTTTGTACAATGATTCCAGTTTGAACAAAACTACCAGATCCAAGAGTTACACCACTTTCATTCAAAAGAGGAAGTTCGCTCCCTGTAGCTACTTCTATATCTTGAGCAGCAGTTGGTAATTCAATCACATATGCAGCCAATGTTGGTCCAAGATTTGTACTATCAAACCATTTAAGATATCCCAAAAATCCAGCTACAAGAGCTAACCAAAATACAGATGTCCAGAAAACTTGTTTCATAGTTTTTTTATGTTTATAATGTAAATAATGTCTTTTTTTATCCTTTATACGTACAAAATCAATCCAAACTTATTCACCCATAACTTCATGAAATGCCAATGGTAATGGTGCCTCCAAAATCAGCTTTTGATCTCCAAATATGTCCCAAAATGCATATTGTGCACAGTGCAAAAATTGTCTCTTCATCTTCATAGTTTCCATAAGGACTCTATTGACTCTAGGATGTCCGTACAAAATGTCTCCCAAAACAGGAAACCCAGCATCAGCGAGATGTACTCTAATTTGGTGCATTCTACCAGTCTCAATATGAACTTTCACAAGTGACACTAATCCCAAAATAGGGTGATTTACAGTTCTCTCACATCGAACTTCTGTGAATGCATCTTTCGCATCCTTGTCGTCAGAGGCGCAGATCGCAGTTTTCCCTCTATTGAATCTCGTATCAAATGATTTTCTCAGTGATTTCGCCAATATCATATGCCCAGGAATCTTCCCAACTACGATAGCCATATATTCTTTGTTGATCTCTCTATTTCTAATAACTTCGTTGATATATTGGAGTGAATCGTATGTTTTCGCTGCAATCAAGACACCAGATGTCTCCTTGTCCAATCTATACCCAAAAGCAGGCGCGAAAGTCGAGTCTTCATCGCTCTTAGGAAGATACGCACGAAGGTAATCATGCATACTACGTTGTTTGTGTTCATTGTCCGAAGGATGGATGCTAATTCCCGTAGGTTTATCGAAGACAAGCCAATTTCTATCTTCATAGACAACCATGTCGCGAATCTTCTCTACATTGATCGGCAACATATGGATAGTTCTTCCTTTCTTCTCCTTTCCTGTAGCCTCAAACTTATCAGTGATAGTCACCTTATCACCGTGCTTTACTCTATAATCCTCAGTAGATTTTTTCCCATTCACGAGAATCAATCTATTTCTAATTCCACGAAAAATATCTGGAAGTGTCACCTCAGTTCTGGTCTTAAAATACTTTCTCAAAAATCTATCAAATCTCTGATTGTGATTGGTACTATCAATTAGGATTACTTCTTGTTCCATAAATATTTAAACATAATTAAAATTCTGGAGTAGAGAGTAAGGTTTTGCTTGCTATTTACAAGGGAGGATTGGGATTCTTAAAAATTATATTCTTTTATTATCTCTTCCCATACAGATAAGGATCAATAAATAAGCTCGTTTAAATCAAATAAATAAGTTCAATTTTTATCTATAATATCTGCATTAATAGATACAACTACATTTTTATATTGTCATCAACCATCAAGAAAACCATGATTTTCTCAACGAGAAAGGGTTAATCCTTCACGTATGTTAGTAATTTTTGGATCTTTGTTGGATCTTTTATATTGTGTTAGTGGATATCAGTGTTTCTCTTGGTTAGATAGATCAACTATAATTTTTAAGTAGTCGGAATTATCTATAGCCGCCTCAACAATGTTTCCATTTTTTCATTGTAATTTTAATTTTGTTTTAAGATTATCTTTAAGGTTGGCTAAATTATGTACTACTCAAAGAATCTTATTTGTTTGTTCATCTTTATTATCTCAATTGTTAAAAGATATATGAAATTCACCTCAAGTTGGTGTCTTTGTATGAGTTGTTTTTATTTTTTTTCATACATCTGATTCTACGGTTAAATTAATTGAGGCATAAAGTCTTTTTATTCTAGAAACTATGTCATTAAAGTCCATATTATATGATATATAACAATATAAAAGATTCAGTTTCCCATTATTTATTATTTAAGAAAGCTTTTATTAGATTAATCTAAATTGGTTTATGAAAATTACTAATACATTTATAATCCATCATACCCCTTGTAGTCCTCAAACATAGAACAGAGATTATAAAAAAGGAGTAATGTAGAAAGATGGCTTTTTATGTCGAAAATTTCAAATATATTTTTTCAGTCAATGGTATTAAGATCTATATAATAATCAATATTTATGATCTCTTGATAAACCAATTTCAAATATAATTCTCCTGATTTACAAAAAGTTGATTTGTTTTTCATATAATCAAGAGTTAGGCTATAATCTTTTTTTTGTATTCAAAAGTCGGATTCTATATTATGAATCCAGAAATTTCTTAAAAAAATATACAATATCATTAATTTTTCTTTCGTTTCGTCTCAAAATTTTTCAATAAGAAACTTCTGAAAATCTTTTTGATGAATAATTTCTCTAATTAACGAATAAAAAAGTTTATATGAAGCCATAAATATAAATCCTGTATAGCTGTTTTGGAGGTCATTTGGTTTCTTTCCATACACTAATGCAAAGTGTTTTTCTAATTCCTTATTATCAATAGTACGAGAATGAAATTGTATTTTCATTTTATCATATGGGATCAAATCATTTACTTGGGTCTTTTTTTGAAACATATCAAAAAATAATGCAACTTCATATCATCGGTAATATGATTTAAATTGAGACATATTGCTTTTTAATTTTTCATCAACCTTATTCATATTTTCCAAACAGATACTAAATATATTGATTCTTGACAGAGATTTTATGTAAATTTTGTTTAGTAGCAAGGTTAAAATTTTTTCAATAACAAAAAAATCCCACCAAAGTGGAATCCATTGAGTAATGGTGCAGGGGAAGAGAAGATTCCTCATAAAAAAACATTGATAAACAATCTTGATTTTTTACAATTAGGTATATTTATTTACTAGTACTTAGGGATGACTGACTTCAATCAGCAGTCACCAAGTATGGGCGAAATCATACTATACCAAGATCTCGATGGATCTACACAAGTCGATGTGAAATTCGACAAAGAAACTGTTCGATTGTCGCAAGAACAAATGGCTGTCTTGTTTGCCAAAAGCAAGAAAACTATCAACGAGCATATTGTTAACATTTACCGTGAAGGAGAATTATCTAAAAATTTTACTATCCAAAAAACAAGAAAATCCGGTAATTCCGGATTATCTACCAAACCAACAAATTATTATAATTTGGATGTAATTATTTCTGTCGGATATCGTGTGAAATCACAGAGATGAACTAAGTTTCGTATCTGGGCAACCAAGAGATTGAGAGATTATCTAATCAATGGATATCTGATTAATCAAGAAAAAATTCAAACTAAGCAACTCCAAAAACTGGAATGGCTTGTTTCTCTCGTTAAGAAAAATATTGAACATAAGTGATTGTACACAGAAGAAACTGCCTGACTTCTAAATGTGATTACTCAGTATACACATTCTTGGATTCTTCTTCAGAAATATGATGAAGAGACTTTGGATATACCATCAATGACCTATGCTTCTGCCTTAGAATTAACTTACCATGAAGCCAAAAATGCGATACAAGATATGTATGCTACTTTTTATCCTAAGCAGCAAGTATCAGAATCATTTGGTATAGAGAGAAATAATGAATTTAAAGGAATCGTAGAAAGTATCTACCAATCATTTGACGGGGTAGAAATTTATCCGAGCATAGAAGAAAAGGCGGCACATTTGCTATTTTTCATTATCAAAAATCATCCATTTATGGATGGAAATAAGAAAATATGAGCATTTTTGTTTTTGCGATTTTTAGCAAAAAATAATTGTCTCTATCAGTCTGATGGAAGCAAAAAAATTGACGATGATACATTGGTAGCATTGACTTTGCTTGTTGCAACCTGTGATACCAACCAAAAAGAGAGTATCATTAAACTGATTCTCAATTTTTTAAGACAATAAAAAAATCCTTTAGAATTTTTATTTTAAAAAAAATCTCAACTCGAGGTTGAAATTATTTTAAATGGGGCGGCTGACGAGATTCGAACTCGCGACATCCTGCGTCACAGGCAAGCGCTCTAACCAACTGAGCTACAGCCGCCATACTAGATTTGTTTTGTTATGCAGGACTATAATTACATATTTCCTCACGAATTTCAAGGATAAGTAAAGTAAAGAAATGATAAAAAGAATATTTAGTTTTTTCTTATTAAAATAAATCTCTCTAAATTTGCAAAATAAGAGATTCTAAGTACAATTATTGTACTTATTTTATTGATATAGAAAACCATGTCAGAACAAAAGAACACAGTAGATACCAACTTACATATTACATTGAAGAATCATTTTATGAAACATGGAAAAAAAATTGGAGCACATATTAAAAAACATCATAAAAAATATACCATATGAGCAACCATATATTCTATTTGTCATATTGCAATAATTAAGGTATTAGCGCTAAAATTTTTGGTATTTAAAATATCTATCTCTCTTTTAGCTCTTTTGGGTATATATGAAAGTCCAATGATGGATACATTTGCACAAATAGAAAATATTTGTATTGCAAATAGGCCTATTATTGCACAACAAAAATGCGAAAAGAATTTTGCTACCATACAAGAGGCAGTTGCTTATATTGAATCAGGGGTAAACCAAGAAACGGATACTATCTATAATGCATGACACTATAGTATTTTAAGTTCTATGTTAAGAGAATATTGTGGTAGTTCTATAGATAAAAACGTCTTAAAATCACAGATATCTTTGTTTAAGACGATATATAAGATCAAAGATTCTGCACAAAAGATAGACTATACGAAGGCTCTTTATAAAAAAGGGAAATTAATTGTATCAGCTAATCAGTTTTCTTGAAAAAATGACTTCTGTACAATCAAATACAATGGATATAATATGCTCAGTATGGCACAAAAAGAGTTTTTAAAAGAATTTAAGAAAAAGGGACTACTAACTATCTCTCCATTATCATCAACAAATACAGGTAAGGCAGATATGTTTATCCTTAGTTCATTCTATACAAAAGGAGATACGTCATCAAAAAGTAATATACAATATACTATATCGGGCTATAAAGATACCTATGCACAAACTTTGGCAGATGTAGTTAAAAATAGAACATTGAAATTTGTGGATGCAACTATAACCTCTTTAAGAGAAAATGAAATACTGACGAGCAAAGAAATTGACGCTATTTCAAAGGCATTAGTTATAGAGTCTACGCCATCATGTGATAAAAATACCTGAGTACATATAATAAATCAATATTTCAATGATAAAAAAGTTTTGGTTGATACAAAATTACAAAAGATACAATTAAATATTCATCTCTGTAAATCATATCAATATATAGATGAGTTGGAAATTAATGTTCCAAAGTTACTTATCCATGAAATAGGGCATTATATATATTCTTTTAAAGATAAAACCGCAAACAGATTTGAAAAGATTTGTCGAAATCAGAATGGTGATAAACAGTATAATAAGTGTGATAGTACTGCATTCGTGACCAATTATTCTAAGACAAATGCAGAAGAGGATTATGCAGAAACCTTTTCTAGATGGGCTATATCTAAAATAAATACAAATCAAAAGCCAACTACTAAAGTATTGTCTGAAAAGATTCATGGGGCCGCATCATCCAGTGTCGCATATACTACTTCTACTTCAAAAACCACAACTATTGATAAGAAATTCAATTATTTTGATCTTTTGCTTCAACAAACAAAGAAGCTAGTCTTATGATATTAGTACTATAAAATTTGTTTATCAAAAAAGACATCTCAGTTGAGATGTCTTTTTCTATAATAAAGGATAACTTATTTAACAGCTCTTTTGAGCATCAACATTACATATCCTCTTGTTTCTTTTAATTTCGGATTGTCATTTGTGATAACACCTTTATCTTTAAGTACTTTAAGATGACTTACATAATAACTTGATCCACTGTCTTCTGTATTGTATAACATTCTAGAAAGTACAGTAGCTAATTCAGCTCTAGTAACAATACTTGTAGGCATAAATTTCTTTGTATTTTTACCCATAAGTCCAAGTTGACAAGCTTTGATAGCGTATTCTTTCATTTCAGTAGATTGTTTAGTATTGTCTGCAAATTCACATACAGCTCCAGTATTGATAGTCTTACCAAGTACATTGATAGCATAATTTACCATCATTTTAGCCATTTGACCTCTAGTAAGATTTCCTTTCATATCTGCATCTTTGATTGATTTCATTGTTGTGATTCCCTTTTCAAATGCAAATTTGTACGCTGCGTCTTCTTCAGTATCTCCAGATAACAAATTACTTTCTACTTCTCCAGAAGATGATTTAACTACAACAGTAGTTGCTCCACAGCTATTATCATAATAACTTGCTGAGTTATCTCCGTTTGGACAAGTATCTTTTGTTATTGATCCACCACCTCAATTAGAAGCTGGAGTAGATACATTATATGCTGCGAAGCTAGATGCTGAACATGTATAAATAGTAGCCTTTCCTGATACTACAGAAATAACTCCTCCTGCGTATGCGGAACTAGCTATTCATGCTGTACAAGTTGCATTTGGATTAGTAGTCAATCATACCAAACCAAATCATAATCCATGATTAGCTTTGATATATACAGAAGATACACCAACTACAGGTATGTCTATCTTTATTGGTTTGCTAAATTCAGCACCACCAACAAAATTCAAATCTACAACTCATTGAATAGTAGCATTTGCCTCCGTAAATGTTGATGGAGTAATAGTGCTATATGTTGGAGTAGGGAATGACGTAAATGGAGTAAGCACACCACCGACAGTCATTGAAGTTCCAGTTTGTATAGTAATACTTATTCATCATGTAGCTACTGGGATAATGTTTTGTGTTGGTGTTGCAGGGACGCCAGTTATGGCAAATACATTAGTTGGAGATGCAAGCATTTTATTATTTACTGCATCAGTTATTCTGTATCCTCGAGCATCAACGACATAATTTGTAGTTGCCGTTTTGATTAAAGATCAAGTATATTTAATAGTTAAGATAGTATTGGTTGCGTCTAAAGTTGCTGAAGTAATATCATTGGTTACTTTAGTATCTAATCCATAATTTCCAGAAGCATCTATAACATAAATACCGAGTTTATTGGGCGTTATAGTAGTAGATATTCAACCATTATCTCTAAGCTGAACCGCTTCATTGAATCTATATGTAATTGTATCTCCGACTTGAGTAACAGTCGCAGTAGGTCAATCTTTGTCAATATTAGCAATATGAGCAACTACTGAACCAACGTTTCCAGCCAAGTCAGTAAAGGTAATTGTATAATCACCATTTCCACTATATACATATTGAAGTGGTTCTTGTATAGGTTCGCTTGGGTTAAGTGTTACAACAACATTTTGATTAGTAATGTTTGTTGTACTATATGATATCGCTGCAGTTGGAAGCGTTGTAGCCACAAGAAACAATCCATTAGTTAGTTCTTCTTTTGCAATTTTATTTCAAGCAAGATCTGTTATATCATAACCTCGAGCATCGATAACATAATTAGTATTAGAAGTTTTTTCTAGATTACCATCATAAGTAACAGTTAGAACATTTCCAGTTAATGAAGCATCAATAGAAACATTTTCTTTTGGCCCATAGTTATATGAAGTATCAACTGAATAGATTCCAAGCAAATTATTAGCTAAAGGAGTGATAACACGATCAATTTGATTATCAGCTTGTTTCACAAGTTGAACTGGTTCACTAAAAGTGTAAGTGATTGTTTTTCAATTAACTGTTGTTGGTTCCATAATTGGAGCTGTTTTGTCAACGGTGAATATGGCATTCCCATTAGATTCATCAAGTTGATTATTCTCTAGATCAGTAACGGTATAGCTCCAAGTATCAGCAAGATAAGAACCTGCTGGTAAATCATCTGTATATTGAATAGTTAGAGCGTTTGTTTCAATATTGAAAGAAGCAGTAGTGAATCATCCAACAGGAGCAGGTTCTGCTTCTCATACTATATGATTAATATAACTTTCTGCAGTGTAGATTTTAACTAGACCGGTAGGATCTTGAGTAACAACTCTTAATTCAGGATCATCAGCTTGTTTCACAAGTTGAACAGGTTCACTAAAAGTATAAATAACAGTTTTATTTATTTGATCATATGTAGTCGAAGTGATTGTTGGTGCATCGGCAGCACTTACACCTCCTACTGTACCCAATAGTGACCCAAGTGGAGACGAACTTAACAAAAGTAAAAACACGGTGATGCTACTAAATAGCTTTTTGAAAAATTTTGTACTAGTCATATGAAATAGGGGAAAATAATAAAAAACAAAGAAAAAATTAGACCATAGAAGGGCTAATCATCAGCATGTTTGTTGTTCTTATTTGTTATTTCATCCCTCCAAAAAATAGCATATTCTTTGTAAGAACAATAGCGTGTTGGTGATACTATGAAGCTTATTCTTATTGGTTATAATGTCAACAGTGAATTGGAATTATATTTTCAGTTGTTTTATGTGCTTATAAATTACATTTTAGAAATATACATATTTAGAGAATTTGTCTATACCATTAAAAATATATCACACGAAACATATTTACTTATAAAATAATAGATATATAATAGAGGTGGCTGTTTTTTTATGGCCTAGTATAGTCTATCGGTATCTTGTATTTGATGGTAAATAATCCCCCAAATTCCAATTTATATCTCATCTTTAAAATATCTTGCTATCATTCTGTACAAAATTACACTTGGGTATATTTTTATCCCCTTATCTCATTCTTATGAAAAAGATCGTACTTATTTCGCTTGCGCTTTTTCTCGGATGATGCAGCTTGCAAACTCCACCAATCCCAAACGTGGTTGATCAAACTACACCACCATCGTTTTCCGATTATATCTCTGGTTTTATCCAAAATCAAACGGTAAGTATCGATCCTACATGGTGATTATATACCAAATATAATCCAGGAGCTATGTCTCGTATCCGTCATTTCTCTGGTGTAGCAGAATCCATTACCGCTCATCAAGAGACCTGGTTGGGTCAATGGGGAAGCGGGGAGGCTATTCTCTGTGATAGTTTTGATGCGGTCTTGGATAACCCAAGCCAAAAGTGTAATTGTGAACAAGATACTCCGCCCGAGACACACAAATGTAAAATAGGATATGTCGCTACGGGGACGACAAATACTTTTATTAGCGGACCACTCAACGATGATCTCAGTGAGGCAGGAACGCAGACCTTGAATTCCTGAGATATACTTCAAATACAACAGGCACAACAAGCTGAATCTGGTATAGCGTACCGATTGTACATCGAAGACAAAAGTGCCGTATGGTATTTTGCTCCAAGATGAACGTGATATGATCTCCGTTTGATGGATATCGTAGAGTGTTGTTCTGCTTAATCTAAAAAAGCCCCAAACGGGGCTTTATCTCAATGTATAGATTTTTCTTTTACATTACAGGTTTCCCCCTAATGATTCTGATAAGAAACAAAACGACAGCAATGACTAGGAGAATGTGAATAAATCCTCCAATGGTGTAAGATGATATCATTCCAAGTAACCAAAGCACAATAAGAACAATCGCGATAGTCTCCAACATCATTCATTTGGTGATAAAATAAAGTATCGAATACAAAGAGTATCTCCTATAGGTAGACGAATGCAAGGAGGAAATTTTTCAATAAGAAAAAAACCCCCAAACGGGGCTTTCTCAAATTACTCAACTATTTGCTTATCACCACTAGCATATCCAAAGACTACTTTCTTAATCGTAGGAAACTGTAACAAGGTCTTCTCTACGACAGGATGAATAATTGCTATGCTGACAGAGACTCATGCTCGACCATTCTCATCGATATTGAGAGAAATATAGGCAGTTCAACTCTGTACTTTGAAATAATTTACGAGGACTTTTTCTGGGCCACCACCGGTAGTGAATTGTTGCGCAGCAGCTTCAGCACTAGCTTTTTGGATGTCTCCTGTATAGCTGACTGCTAGATATTTTTTGACAAATACTTGTGAAAGTAGGGGATCTACACCACCGATTTGGACAAAGTTAGCCATTCTTTGTTTGTAGAGATTTGTGTCATCTGGAAGCATGACTGTAAGTCATGAAGATATGGTAGGTGCTTTGATAACCTGACTTATCGGTCCTTGGTGATTTCCCATAATATAGTAGACACCATAGAGGACAAACGCGATACATATCGTAACAAAAAGCGTAATAAGTTTCTTAGACGTATTCATAATACATACTAATAAAATAAAAGCATAAAGAAGACTAACCGCTTCTGCATAAAAATCAAGCTTAAGACGAGAAGATAAGATTCAACAGCAAAAAGCAGGCAAATAAGACAAGAATGACTCCAGAGATCGTATTTATCCATTTCAAGATCGATTTGTTGGTTCTTTTCCCAATAAAACACACTCCACGACTCAAGATAAACCACCATAAAGTTGATCCCAAAAATACACCAAGGATCACAAAAACCGCATGGATAGGTTTCCCAATGGATTTAGTAATATCTATCCCCGTAAAGATGGCAGCCAATGAAAAGATCGTCATCGGATTGCTCATCGTGATCACAAATGTCGAAAGAAAATCAGATAAAAGTCCTTTCTTTCCTAACTTCTGGGATTCTCAGATATGATCTGTGTCTTTGAGAATCTTATATCCCAAAAACATCAAAAACAATACCGCAAACGCTTGTAAAATATCTTTGTAGGTTACCAAAAAATCTCAAATCAACGCGACACCAAAGATAGCGATTCACGCATAGATAGCATCTACGGTTGCAGTTCCAAGCCCGGTGACAAAGCCAGAAAGACGGCCTCTTTTGAGGCTACGACGGATACAGAGGATCCCTACAGGACCGATAGGCGCGGCTATGGAAAAGCCAATCATCATTCATTTTAAAATCAGAGGGGTATGCATGGGGTTGGGTAGAGAATAAGAGAGAAATATTATTCAGTATAAGAGAAAGAAATCTGATTATATTCATCGGTTGGATAGACCGCAATACCATCCTTATGTCGAAGGACAAATTCGGCGACACCTGCGTCTAGAGCCATTTTACTACAAAGAGTGCACCAAGGTCTTCCAGAAAAAGCGATTTCACCGTCGTCATCAAGACGAATAAAATACAATCTCGATCCAAACATTTTGTCAGCATTATGCTGTAATGTATCCATAATTGCCCTTTGTTCAGCGTGCATACAACAACTTTTATCCGTAACTTTCCTATGATATTGTTCTTTGGCGCAAGAACATCTTCTTTGGGATTCTAGATTATGTGGCGGTGTATTATATCCAGAACCAATAATCTGATCATCTTGAACGATAAGTGATCCACAACGAGAACGTTGACACGTCGCGCGCTCGGCAAGTTGGACACAGGCAAACAAATATTCACGAGCTTTTTTGTCTTCTTCGTCACTGAGATATCTCATAAGGGGCGAATTTGGGGATAAAATACACGATTACTACTATAGGATACCTTCTTTCAAAATCAAGTAAAATTGATATAGATAAAAGAAAAACCCGCAGAATTGCGGGTTTCTCAGTATGTAGAAATAGTGTTTATTTAGCAGCTCTCATCATCATAAGCATTACATATCCTCTAATTTCTTTTTGCAGAGGAGTAGCAATTTTGGTCATAATACCAGCATCTTTTAATGCTTTAAGATGCTTAGAGAAATAAGGATCTCCTCCATTGTATTTAGCTCCTCGAAGGAGTCTAGAGAGGATGGTACCAAATTGTCCTCTATCAACCTCAACCAAAGGATCGAAGTTCTTTTTGATAGTTACTCCGTCTGCTTGATATCACATCAAACCTAATTTACAAGAAAGGGTGATATAAGTTTTAGCTTCTTCAGTCAATCCCTTAGTATCAGAGAAAGCACAATTAATGCCAGTAGAAGGGGTTCTCTTGAGAACATTAACAGCAAAGTTAGAAATCATTTTAGCCATATCTTTTCTAATCAAAGTTCCTTCCATATTAGCTTTTTGAATGGTATTCATAGTGGTAATATCATTGAAGAATGCCCAGAGATAAGCATTGTTGAGTTCTTCAGAATAAGGTGAATTTTGGATATTCCCTACTTCATGAAGAGCGGCTCCATGGAGAGCTTCATCAAGGATAGTGCTTGCCAAATTGCTAGAACTAGAAGAACTAGAAGAACTCGAAGATCCACCACCTCAACCACCATTGCTAGCAGGCGTTTTGTCAATCCAGTTTACTGTAGCTGTAGCAGATCCAGTATTACCAGCGGCATCTTCAAAGGTAAAGATAAATTCACCATTGCCAGTAAAGGTATAAGAAGTTGCATTGATGTTTGTAAGAACTTCAGATTCACCAGTGAGTGTCGCTACTACATCTTGATTGGTAGCTCAAGTAGTAGAGTAGATCACAGAAGCAGTTGGAGGTATTTTATCCGTCGTTTGTGTAATCGCAAAATCACCAAAACTATTTGTAGTAAATTCTACTGTAGGGACACCATCTTTGTCAATCACTTGAGTCGTGGTTTCTGGATACCAAGATACTCAGTTGTCTTGTGCATTATATACTTGTATATATTGTCCTATGTCTTCTGTAGGTACCGCTACAGAAAGAGTCATGCTATTGTCAATAGTAAGTGATTCAGAGATAGCACCAACCTTAAATGCAGATAGTACAGGCGTATCGTTTACACTCTCTATATCTCTAGGTACAGGCACAGCTAATATACCATCATAATTTGTACTACCAGATGATGAAATCTGACTATCTGCTTCTAGACTCATAGTGATATCTGTATTTCTAATACTTAAATCTACGGGTATACTACCATCAGTTTCCTCCAAAAGCATAGGAACATCTCCCACGAGATTTCCATCTAGTTCTAAGGTATATCCTTGATTAATAAATGCATCATTTACCGCATTGGTATCTGTCGAATCTGGTACATTGACTACATCAGTATCTCAGTAGATTCTAGTAAGAAATCCTACTACTATATTATTATAACTATTAAATCGCCCTCCGACAATAACTTTCCCATCAGATTGGACCGCTATAGATTGGACAGCACCATTAAATCAGTTTCATATATTGAATGTTATATCTCTCGACCCATCGGCATTGAGTCTAATGATATTTTTTGCAGCTAATCACTGATACGTAGTAAACTGTCCCACGACAATAATTTTATTATCAGATTGAATTGCTATCTTATTTACAGGACCATCAAACCCATTTCAGATATCAAAAGAAAGATCTCTCGACCCATCGGCATTGAGTCTAATGATATTGTTTGCAGCTACTCATTGATAAGTAGTAAAATATCCCCCGACCATGATTTTTCCATCAGATTGAATTGCTATAGAGCTGACATTATTATCAAATCAGTTTCAGATATCAAAAGAAAGATCTCTAGAACCATCGGCATTGAGTCTAATGATATTATTTGCAGCTACTCACTGATACGTAATAAATCTCCCCCCGACCATGATTTTTCCATCAGATTGGACCGCTATAGAGTTGACATTAGCATATTCTCCGAACATTGTGATATAGCTAAATCCACTACCGATATCAAAAGAACTATCTCTCGACCCATCAGCATTTAGTCTAATAATTTTGTTTGCAGCTACTCATTGATAAGTAGTAAAATATCCCCCGACCATGATTTTTCCATCAGATTGGACCGCTATAGAGTAAATATCACTATTAAATCCGTCTCATATATCAAAAGAAAGATCTCTAGATCAATCAGGATTGAGTCTAATGCTTCTGTTTGCAGCTACTCATTGATAAGTAGTAAACTGTCCAAATGCGATAATTTTTCCATCAGGTTGAATTGCTATCCTATTTACAGTACCATCAAACCCATTTCCTATATTGAAAGAAGTATCTTTAGTCCCATCGGCATTGAGTCTAATGATATGATTAGCAGTTACTCATTGATAGTTAGTAAAGTTCCCCCCGACGATAATTTTCCCATCAGATTGAATTGCTGTTGTATAAACATCTCGATTAAACCCCACAGGTACACCAGTATCAAAACTTGTATCCATACCTGCACTATTGGCAAAGACTCACATGGATTGTATTAGGACTAGTCCAGCCATAATACTAGC